>SDGW01000051.1_pt1 | contig 42185 bp, 36 predicted proteins | sample 2873831 | NCBI WGS metagenome assembly SDGW01 (sample SAMN08132700, study PRJNA421101) | hypersaline lake metagenome | isolation source: celular fraction 0.22 microns magnesium sulfate-rich crust from ephemeral... | place: Spain: Penahueca Lagoon, Toledo | collected 2011-07 | reverse complement strand
CGTCGCCGCGATCGGCTGGACCGTCCGCGGCAATCCGACGGGGCGGGAAACCGGGACCGGTGCGACGGACGCCCACCGCGAGCGGGTCGACCGACTCGCGAACGCGGCCGTTCCCGTCGTCCTCGCGTACCTGCTCGTCGGCTCGTCACTGCCGCTCGCGGTCGAGCTCGGGCTCAAACTGCCGGCGACCGCTCCGGGGCCGGCGACGACTCACCTGCTCGCGGCCGGAACTGCGGCCCTGCTCGTGTTCGCGGTCGGATTCCGACTGCTGCCGCGACTGCTGGTCGTCTCGGTCCGGCCGACGCTCGTCGGCGTCGTGTTAGCCGCCGGTATCGTCGGCCCCGCCCTGCTCGCCGTCGACTTCCGCGGCGGGGCACTCTTTCGGCTCGGCGGTGTCCTCGAGGCGATAGCCCTCGTCGGCTTCGCGGTCGCCGTCATCGACCTTTACCGGCGAAGCGACCGGCGGCGCGTCGGCGGACGGGCGATCCTCGCCGCCGCCTGCTGTGCCGCGCTGATCGCCGTCTTGGGACTGCTATTCGCGTTCGCACCGGCCGCGAGCGTCCCGGCGACCGCGTACGACGCCCACTACCGGCTCGCAGTCGGCGGTTTCGTGGGTCTGACGATCGTCGGCGTCAGCTACCGTTTCTACCCGCCGGCCGTCGCTTCGCAGCGCGGGATCGGCGATCGAACCGCGCGGCTATCGGTCGCGGTCTTGGTCGCTGGACTGGCCATCGAGGTCGCGGGACTGCTCGTATCGGTTCCGCCGTCGGTCACGGTCGGGCGCTGGCTCTCCGTCGTCGGTGCGGCGCTCTACGCCGCCGTTTGCTGGACGATCTTTCTCGAGCGCGCCCGGTAGACGAGCGACCGTTTCACCCTCACCGCTCCGGCGGGACGTCGACGTCGGGCCTGCCCGACTCGACGCCGGCCGGTTCCTCGCCGGACTCGAGGGCGCTCGAGAGGACGCCGCCGATCCCGTCCGGGCCGTGTCGGTGGATGGTCAGCAGGACGTTCGCCACGAAGAGGGCGACGCCGACCGTCGCGAGGGCGCTGCTCGCGGTGACGACTGCGGTCGGGAGTCCGACCAGCGGGCCGGTAGCCAGCCCGCCGAAGCCGACGAGCGTCGTCCAGAAGTCGGCCCGCTCGAGCCGGTCGTCGTAGAGGTCGTCGATCATCGGCACCTTCTCGAAGCCGAGCCGGTCGCTGTAGCGCTCGATCCAGATGATGAAGGGGACGATGTGGTAGAGCGAGCCGATGACGACGAAGCCGAAGACGCCGTACAGGAGGACTCCCCGGCCGTCCGGGTGGCCGAACAGCGATCCGTACGCGAATGGATCGGTCCACCACGTCGGTGCGGCCAGTGCGATCCACGCGAGCAGCGACGCCACGACGACCCAGTACCGGGCGATCATCGGCGACCGTTCGACCGTCGCACCGGCCAGCAGCCGCCCGATGACGACCGCGAACGCCGTGAGGCCGACGAGTAGCGCGACTGCGCCCCCGCGCGCAAGCGGTGCCAGGGTGAGTCCCCGGCCGAGCGCGAGCATCGCCAGCCCCGCCGGAAAGGACACCTGCTCGAGGGTAAGCAGCCGATCGTCGAACCGATCGGGTTCGGCTTGCGTGAACATCTTCCCGAGCTGAAAGAGCGCGCCGACGACCGTCGCGAGCAGGGCCCCGAACAGCGCGACCGTCGCGTGAGCGAGGTGGGCCTCGAGCCGAGTGAGCGAGAGCGAGTCGAACACCGGCGACGAGAAGTCCATCGCCAGCAAGAACCCCAGCGGCGCGACGAGCGCGAAACAGGCGAGCGCGAGCGCGAAGTGGCGCTCAGTAAAATCGTACGGCCGCGCGCGTGCGAGCGTGCGACCGACGTTGTAGACGAACGTCCAGATCCCCGCCAGCATGAGGACACCGGCGACCGGCAGCCACGCGGGCACACCGGCGAGCAGCGCGACCGCGAAGCCGAGCAGTCCGGTAACGAGGAGCCACAGCTGCGCGGCCGCGAGTCGTCGCGAGTGGATTGCCACGCCGGACCAGACGGGGACGAACTGGGTCATCGCCCCCATGATCGTCACCGCGATCCAGCCGACCAACAGGACGTGGAGCTGTGCCAGTCCCGATCGCCCGGGAAGCGTTGTGACTGCCATCACCGTCCCGCCGCCGATCCCGACGGCGAGAAAGCCCAGTGCGAGGACGAAGTGTCGCAACGGAATCGCCATCGGGGGTTGCTGATCGGTCCGCAACCCGCCCGGTATCTGGTTCATACGTCGGGATTACATCCCCACGGCCGTGCCGTTCGTCCCGAACACGTTCGGAACGAAGCGTTTGGCCACGCGTCTCGTATGCAGGACAGAGCCATGGAATCGAACCACGCCGCGACCGCCGACCGGTCTTCCGAGACAGTGACCGGCCGAGACGGGGAGACGACCACCGTAACCGTCCGCTGTACCGGCCACGTCCGCGACGCCGTGGGCACGCACGAACTCGAGTTCACCTTCGAGGGAACCACGCTCCGGGCGTTCCTCGAGGATTTCTTCGACGAGTACGAACTCGAGGACATGCTCATCGCCGAAACCGAAGCGGAGGCGACCCACAGCGGCTGGGCACCGGTACCCGACGATCTCCCCGGTACCTGGCGCAAGAACCCCGAGGGCGAGCAGACCCGGCCGTACGCGCGGGTCTGCATCAACGGTCGGTTCAACGAGCACCTCGAGGGGTTCGAAACGACCCTCACCGGGGACGACCGCGTCGCGCTGATCTACCCGTTCATGTTCTGCTGCTGACCGCGCTGCCGGTCGCGACAGTCGCGGCGATCGTGTCAGGCCGGCGATGCCGTCGTCGACTCGGTGACGAACATATTCGGATCAGAGGTTACGGCCGTTCGTCGTCGATATCGACGTATGACCGAAGACGTCTCCGGCGTCGAACCCGTAACGCGCCGCGACCACGACGCCTCGTGGTCGGCGAACCTCGAGAAGCCCGAGCACGCCGCGGACCGCGGGTTAGTCGTCGAGCAGGCGAAGGACGCGGTCCACGCGACCGAGTCGGGCTACCACGTCAACCTCGTCACCCACGGCGACCACGGCCGGCCCGAGGACTACCTCTGGGACGACCTCGAGGCCGCGTTCGACGGTATCCGGCTCGAGTACGTCGATCAGTGCGGCTGCGGCGGTCACGTGACTCGCGTCCACGTCGGCGAGGAGTGAGTCGATCGGCTCGACTTGCATGCGTGGGCCGGAGGGGTATCCGATCCGGAGCGCTACGGCCGAACATGAGCACGGGGACTCGCTCCACGGACGATCCGGTCACGTGCAGAGTCTGCGGGACGGAAAACGAGACGTTCTACACCTACTGCCGTCGCTGTCTCGGGCACTTGCCGGCGAGCCCGGGCTCGTAAGATCAACGAGCCGTCGGACGCGTCTCGGACGGCGCTTCGATTCGAGCGCTTCTCGAGCCGCGGTCAGTCCGCGGCTCCGCCGACGACCGGTCCCGCGCCCTCGCCGCTGATCTCGTCGTCCCGGAGGTAACACTGCGGGTCGGGCGCGAACAGATCGCCGGTCGTCGCCAGCGCCCGCAGTCGCGACGCGCCGCGACAGATCGACTGGTACCGACACTCCGCACACTTTCCGTTCAGCCGCTCCTCGCGGTTCCGAAGCGCCTCGAGCAGCGGGTTCGATTCGTCGTTCCAGATCTCGCCGAACGGGCGGTCGCGAACGTTACCCAGACTGTAGCCCTGCCAGAACTGCGTCGGGTGGACGTTGCCCTGATAGTCGACGTCGGCGATGCGTTCGCCCGTCGGATCGCCGCCGTTTCGCTCGAGGTACTCGTAGACCGCCCGCGCCTTCGCCTCGCCGAACTCCTCGCGGGCGTACTCCACGAGGAAGGCTGCGTCGGCGTAGTTGCCGACGAGCAGCGTCTCGATCTCCTCGCCCCGGTCGTGGTACTCGAGGGTGAGGTCCGCGACCCGCTTGACCGCCGCGCGTTTCTCGCGCGGCGTGAGGTCGGCGTCGACGATCTCGGCCCCGCGGCCGCCGTAGTCGAGGTGATAGAAACAGAAGCGGTCCAGCCCCTTCTCCGCCAACAGGTCGACGACCCCCTCGAGGTCCGGCGCGTTGGCCTCGGTGATCGTGTAGCGCAGCCCGGTCTTGAGTCCGACCTCGAGGCAGTTCTCGATGCCGCGGACGGCGGCCTCGAACGCGCCCTCCTGACCACGGAAGCGGTCGTTGCGCTCCGGCAGGCCGTCGACCGAGATACCGGCGTACTGAAGCCCGGCGTCTCGCAGCGCCGCGGCCTTCTCGCGGGTGAGCAACGTTCCGTTCGAGGACAGGACCGGCCGGAGCCCCCGATCGGCCGCGTGGGCGACGAGTTCGATCAGGTCGTCGCGGACGAGCGGCTCGCCGCCGGAGAACAGCACGACCGGCGCGCCGAAGTCGGCGAGCTGGTCGAGGAACTCCTTCCCCTCGGCCGTCGTGAACTCGCCGGAGCCCGGCTCGGTCTCGGCGCCGGCGTAGCAGTGCGAGCAGTAGAGGTTGCACCGCCGGGTCGTGTTCCAGACGACGACCGGCCGGCGCTGTTTCTCTTCGGCGATCTGTGGCTTTTCGGACCCCTCGGCCGCGTCGTAGCGCAGCCCGTCGCCCTCGGCGTCGAGGTCACAGAGGAGTTTGCTGATCGAAATCACAGGCTGTTCACCTCGGAGGCACCGGCGGTCTCCTTGTAGACGCGCGGTTCGTCGCTCTGGTCGTCCTCACCATCGTCGTCGTTCCCGTCTACGTCCCCACCGGTCTCGTCCTGGCCGTCCACCGCATCTGCGAGCCCGCGCGTCGAGTAGCGTTCGACCGCGTCGGCCGGACAGAGCCAGATGTCCTCGGCGTACCAGCCGAACAGCCGCGAGGCGTGTTCGTGGGCCTCCGTCGCGCTCGCGGCGGCGACGCTGCCGACGTGTCGCATCGGGTCGCCCGCCTCGTTGCGAACGAACACCTCCCACTGCGGGGCCGGATTACCGCGCTCGTCGCCCTCGACGCTCGAGCGGCGTACCTTCTCTACCATACCTACACCTTCGAGACGAACTCGAAGGCCGTTCCGGCACCTCCCACGACGTGGGAACACCGACGCCCGACGGCGAACATCTTCCCGTCTTCCCGGCCCGCGGGAACAGGAGGGCCGTTTTCGGTCTCTCGCTGCCCACCCTCCGCTATGCGCCCCGGCAATTTCGACACGTCCGAGCGACCGTTCGTCCTCATCTGGGAGCTCACCCAGGCTTGCGGGCTCGCCTGCGACCACTGTCGGGCCGACGCCAAGCCCCAGCGTCATCCTGACGAGCTCTCGACGGCCGAGGGGAAGCAACTGCTCGAGCAGGCCGCCGACTTCGGCGACGGACAGCTCGTGGTCCTCTCGGGCGGCGATCCCCTCGTTCGCGACGACGTCCCGGAGCTGATTGCCCACGGCGACGATCTCGGGCTACGGATGACGATCACGCCCAGCGGCACGGGCTCGCTGACCGCCGACCGGATCGAGGAGATGGCCGACGCGGGACTCAAGCGAATGGCGGTGAGCCTCGACGGGGCTTCGCCCGAGACCCACGACGCCTTCCGCGGCGAGGACGGCAGCTTCGAGGAAACGATTCGAGCCGTCGAGGACGCGCGCGCCGCCAGCGTCCCCGTCCAGGTCAACACCACCGTCTGCCGGCAGACCGTCGACGAGCTACCGGCGATCCGGGAACTGCTGACCGAGATCGGGGCCGTCATGTGGAGCGTCTTCTTCCTCGTGCCCGTCGGCCGCGGGCGCGTTCTCGAGCCGATCGCGCCCGACACGGCCGACGCGGTGATGGAGTGGCTGGCCGAGACCAGCGAGACGGAACCGTTCGGCGTCAAGACCACCGAGGCCCCCCACTACCGGCGGGTCGTGATGCAACGGCAGGCGACGGCCGACGACGGGGAGAGCGAACCGGATCCGGGCGTCCAGCGGCGCACCGGTATCGTCGCCGGCGACGGCTTCGCGTTCGTCAGCCACACCGGCGAGGTGTTCCCTTCCGGTTTCCTCCCCGAATCCGCGGGCAACGTCCGCGAACGGCCGATCACCGATATCTACAGGGACTCGTCGCTGTTCCAGTCGCTGCGGGACCGCGATCAGCTGTCGGGGAAATGTGGCGCCTGCCCCTACCGCCACGTCTGCGGCGGCAGCCGCTCGCGGGCCTTCGCCCACACCGGCGACCCGCTGGCGAGCGACCCGCTCTGCCCCTACGTTCCGGAGGGGTACGACGGTCCACTGCCCTGGGACGACGGCGGGGCTCGCGGCGTCTCGAGCGGCGACTGAGCGGAATCCTCGCTTGCTCTACTACGCACGGCTCGTCGGGTGAGTCTCACGAGAACGCAGCGTCGGGACCGTGCCGGCTGACTGTCCACCAGTGACGATGCCTCGAGCCGACTGGTACGGTCCCGAACGCCACTACCGATGACTCGGTAGAGCCGAGGATCGATACGGCAGTCGGTTCGATCGGGTGGCGTACACGCGACACCTGGACGTGGGTTATGAGGGTCGACGGCAGATGTGGCAGGCAACCGTCTCCCGGTCGCAGGGTGTCAGACGGGCGTCGCGTGTAGTTCGTCGTCGGGCCGGACGGGCCGTCGTCGTTTCCCCGAAGATATTCGCGCGTCGCCGTGGGCTAGACCGTTACTCGAGGACGACCAGCGTGTCGCCCATGTCGACGCTCTCGCCTTCTTCGACGGCGATCTGCGTGACGGTGCCGCCCTGGGAGGCGACGATGTCGTTTTCCATCTTCATGGCCTCGAGGACCACCAGCACGTCGCCGGCTGCGACCTCGTCGCCCTCCTCGACTTCGACGTCGAGAATCGTCCCCTGCATTTCGGCGTCGACGGTCTCGCCCTCGCCCTGAATCTCGGTTTCGCCACCGCTGTCCCCGCCGGCGGGCTCCGGTCGGCTGGCCTGGCCGGCACTGGCGTCGACGTCTCCGGCCGGAATCGCGGGCGCGCCGTGTTCCTCGAGTTCGACCTCGAAGCGCTTGCCGTTGACCTCGACGGTGAACTCGCGTTCGACGGACTCCTCGTCGTCTTCGCTGCTACCGTCACCGGTGTCGCCGCCCCACTGTTCCTGGGCTTCCTCGATGCGGGTCTCGTCGAGCTCTTCGTCGAGGTACTTCGTCGTGTGCGTACTCTGGACGAACTCCTCGTCGGTGAGCATCAGCCGGTGGAACGGGATGATCGTCGGAATGCCCTCGATCTGGTACTCCCGCAGGGCGCGCAGCGACCGCTCGATACACTCGTCACGGTCCTCGCCCCAGACGACGAGTTTGGCGATCATCGAGTCGTAATCGGTGACGAGGTCGTCGCCCTGGCGGAGCGCGTCGTCGAGTCGGACGCCGATCCCGCCCGGCGGGTCGTAGGTCTCGAGCGTGCCGCCGGTCGCGGGCGCGAAGTCGTTGGCCGCGTTCTCGGCGTTGATCCGGAACTCCATCGCGTGGCCGTCGATCTCGACGTCGTCCTGCTCGAAGTCGATCTCCTCGCCGGCGGCGACCTTGATCTGGCGCTTGACGATGTCGAGGCCGGTAATCTCCTCGGTGACCGTGTGCTCGACCTGGATCCGCGTGTTGACCTCGAGGAAGAAGAAGTTCGCGTCGGGGCCGAGCAGTTCGCCCGCCTCGCGGTCCTCCTCCTCGACGAGGAACTCGACGGTGCCGGCGTTGGTGTAGTCCGCGGCGGCGACCCCGCGGCGGGCGGCCTCGCCGATCTTCTCGCGGAGTTCGTCCGAGAGCGCCGCCGAGGGCCCCTCTTCGATGACCTTCTGGTGGCGTCGCTGGAGCGAGCAGTCGCGCTCGCCCAGATGGCGAACGTTGCCGTGCTCGTCGGCCAGAATCTGGACCTCGATGTGACGGGGCTGCTCGAGGTAGCGCTCGAGGTAGACCGAGTCGTTGTCGAAGTAGGCCTCGCCCTCGCGCTGGGCGCTCTCGAGCTGGTCCTCGACCTCGCTTTCGTCCCAGACGACCTTCATCCCGCGGCCGCCACCGCCGCCTTCGGCCTTGATGGCGATCGGATAGCCGTGTTTCTCGCCGAACTCCTTGACCTCCTCGGGATCGGTGACGGGATCGGTCGTCCCGGGGACGATCGGCACGTCGGCCTCGTTCATGATGGTCCGGGCCTTGGTCTTCTCGCCGAGCGACTCCATGGCGTCGCTCGAGGGGCCGATCCAGGTGATCCCCTCGGCGTCCTCAACCTTGCCCGCGAACTCGGCGTTCTCCGCGAGGAAGCCGTAGCCGGGGTGGATGGCGTCGGCGTCGGCCTTCCGCGCGGCCTCGATGACGGCTTCGTGGTCGAGATAGGAGTCGGCCGCGCGCGCCGGCCCGACGTTGTACGCTTCGTCCGCGTAGCGGACGTGGCCCGAGTCCTTGTCGGCCTCGGAGTAGACGGCGACGGTTCCGATGTTCAACTCTTCGCACGCCCGCATGACGCGAACGGCGATCTCCCCGCGATTCGCAACGAGAACCTTCCTGAACATTCCTGTGGAAACCGTCGACAGGGCCCTACCTTACTTTTTCGCAACGGGTTCGATTCCGCGTCAGTTTTTGCCGGCCGACGGGCTCGATCGCCGTCGAATCGAACTCGAAGTTCCCCGCGAGCCGACCGAAACCTTGGCCCATGCTAGTTATGGGCAATCGTTATCCGCTGTCGACCCCTGAAACGAGCATGTTCGAGTTCGTACCCGGTCCGATGCAGACCCAGTCGCTGCTCGAGGATCCGCTCTTGATCGTGGGCGCGGTCGCCCTCCTGCTCGTGGTGATCACTGTCTGGCAGATGATCGAGATCGTCGACGCCTACGACAGGGCCGCCCTGACCGTCTTCGGCGAATACCGCAAACTGCTCGAGCCGGGGCTGAACGTCGTGCCGCCGTTCGTCTCCCGGATCTACACGTTCGATATGCGGACGCAGACGCTGGACGTGCCACAGCAGGAGGCCATCACGCGGGACAACTCCCCCGTCACGGCCGACGCCGTCGTCTACATCCGGGTCATGAACGCGAAACGTGCCTTCCTCGAGGTCGACGACTATCAGCGCGCCGTCTCGAACCTCGCCCAGACCACCCTGCGCGCCGTGATCGGCGACATGGAACTCGACGACACGCTCTCCCGTCGGGAGATGATCAACGAGCGCATCCGACACGAACTCGACGAACCCACCGACGAGTGGGGCATCCGCGTCGAGTCCGTCGAGGTCCGCGAAGTGACCCCGTCCGCGGGCGTCAAGGGCGCGATGGAGGAACAGACCTCCGCCGAGCGCCGCCGCCGCGCCATGATCCTCGAGGCGCAGGGCGAACGTCGAAGCGCCGTCGAGAAAGCGGAAGGTGACAAGCAGTCGAACATCATCCGCGCACAGGGGGAGAAACAGAGCCAGATCCTCGAGTCCCAGGGTGACGCGATCTCGACCGTCCTGCGGGCCCGGTCCGCGGAATCGATGGGCGAACGCGCGGTCATCGACAAGGGGATGGAGACGCTGGCCGAGATCGGCCAGGGCGAGTCGACGACGTTCGTCATGCCCCAGGAACTCACCTCGCTGGTCGGCCGCTACGGCAAGCACCTCTCGGGCAGCGACGTGAAAGGCAACGGCGCGGACCTCGAGAGCCTCGAGTTCGACGAGGAGACTCGAGAACTGATCGGCTTAGACGACATCGCCGACATCATCGGTGAGATCGATGAACAGGCGGAGATGGACGTCGAAGCGATGGAACAGCAGGCCCGGGCGATCAAGGAAGGGCAGGACGTGGGAATGGACGCCGACGAACCGATCACGATGTCCGAAACCGACGACGAACCGGAACCCGAACTGGGATCGGATTCGGAATAGCGCCGTCGGTGTCGGTTCGAGCTCTCTCTCCTGCGGTGAATCGATCGAAAAGTGTCTGCGGTGAGTCAGAACCGTTTGGTCCGGCCCGCGGCCGACCACGGGTCGGTCGGCGCGTCACGGGGCACACGGGAAGTCCGGTGTTGCTGTGCGCGAACCCGACCGGCGAAGGCCCAGCGCTTGTCGTCCCACGTCTCCTCGCCGCCGGCCGCCGCCGCAGCCGCCGCGAGCGCCTGATCGTGGAGGTGGGCACCGACGGCGGCCGCGATGGCCGCGGCCTCCTCGTCGTCGGCGTCGTCGGGCAGATCGAGGGCGACGTCGCCGGGCAGGGCCGCTTCGAGTCCCGCCGAGGCGTCGTCGATCGATCCCTCGCTGTCCGCGTTCGCGGCGCGGTCGTCGGCCGACGGCTGTTGCTGGGTGGTCATGTTACAGCGGGATGTTGCCGTGTTTCTTGTCCGGGTTGGACTCGCGTTTGGTCTCGAGCATCTCGAGGTCGCGGATCAGCCGCGGCCGGGTTTCGGTCGGGACGATGACGTCGTCGAGGAAGCCCTTGTCCGTCGCGGTGTAGGGGTTGGCGAACTCCTCGCGGTACTCCTCGATGAGTTCGTCGCGGAGCTCGTCGGGGTTGTCGGCCTCCTGGAGTTCCTCGCGGTAGAGGATGTTGACCGCGCCCTGCGGGCCCATGACGGCGATCTCGGCGGTCGGCCAGGCGTAGTTGACGTCCGCACCGAGATTCTTCGAGGCCATGACACAGTAGGCGCCGCCGTAGGCCTTGCGCGTGATGACCGTCAGCAGGGGGACGGTCGCCTCGGCGTAGGCGTACAGCAACTTCGCGCCGTGGCGGATGATCCCGCGGTGTTCCTGGTCGGTGCCGGGCATGTAGCCGGGAACGTCGACGAAGGTGACGATCGGGATGTTGAACGAATCGCAGAAGCGGACGAACCGCGAGGCCTTCATCGAAGCGTCGACGGTCAGCGTACCGGCGTTGACTCGCGGCTGGTTGGCCACGAGACCGACCGAGCGACCGTCGAGTCGGCCGAACCCGACGACGATGTTCTGAGAGAAGTTGTCCGCGACCTCGAAGAACGAGCCCTCGTCGACGACCGAGTCGATGACGTTGGTCATGTCGTAGGGCTTCTGCGGGCTCGGCGGGACGATGTCTTTGAGCTGGTCGTCGCGGCGGTCGGGGTCGTCCCACGGCTCCACGCGGGGCGGGTCCTCGACGTTGTTCTGCGGCAGATAGGAGAGGAGCCGCTTGATGTCGTCTAACGCCTGCTCCTCGCTCTCGCAGGCGAACTGGGCGACGCCGGTCTTGTTGGCGTGGGTCATCGCGCCGCCGAGTTCCTCGTGGGAGACCTCCTCTCCGGTGACGGTCTTGGTGACACCGGGGCCGGTGATGTACATGTGGCTGGTGTCTTTGACCATGAAGATGAAGTCCGTGATCGCGGGAGAGTAGACGGCCCCGCCAGCGCACGGCCCCATCGTCGCCGAAATCTGTGGGACCACGCCGCTGGCCTCCTGATTCCGGCGGAAGATCTCGGTGTAGCCGGCGAGGCTCTTGACGCCTTCCTGAATGCGGGCGCCCGCGGAGTCGTTGAGTCCGATGACGGGCGCGCCGACCTCCATGGCCATGTCCATGACCTTGCAGACCTTCTCCGCGAAGACTTCGCCGAGCGAGCCGCCGAAGACGGTGAAGTCGTGGGCGAAGACGAACGTAGTCCGGCCGTTGACCTCGCCGTAGCCCGTGACGACGCCGTCGCCTGGAATCTTCTTCTCCTCCATCCCGAACTGGCTCGTCTGGTGGGTCCGGAGCTGGTCGAACTCCGTGAACGTCCCATCGTCGAGGAAGTAATCGATCCGCTCGCGGGCGGTCATCTTCCCCTTGTCGTGTTGCTTCTCGATCCGTGCCTCGCCGCCGCCTTTGCGTGCCTCTTCGCGAAGTTCCTCGAGTTCGTCGATGCGATCTTCCATCGTCATAGGGAAACCCTCCAGTACCGACTCATTGCCCGTGGCAACGGTCACCTGAATAAAAAACGTTCTGTAACTCGTATTATTTCCCATGAGGGTTCGGGCGTTATCGTATCGCACGGAATGGCGACGACGGCGGGTACCCGACCGGCGGCTCCGTTCGAACACGGCCGGGAGCGGTTTCGGACGAACCGGCCCACCATCCGTGTCGAATCCCACACCGTTTCGGGTAGGGGTCGGTGACGCACCTTCCGGTTTGTAAATAGATACGGCTCTAATAATGAATAATGACATTGAAGAAGGAGAATACTGGAGATAGTCGTCGAATGTAAGGTTTTAAGGTATGGTGAGAAAGGGTTAAACCATGGCACAACGCGAGTCATGGGCGACACGCGCCGGATTCATTCTGGCTGCGGTCGGAAGTGCAGTGGGACTGGGTAACGTCTGGCGGTTTCCGTACCAGGTAGGAGAGTACGGCGGGGCGGCGTTCCTCGTCTTCTATCTCCTCCTGATCGCGTTCGTCGGCTTCCCGGTCATGATGGTCGAGTTCGCCATCGGCCGGTACACCGACCGGAACCCCGTCGGTGCGATGCAACAGATCGGGAGGGGGGTCTGGTCGAAGATCGGCTGGGTGTTCCTCGTCGCCGGCTTCGTCATCCTCTCGTACTACAGCGTCGTCGCCGGGTGGATTCTCCAGTACACCGTCATCGGACTGCAGGGGAACTACGCCGCCGGCGGCGCCGGCGCACAGTTCGCGGCGACCACCGGCGGGCTGACGTCGGTGCTCACGCACGCGATCTTCATAGCCGCCGTCATCGCAATCGTCGCGTTCGGTATTCAGGACGGAATCGAGCTCTCCGTCAAGTTGATGGTACCCGCGATCCTCGCGCTACTGGTCGGGCTGGCGGTATACGCCGGAACGCTCTCCGGTGCCGGCGAGGCGTACGCGTACTACCTCTCGCCCGATCCGGGAACGATCGTGTCGAACTGGAGCGAAATCCTCCCTGCGGCGGCCGCACAAGCGTTCTTCACGCTGTCGCTCGGGATGGGCGTGATGATCACCTACGCGTCCTACCTTGGCGAGGACCGGAACCTCGCCAAGGACGGCGTCATCATCGTCGGCCTCGACACGCTGATCGCGTTTACCGCCGGGCTGGTGGCGTTCCCGATCCTCTTCACCGCCGACCTGACGGAGACCACCGACGGCCCGGGTTTCATCTTCGTCAGCCTCTCCGAGGCGTTCAGTAACATCCCGCTCGGCGGGATTCTCGGCGCCGTCTTCTTCGCCACCGTCGCGATCGCCGCCCTCTCGAGCGCGATCAGCATCATGGAGGTCGTCGTCTCGTACCTGATCGACGAACACGACGTCGACCGAAAGGTGGCAGTGGGGGCCCTCGGAACCGCGATCTTCCTGCTGGGCGTTCCCGTGGCCTACGACCAGTCGTCGTCGTTAGTCTGGCTCGTGGTGTACGACGGGCTCGCGAACCAGATCCTGCTCATCCTCGGCGGCCTGCTGTTGGCGCTCTTCATCGGCTGGGTCGCCACCGATCTCGGGCTCGAGGAACTCGACAAGGGTGTCCAGGACCTCGGCGTGTGGGGACAGGCCTGGATCTGGACGCTCCGGATCCCAGTCATCCTCCTGTTGCTCGTGGTCCTCTGGCAGAACGCGACCGGCGTCTACGAGAGCTTCGTCGGCATCTTCGGCTGATTCAGGATCGCCGACACCGAACTGACCGATTCGTTTCGCCGCTGACGCGACAGCTCCCGATCGGACGGCGCCCGTAACAGCGGATTGGACGGGGCTCGTAACGGTGATCGTCGAACGGGTACCTGCGGTCGCTTCGCAGGCGAACCGCGGGTCGGCCGATCAGACCTCCCCGTACACCGGGACGGCGGCCCCGCTCGTCACCGCCGCGCCGTCGCTACAGAGGAAGGCCATCACGTCCGCAATCTCGAGCGGGTCGACCCACTCGTCGTGGTCCGCGTCGGGCATCATTTCGCGGTTCATCGGCGTGTCGATCACGCTCGGCATGACGCAGTTAGCTCGTACGGTTCCGCGGTTCTCCTCGGCGAGCGTCTCCGTCAGTAGCCGGATTCCCGCTTTCGTGATCCGGTACGGACCGTCGCCCTCGCCGCCCTCGAGCGAGGAGCGCGCGCTGATGCTGACGATCGATCCCTCGGCCTCCTGGAGGTGGGGCAGGGCGTGTTTCGAGGCGAGGAAGGCCGTCTTCAGGTTGACGTTCAACAGGAGCTCGAACTCCTCTATGTCGGTCTCCTCGACGTGGTCGCCGCCGCGCCACGTCCCGGCGATGTTCAGCAGGTGATCGATCCGGCCGTGGTCGTCGACGATCGAGTCCATCAGGTCGGCTACGTCGTCCTCGTCGGTCAGGTCGGCCTCGTAGAACGCGAGCGCGGATTCGTCGGCCGGGTCGCGCTCGAGTTGGCTGTCCTCGTCGTCGGGCGCGACCACGTCGACGGCACAGACCGTCGCATCTGCCTCGCGGAAGCGATCGACGGCTGCGCTGCCGAGCGCGCCGCTCGCGCCGGTAATCACTGCGACGGTTCCGTCGAAATCGACGTCGAACGCTGTCTGCACTGCCATACACTACGGTGTGCGGTCCGATCGCATCAAAGGCGGGGCTGGTAGCGATCGTCACACGCTGCGGGACCGACTACAGGGCGTCCGTCGGTAGGACGGCTCGTTCGAACCAGAAGTCCGCGACTGCGGAGACCAGTTCGTCGTACCCGGATTCGTCGGTCGGCTTCGTGAGATACGCGTTCGCCGCCAGGTCGTAACTCTCGTGGATATCCTTGCCGTCTGCCGACTGGGTCAACACGAGGATCGGGAGTCGGGTGAGCGCCACCTCGTCCGAGATCGTCTCGAGAAAGTCGAGACCGTCCATTCGGGGCATATCGAGGTCCAGCAAGACGAGATCCGGCATCGACGACGGATCGTCGGCACGGTCAGTTAACAGGGTTAACGCCTCCTCCCCGTCGGTGGCGACGTCGATCGAGATCTCGAGACAAAGGCCGGCGAACGCGTCGCGAATGCGGCGAACGTCGTCTGCATCGTCTTCGACGACGAGCACATCGACCGAGTCAGCAGGTTCGTCCCTCATATGTATATCACAGCAAAGACGCGGTCCGAAGCGGACGTCGTCGTCTCTGTGTACTCAGAGGGGGTGGTTAAGCGTATTCGCTATATAATTTGGAACTCGCGACCGAACCGAGCGACTCACCGTCAGTCGCCGACGGTCGTCACGGAAACCGTTCGCGTCCGCGGCCCGTCGCATTCCACGAGCAACACCGACTGCCACGTCCCCAGCGCCGGCTCCCCGTCCTCGATCGGAATCGTCACGTCCGGCCCGACGAGGGTCGCCCGCAGGTGCGAGTCCGCATTGCCGTCTAGCTCGTCGTGTGCGTGTCCCTCGTCGGGGACGAGATCGCGAAGGAACGACTCGAGGTCGCCGCGCAGCCGGGGTTCGTTTTCCTGGACGACCAGTCCGGCCGTCGTGTGCTCGACGAAAGCCGTACAGGTGCCCGTCTCGCAGTCGTCCGGAACGGCCGCGGCGATGCGGTCGGTCACGTCGACGGTCGTCAGTCGTGATTCGGTTTCGACGGTAAACGTCATGGTTCGACTTACGAGCGCGACGGGTACGAAAGTTGCTCGACCGCCCAACCGGCGCGGTCGCGGACGTTCGGTGCCGGATCCGTGCTCGAGAGGTCCGCGAGCCGAGCGGCCGCTGCGTCCACCTGCCCGTTACCGAGTGCGACGCAGGCGTTCGCGCGAACGTGCGCGTGCTCGTCCGCGAGCAACTCGAACAGCGCCTCCCGAACGGGCTCGACCGCGGTGCGGTGTGTAGCGGCGACGCGGGCGATCGTGATCGCAGCGATGGCCCTGGTGTCCGCGTCGTCGCTGGAAAGCGCCCGCTCGAGGTCGCTACAGATTGGCTCGACTGCGGCGGGATCTCGGTCGGCCACGTCCCCGAGACACCCCAGCGCGTCGTATCGCAGCTCGGAATCGTCGTGAGCGACGAGCTCGGCGGCGTGTTCGACGAACTCGAGCGAGGGAAGGTCCCCGTCGGATCGCGCCAACCGGCCGAGCGCCCGCAGCGCTGGCCCGCCGTTGTCGGTCGGGTTCGCCGCCAGCGCATCGGTCAGGACCGACGCCGCCGGCTCGATCGCGTCCGGCTGGGCCCGCGAAACGCGAGCCAGCGTCCGAAGCCCCCAGCGGTCGTAGCCACGTCGCCGGTCCAGTACGTCCGCGATCGCCGCAGTGTGGTCAGCGACGGCGTCCGGTCGCTCGGCGGCGACGGCGGCGAGACAGCGAAGGAGTTCCCGCGTGGCTGGCCGTTCGGCGCGCTCCGTTGCGACAGTCGTTATCGCGTCGACCGACGGGGCGACGTCGTCGGGCGCTTCGGCCGCCAGATCGGCGAGACAGGCGGCAACCTCGTCGTGAAAGTCGAGCTCGGGTTGCTCGAGCAGCGACCTGAGTTTCGGGACGGTCGGGACGCACGCCGCCGGCCGCTCCTGTTCGTCGATCACGGTGCGGATCCGCCGGACCCCTTCGAGTTGGTCCGTCGGCGCGGTACTGTCGAGCTGTGCAAGGACTGACGGCAGATCGAACCCAGCGGCTTCTCCGCCCCGGCACTCGACGGCCTCGCCCCTGTCCCCATCCATCGTATCCCCTGCATTGGAGATGGATAGCAAAAGCGTTCTGGCCAACACCCCCCCACGATGGCGACGATTCGGCCGCGTCAGCGGGAGGGTAGCGCTCCGGCTCGCTCTACGCGAGCCACTCGTCGGGCTTGGTGTCGTAGTCGACGTCGTCGGCCGCGAGGTGTTCGACCTCTTCCCAGGGTACGTCTTCGGTCGTCACGGTCTCGCCGTCGTACCGGATGAGCTTGCCACGCTCTTCGGGTTCGGGCTCGCGGTTGCGGCGTTTCGCCACCTCGATGTCGTGTTCGTCGATCTCCTTGACGATCGTCAGCAGGTTCACCGGTCGGCCCCACAGCTCGAAGACGCGCTTGAGGGTCTCCTTGGCCTGGCCCAGATCGAGCATGACGCCGTTGTACTGGTGGCCCAACAGTAGTTCGTTCGCGTTGTTGTAGTTGCCGTCGTAGACCGCGATCGTCGGCTTCCCGAAGTTGGTGAACTGCAACAGGAGCTTCTTCTTGACGTCCTCGGCCGCGTCGCTTGCGACGTGGAACTGGCCCGTCGCCTGCGAGTGCTCGTAGGTGAAGTAGTTGTTCTCCGTGATGAACTCCTGGGTCAGGAACTCGTCTAAGAACGTCACGTCGTTGTGACTCTCCCGGACGTCGAACATCCGATCCCACCCGACCGTGAAGTCGACGTCCTCGAGCGCCTCCTCGACCGAGGAGTAGCGCGCGTCGTCGAACAGGTAGCGGCCGATCCGCTCGAGTTCGTTCTGGTTGACCCGGGCGAGGAAGCCGCGGTTCTGGCGCTTGACTAGCGAGTAGTGCCGGCGGGCCAGCCCCTCGTAGGTAAGCACCTTCCAGGGGTACTTCGACACGTCGATCTCGCCCTCGCGAGCACGCTCGAGGGCCTCGCGGTCGACCCACTCGTCGGGCACTTCCTCGAGCGAGTCGAGCGTCTCGGGCGTGATGGTCTCGATCGCCGTCGGCGGCTCGAGCGTCTCGAGGACTGCGTCGAAGTCGACGACGTCGGTGAGGTTGCGCCAGGAAACGCCCTCGACGCGAAGCAGGTGTTCGAGCACTTCCCGGCGGTTGGTCGTGTTCTCGACGTACTCCCAGAGCTCCATGCCGAGGCTGTAGGGGTTGAGTCCGCCGGAGGCGAGCACCTTCGCCATGTGGTCGGCGTAGTTTAGGAACTCGTCGTCGCCGGCGAAGACCTCGTCGGTCATCATCGTCGACTCCCAGTAGGCGGCCCAGCCCTCGTTCATCACCTTCGTCATCTTCTGGGCGGCGAAGTAGTAGGCTTCCGCGCGCATCATGTCGAGGATGTCGCGTTGCCACTCCTCCATCTCGACGCCGCGACCGGCGTCCTCGTCGTACTGCTTGCCGTGTTCGCGGACGAACGACAGGATGTCCTTCTGTGGCTCCTCCGGGAAGTTCACCGCGACGTCCTCGCCCTCGAGCTTCTCGACCCACTCCTCGTTGAAGACCTCGCCTTTGACCTCGTCGGAGAGGTCGAGTTCGTCCAGCTTCTCGGCGAGATCCTCGTCGATCTCCTCGCCGGCCGGGCCGTCGACGTCGAGCCGCCGGCTGAACACCTGGTGCTGGTCGATGTTGTCCTCGAGGGAGAGGCAGTGGTCGATCCACTTCTCGACCTCGGCGCGGTCGATCTCGGGATCGGACATGTACTCGTCGATCGCCCGCGCGTGACGCTCGAGCATGGCCGCGGCGTTGACCTGCCCCTCGTCGGCCTGTCCGCGAGTGAACATGCCGAACCACTCGTTGTTCGCGAAGAAGTCAGAGTGAGCCTCGACGTGGGTGATGACCGCCTTCTGATCGGCGACCGTGTTCGACTCCTGCAGGAACGCGTGGGCAGGATTGTCGTTGTTGACGATCTCGAAGGCCTTTCCGCCGCCGTACTGCCCCTGCTTCTGCTGGCGGTCGTACTGCATTCCCCACCGCCAGTGGGGGTACCGCGATTGGAACCCGCCGTAGGCGATGAGTTCGTTCATCTCGTCGTAGTCGATGATCCAGTACTTCACCGGGTAGGGCTCGAGACCGAGCTTTTCGGCGAGGTTCCTGGCCTCGTCGACCGGTTCCTCGAGGTCGGCCGCGATCGCCTGTTTGCGGAAGCGGTCCGCGTTGGAGTTGCGTTTACTCATCTTGGTCACTCTCCGTCGAGAGGATCTCGTAGATCGCATCGGTTACGTCAGACTCGCCGTTGACGTACGCGACCGCCACGTCGTCGGCGTCGGTGCCGAAGTGACGCTCGAGTTCCTCGGCGTGGGTCGCGTTGATCGCGTTGCCGCTGGGCTGGGTCTCCACGTAGGCGTGGAGGTTCGCCGGGATCTCCTCCATCAGCGGGATCACGCGCTCGCCGGTGTCGTTGCTCGAGTTCTCGGAGTCGCCCGCGGCGAAGACGTAGCGGTTCCAGTCGCTCCACGGGTACTCCTCTAGCAGTTCGGCGGCGAGTTCGTACGCGCTCGAGATCTTGGTGCCGCCGCCGCTGCGGATGCCGAAGAACTCGTCGCGTTCGACCTCCCAGGCGTCGGCGTCGTGGGCGATGTAGACGAACTCGGCGTTGTCGTACTTGCCCTGGAGGTACCAGTCCAGCGGGGTGAAGGTCCGCTCGACGAGTTCGCGTTTCTTCTCGCGCATCGAGCCGGAGACGTCGCGGATGTTGACGACCACGACGTTCTTCTCTTTCTCCTCGATGATCTCGGGGTGGCGGTAGCGCTCGTCCTCCCGGCGGAAGGGGACGTGGTCGATTCCTTCCCGTCGGATCTTCTGCTGGACGTCCTCGCGCTCGACGTTGTTCTCGACCTCCTCGATGGAGGCCCACGTGCCGCGTTCCTCGTCCGGAATTTCGTCGTAGGCTTCCTCGACCCAGGCCATCGACACCGGGAGGTTCTCTCCGCGGGCCCACTCGAAGACGTCGCGCGGGGTGATTCCCTCGACCTTGCAGAGCTCGCGGAGGAACTCCTCGTCGAAGTCCATCGCGAGCTTTCGCTTGAGCCCCTCTTTGAACATCCGCTCGAAGTCGAGCGTGCTGTTGGGGCCGGTCCGGGTGAGGTCGGTGAACGGCCCTTCCTTCTCCTCGACGACCTTCTTGCCCTTCGGATCGAGGTCCAGCCCGAGTTCCTCGTCGAGTTCCTCGGCGAACTCCTCGGGGTCCATCTCGTAGTACTCGTGTTCGCCGCCCTCCTCGCCGGGTTCGCCGTCCTCGCCGTCGTCGCCCGGCTGGGGCTGTGGCTGGCCGACCGGCTGGCCGGCGTCGGGCGTCCCGTCTTCGCCCTGACCGACCCCACCCTGGTCGCGCTGGTCGTACTCGAACTCCGGTAGCGAGACGATCTTGACGGGGATGTTGATCTCGCCCGGCCGGCTCTGGCCGAGGTCGCCGTACTGGATGAAGTCCGCGAGGTCCTCACGGCGCTCCTCGCCGACTTCACGGAATCGCTCGAGGTCGTCTCTCAGTCCCATCTGTAGCTCACCTGTCCCATGACGTGTCTGCTGGTCAGTTCGGCCGAGGCTTCGGAGTAGCCGAAGAGATCGACCATGGTCGCGATCGTGTCGTCCTTGACTTCGGCCGTCTCGGTCCCGCTCGGCGGGTCGTCCCACTGCCGCGGATCGAAGTCCTCGAAGGTCCGCTCGACGTCGTCCCAGTCGTGGCTCTCGAGCACCGTCTTGATGACGGGGATCGCGGTGAGGTCGACGTCCTCGACCGAGAAGTCCTCGTTGCGGTGTTCCCACGCGTGGCGGTTCAGCGACGTGATCACCTTCTCGCGCCGGAAGTTCCGGACGCTCTCGCGGGGAAGGTTCCCCTCGTACTCGTCCTCGGTGAACCGGCCGAGGTGTTCGACCTCGAACAGCTTCATCTTCAGCGGGTCGGGCTCGACGCGCTCGCCGCGGTCGTTGTACAGCGGTTCGTCGGTCTCCCAGGCGTAGACGTGTTCGACGTACTCGGCGACGGTCTCCTCGTCGACGCGCTTGTCGTGCATGATGGCCTCGATGACGTCGCTCTCTTGCTGGTCGTAGATGTAGTTCTTGACCGGGACGACGCGGTTCTCGAACTCCGAGCGCTCGCCCGTCGAGAACACCGGCGCGTCGGCCAGCCCCTCGACCATGGCGTTCAACACGTCACGGGGCATGACCACGTCCTCGACCGCCAGGTCGGCGTGGTGGCGGTCCCGGTCGGTCTGGAGGAGTTCGGCGAGCGTGTCTCGCGTGTACGTGACCGGGACGCCGTGGTCGCCGTCGTTGCTGTCGCCGTCGAAGTCGAACTCCTCTTTCTCGCGGCGGGTGTCGCCCTCCTGGAGGTAGCCCTGATCGTAGATCAGCGCCTTGTCCACCAGGTCGAGCCCGTTCGGGAGGTGCTCCTCGTCCAGTCGTGTCACGACCGCGTACAGGGCCGCCGCCTCGATCGCGTGGGGTGCAAACTCCTGACCCCGCGCCTCGCCGTCGCGATCCTTGACCGTCACCGTCACCGGGGCGCGGATCCGTTCGGCGAGTTCGTCGTAGGTCGTGGCCTCCCAGACCTCCGTCTCGTTCGTCAGCTCGCGCCGGATGAGCTCCGTCTCGAGCGAGAGGTTCGTCAGATAGCCGAAACGGTGTTTGTCGAGCCGCCGTTTGAGCGCCTTCAACGGGTCCATCCCGTTGCGGTCGGAGTGCTGGTTGAGCTGGGCCTCGAGGTCGGGATTCGAGATGATCAGCATCTGGCTGTCGACGTCCATCCCGATCCCCTTGTCCAGCTTCACCGACTGCTCGTCGGGGACGTTCAGTAGCTTCTGGAGCAGGTCGGCGTGCTGGGCCGCGTCCTCGACGATGGTGAGGACGCCGTTGCCTTGCGACAGGACCCCGTCGTAGCTGAAGGCCTGCGGGTTCTTCCGCCCGCGCGAGTCGAGTTCCTGGAGCATGCCGTGCATCCACGAGCCGACGAGCCGTTCCTTCGGGGGCCCGTCGTCCTCCGAGTGGAGGACCCCGACACCCTGTCCGATGTCGACGACGTAGTTCTTCACGCGGAGGTGGTTCTCGTCGGTGATCGCCGAGAACAGCGCCTCTTCACCCTCCCGACGGTATCGCTCCTCGAGGTAGTCGTACGCCTCCCGGGAGAACGGATCGAGCCGGGCGTCGACCTGGACGGGGACGTGATCGTCGAGTTCGTCGTTGAGTTCGGCGAGCAGGTCCTCGCGGACCTTCTCGGGGAACACCGACAGCGGGTGGGCCTGCACCGGGCTCTCGTACCAGTTCTGGTCGTCGCCCGCGGTGGCGTCGCCGCCGTAGCTCAATCCGCGCTCGCCGGCGTCGGCGGTCGTGATGTTCCACTCGACGGTGTACCGCCGACCGTCGGGCGTCTTGGAGTACTCTCGCAGCCCGTTGACCAGACAGCGCTTGAGTTCCGATTTGCCGGTCGCGGTCGGCCCCTCGAACCAGATGATCTTCTCGCCTTTCGCCCGGCCCGCGGCGATCGATCTGAGGTCGTCGACGAACCCGTTCAGTACCTCGGTGTTGCCGAGGATGGCGTGCTCGCCGTCGTTGTGCGGATCGTCGAAGAAGCGGTAGCGCTCCTTCTCCTCGCCCTCCTCGACCACCGTTCGCGTACCGGCGGCCTCGATCGCCTCGAGCAGGTACTTCGAGGCGTGGGAGGCGATCGAGGGGTTCTCGAAGATCCGATCGACGTAGGCGGCGAGGGTCATCGGCTCTTCGTAGGTCTCCTCGAGCGCCCGATCGGCTTCGGTGACGTAGTCGTCGCCGGTCATGTTAGTCGGCCTCGATCATGTTAATCTTCCATCTCGGCTTTGGCGACCTCGGCGCCGGCGAACTCGAGCACCTCCTTCGCGCCGCCTTCGGAGTAGCCCTGTTCCATCAGCGCGTCGATCCACGCGGAGCGCTCGTCGTCGTCGAACTCGTTTGCGGACACCAGCGCCGAGAAGTTGATGTTGTGCTTCTTGTCCTCCCAGAGTTTGCGCTCTAGTGCGCGGCGCAGACGCTCGTTGTCCTGCGGGTTGAACGCTTCGCCCTCGCGGGCGCGTCGGGAGACCCAGTTCGAGACCTCCTGGCGGAAGTCCTCCTTGCGGTCCTCTGGGATGTCGAGTTTCTCCTCGACCGACCGCAGGAACGTCTCGTCGGGCTCCTGCTCGCGACCGGTGAGTTCGTCCTCGATGGTGTCGTCGTCGATGTAGGCCATGACGTGGTCCATGTACTTCTCCCCCTGACGCTGGATCTCGTCGATGTCGTAGGCCAGCGCGTGGCGGACGTCCTCGATGGCTCGTTCCTTGTACTCCTCGCGGACCGTCTCGAGGTAGCGGTAGTACTGCTCGAAGTTCTCCTCGGGGATCGAGCCGTGGTGTTCGAGGTTCTCCTCGAAGAAGTTGAACACCGTCAGCGGCGAGAGGAAGCCCCGTTGGCGGTGTTTCGAGTCCATGATCGCCTCGGCGATCTCGTCGCCGATAAAGCGGGGCGAGACGCCGACCATGCCCTCGCCGATCTCGGCTTTGGCCTCGGCCTCGTCGCGGAGCTTCTTGACGTCGATGTCGTCGCCCTCGTCGATCTCGCCGTTGTACGCCTTGGCCTTCGAGAGCAGTCCGACGGTCTCGGTGTCGGGCTCCTCGATGCGGGTGAGGACGCCGAACAGCCCCGCCATCTCGAGGGTGTGGGGCTCGACGTTGATGTCGGGTACGTCGGCGTTGTTCAGCATCTTGTCGTAGATGTTGGCCTCGTCCTCGTAGGAGAGGACGTAGGGGAAGTCGATCCGCTTGGTGCGGTCGTTGAAGGCCTCCATCTTCTCGTCGCCCTTCTTGTCCTTGTACTCGGGCATGTTGGTGCGGCCCACGATCACCTGGTCGATGTCGATCCGGGGGTTGTTCTTGGGCTTGATCGTCTGTTCCTGGGTCGCGTGGAGGAAGTCGTAGAGGAACTCGCGCTGGAGTTTGAGCAGCTCTTCGCCGGAGAAGATGCCGCGGTTCGCGTTACAGAACGCTCCCGAGTAGTCGAACGCGCGCGGGTCGCTCTCGCCGTAGATGGCGATCTTCGAGTAGTTGACGTCGCCGGTCAGTTCGGTCTCGTCCTGGTTCTTCTTGTCCTTGGGCTCGAAGGTCTCGAGGCCCTGGCGCTTGTTCTCGTCGGCGACGAAGCGGACGATCTCGACGTGGTTCTCGAGGACCTGCTGGAGGTCGTCGTCGTAGTAGGCCAGCAGCTTGTCCATGTAGAACTCGCTTTCGGGGTCCAGCGCCTGCTCGTTCTGGATCGTGTACGGCGCGTCCAGGTTCTCGTTCAGATCGTCGATCACGCGCTGGCGCTGCTCGAGCGGGAGCAAGACGAGCGGGTCCTGGTTCATCGGGGACCGGACGGTGTCGTCGGCCGGATCCTGGTCCTGAATCACGTCACAGAGATTCGTCCACCGGAAGGTGTACATCCGGCCGTCGTCGCGCAGCGTGTAGTCCTCGAAGTATTTGCGGACCTGTTTGTCGAAGTGGGACTTCCCGGAGCCGACCGGGCCGAGCAGGAGCTTGATCCGGCGTTCGGGACCGAGCCGCCTGGCACCCGACTTCACCTTGTTGACGAACTCGTGGATCGACTGGTGGATCACCTTCCCGTAGAAGGTGTTTTCGCCGTCACCGAGTGGGTCCTCGCTGGCGAGCTGGTACTCGACCATCCCCTCGGTCTCGTCGTAGGTGGTGCCGTAGTAGTCGAACATGTCCGCGACGCGCTGGTGTGCGTTGCGAGCCACCTTCGGGTCCTCGTACACCTCCTCTAGGTACCAGTCGAAGGACTTGGTTTCCCGCAGGTCTGCGGGCATCGATTCCTTGTAATCCGTACTGAGCTGCTCGAGTGTCTCGATGTCACCGGTCATGGTATCGTTGGTTGGTTCCCCCATCTGCGGTCGTCCGTCGTCGCACGGAGCGCGGAAGCGGCCGTCGTTCGGCTACCCGTGTCGTTCCGGGGCCGAACCCTCGGGATCCGTCGCCTCCCGTCACCCGCTGTGAGCGCCTCGTAGTCGTCGCGCTCCTCGAGCGGGCACCCGGGGAGCGTGACCCTTTCGTGGGCGGCGTCTATCAGCCGTGTCATGTGTCATCTATCACCACATTCCGTTGCGCGATAACCGCTCGCGGGCTCGGGCAACGGTGCGCCGGGGACGGGCGCGGAGTGGATCGGTCCGTCGAACGGATACCGATAGTATTTAATGAGTGAGTAATCCAGCTACTTAGCCTTAGCCCCAAAAGGTATTTGCCAGAACTTTATTTCAGGCAAATACTGTTATGTCCCTATGATGGTGCTCGCTACCACACCCCATATTCGGACGATTACGACATAAGTCGACGGCCTGCAGAGTCTACGTCGGTTCGCGCGCAGCGGCGTTTTCTCGCGCGACGGTGGGTGGGCCGCGTGGTGGAGAGAAGCCAGGGGGAGAATCACGTTCTCGCTCGGATGTCACTGCGGTCCGTCCGCGACGACGAGGCTATACGGTCGCCGACCCTACCGGCGGCTATGTCGGACTCGGATCCGGACGACGCGGTGGACCGCTCGAGGCTGCCGGACGCCTGGACCGTCTGGAGTCACGGCGAAGACGGACGGCTCGTCCTCGCGTACCGGCCCGACGTCTTCGACGGCGCAGCGTTTCCCGCTCCCTGCCTGCCCACGCTGTACCTCACTCACGGGAAGCGAACCCGCCGTCCCGGCGTCAACCCCGCCGACACCGCCGATTCCGCGGACTGGTTCGTCACGCTCTACCTCGAGCCGGACGTCTCGCTGAACGAGATGCTCCGGTTTCCGACCAGAGAGGCGGCCCTCGAGCGAGCGATCGACCTTGCCCGGGAGTTCGATGCCGGCGACGTCGACTACCGGGAGCTGTATCAGGTCCCTCGCGAGGAGTACTTCGAACGACTCGACGAACTCACCGGCGACGATACCGACGACTGATATCGATTCGCGCTCGGCGAACGAGACGGTCGGGCCCGCGCGGGACGTGACCCTTAACCGCCAGTGGAAACTATCGATACCTATGTCGACCGTCACGCTCGTCGGTTCCCGGCTGGCCGAGCCCGGGACCGAGTTCGTTTACGAGGGCGAAGCCGATGCCTGCGCCGGCTGTCCCTACCGCAGTCAGTGTCTCAACCTCTCTCCCGGCACCAAGTACCGCGTCACGTCCGTCCGCGAGAACGCCCAGACTCTCGAGTGCGCCATGCACGACGGCGGCGTTCGCGCCGTCGAAGTCGAACCCGCGGCCGTGCGCGCGAACATCACTTCGAAAGGGGCCTTCGCGGGCAGCAAGACGAGTCTCCCCGGTCCCTGTCCGTACGTCGAATGTCCGAGCCACGAGTACTGCGAACCCGACGGCGTCGAGTTCGACGAGGAGTACCGGATCCGGAATATCGTCGGCGACCCGCCACACGACGTTTGCCACCTCGACCGCCCGCTCGAGCTTGTCGAACTCGAGACAGACGACTGAGCCGACGTTAGAGTTCCCCGCGCGCGACGCAGCTTTGCGCGGCCGCGACACTAAAATAGGGCCTTCACAAACTATTGGCTGACTCTCTGTCGATGATGGTGACGGCCGCGAGCGGTGATTGCCGGGCGTACGAGGGGGGACCGAACCCGCGGGCGAGCGGGGGTGGTGAGCCGTGACGCTGCGATCCGTGCCGATCGTCGACCGCGTCACCGACGCCTTCTTCGCGCTCGATACGGGCTTTCGGTTCACCTACCTCAACGACCGCGCCGAGACGCTGCTCGAACGCGACCGCGAGGAACTGATCGGCCGGGTCATGTGGGACGAATTCCCACAGACCGTCGAGACGCAGTTCCCCGACGGGTTCCACCGCGCGATGGACGAACAGATCCCGGTCTCGTTCGAGATCTATCACACGCAACTCGAGACCTGGTTCGAGGCCCGGGCCTACCCCTCCGAAAGCGGCCTCTCGGTATACATGCGCGACGTCACCGAGCGACGCGCTCAGGAGACGACGCTGGCCCAGCACGCGGCCGTCGTCGAGGCGGTCCGAGACGCCATCGTCACGCTCGATCGCAACCGCGAGATCGTCACCGTCAACGGCGCGACCGAGACGATTCTCGGTGCGGACCGATCGACGCTCGTCGGCGAACACGTCGAGACCCTGACCGAGCGCGCCGGAATCGCCGACGAACACGCCGTCGAGATCGGCCGTGCCATCACCGACGTCGACGTCAGAAACGCCGACCGCCGCCAGCTCGAGCTACCCTACACCGGTCCGGACGGCGACGATCGGATGGGCGAGTTCCGGTTCGTCCCGATCGAGGACAACGTCGCGACCGTCGCCCTCGTCGTCCGGGACGTCACCGACCGCCACGAGTACGACCGCGTCGTTACGTCGCTGCACGAGGTCACCCGGTGGTTGCTGGAATCCGACGACCCCGAAGAGATCTGTGCGATCGCGGTCCACGCGGGCAGCGACCTACTCGGTCTCCCCATCAGCGGCGTCTGGCTGCTCGAGGAGGAACAGGGCTACCTCGAGCCGGTCGCCGGCACCGCCGGCGCGCACGACGAGTTCGGCGGTCTCCCGCGGTTTAATCCCGGCGAGGGACTCGTCTGGGACGTCTTCGAGTCCGGGGAGGTCGAACTGTTCGACGACCTCGAGACGATCGAGGAACTCTACAACCCGGAGACGCCGCTTCGTTCGGAGATCATCGCCCCCATCGGCACCCACGGCGTGCTCATGACCGGCTCGCTCGAGTCGAACTGGTTCGACGAGACCGACGTCGACCTCATCTCGACGCTCGTCGAGAACACGCGGGCCGCGCTCGACCGAGCCGAACGCGAGCGGGTCCTCCGGGATCGAACGGCCGACCTCGAGCGACAGACCGAACGGCTCGAGGCCGTCGCCGAGGTGCTCTCGAGCGACCTCCAACAGCAACTCGACGCCGTCGCCGACGCGCTTGAGGACGATGCGGCCGGTAAGTGGGAGTACCCGCTCGCCGAGGACACCGTCGAGACCACCCTCGACCGGGCCGAACGGCTCGTCGACGACGTCCGAGAGTTCGCCCGCAACGCGACGGCCGTCGGCACTCGCAGCCGGCTCCGCCTCGAGTCGGCCGTCGACGACGCCGTCGCCGCTTCGCAGATCGACGAGGGGAGCGTCGTCGTCGACGCCGCGGCCACGCTCCGGGTCGATCCCGACCGGTTCATCCATCTCCTCGAGACGGCCTTCGACAGCGCCGTCGCACGGGCCGACGGCGACGTGACGATCCAGATCGGCCTCCTCGGGTTCGACGACGGGGGTAGCCGCGGTTTCTTCCTCCTCGATGACGCCGTCGAGATCCCGGCGAACGCCCACGATCGGGTCCTCGATCCGACCGCGGACGACGACACCGCGATCGACGGCCTCGGGCTCGCGCTCGTCCGGGCCATCGCCGAAGCCCACGGCTGGGACTGTACGGTCACGAACGGCGACAACGGCGGAACGTGCGTCGAAGTGCGGGACGTGACGACGCTCGAGAAACGCCTCGAGTAGCCGCCGAACTACTCCGAAACGACCGATTCGCGCGCCATGTCTTGACAGAGCTGCCGGTAGCCGTCCTGTTCGAGGAGCTCCTGCATCGTATCGTCGACCTGAACGCGGAGGACCGCCAGCCGGTCTTTGAGCTCGGCGTACTCCTGACTGGAGCGGCGTTCTGCCTCGGTCTTCTGGTCGTCCAACAGTGCTTTCTTCGACGCGAGCGCGAAGAACTCCTGAAGTTGCTCGTCGTAGGTCGAGCGCAACAACAGCTGGTCGATGATCGCGACCAGTTCGTCCTTCGAGACGGGTTTGACGAGGTAGTCGTCGAATCCCATCTCGATGATGTCGAAGTCCGGTTCGACCGCCGTCACCATCGCGACTCGACAGTCGAGTCGCCGCTCTCGGATCGTATCGAGGACGGTATCGCCCGACAGGCCTGGCATCCGTCGATCCAGCAGGACGACGTCGGTCTCCTCGTCGATGGCGTCGAGTGCCTCGCTGCCGTCGTAGGCAGTCTCGACGTGACACTCTTCGCCGAGCCACGCGGCATAGAGGTTCGCGAGGTCGGGCTCGTCTTCGACGATCAGGACGGACGGGGTGTCGGTGGGCATCGGGGTTCCTCGTATACGATCGGGTCGTTGACTGACTCGTCCCGAACGCATATCAAGATACCGGACAGTTGAACGGAACGAAGCGGACCGATTCGTTCATTTGCCGACGCTACCGTCGCGGAATCGACAGAACCGTTGGTCGCTGTTTGGAGCGAACGTGATCGTCACTCGAGTTCGCGTTCGATCGTCGCACGTCGCTCGCGGATCGCGGCCGCGTCGGTCTCGATCGTCCGGTCGCCGAAGTCGATCGCAAGCTGGCCGTCGTCGGTCGCAGTCCCGAGTTCGACGACCGGGGCGACGCCATCGAACGCTTCGCGAACGGCCTCGACGGACTCGGTCTGGATCAGCGCGCGGCCCGGCTGTTCGTGGAACAGCGCGCCCGCTGGATCCTCGACCGGGATCGACACCTCGAGGCCGGCGTCGTCGGTGACCATTTCTGCCAGAGAGACGGCCAGTCCGCCGTGGCTGACGTCGTGGACGGCCAGCGTCGCGTCGTCGTCGGCGACGGCCGCGAGCGTCTCGATTAGGGCCGCGGGGTCGGCGGGCAATTCGGGGAACCCGTCGCTGCCGTCGAACTGCGCGAGGTACTCGGAACCGCCGAGCGACGGCTCGCTGCCTTCGATCCCCAGATCGCCGACCAGCACGAGGTCGCCCTCGGATGCGACCGACAGCGGTGGCGCGTCGTATCCCTCCTTCGAGCCGACCATCGCGAGGGTCGGTGTCGGCGGGATCGGCCCCGCGACGGAGTCGTTGTACAGCGAGACGTTACCGCCGACGACCGGCGTCGACAGAGTCTCGCACATCTCGGCGAGGCCGTCGACGATTCCGGTGAAACCGCCGTAGACGTCGGGTTTCTCCGGGTTACCGCCGTTGAGGCAGTCGACCGCGGCCAGCGGCGTCGCGCCCTTGGCCGCGATGTTCGTCGCGTTCTCGAGGGCGATCGCACGGGCACCCTCGCGCGGGGCGACGTCGGTCCAGTTCGGTGCGGCGCCGGACGAAATCGCCAGCCCCTGCTCGGCCTCTCGGACCGCGACGATCGCGGCGTCGTCGCCCGGCCCCACGCTCGTTCGCACGCCGACCTCGTGGTCGTACTGGCGGTAGACCCACCGCTTCGAGGCGGTGTTCGGGCTCGAGACCACGGCGTCGAACGCCTCCTCGAGGTCGACCTCGGGCAGGTCGGTCGCGGGCGGTTCGGGATCCTCGGTCTCGAGGTCGTTCATCGGCGCGCCCTCGCCGAGGAAGTAGGCGTCGACGTCGACGACAGTCTCTCCATCGAAGGTGCAAACGTAGTTACCGTCGGTGACCTCGCCGATGACCGAACAGCCCAGATCGAACCGCTCGGCGATCTCGTGGACGCGCTCGACGTTGCCCGGCTCGACCTCGTAACACATCCGCTCCTGGGACTCGGCGAGCAGGATCTCCAAGGCCGACATGTTCGGCTCGCGCTGGTGGACCCGCTCGAGTTCGATTTCGGCCCCGAGGTTCGCTTTGGCGACCATCTCGCTCGAGGCACCGCCGAGACCGGCGGCTCCGAGGTCGCGAGCCGACTCGATCAGGTTCTCGTCGACGAGGGCTTCGTTAGCTTCGATGAGCAGTTTCTCGGCGTAGGGGTCGCCGACCTGGACCGCGGGCCGGTCTTCGGTTTCGGCGTCCTCCGCCAGGTCCTCACTGGCGAAGCTCGCACCGCCGAGCCCGTCGCGGCCGGTGGCGTTTCCGACGAGGACGAGCTTGTTGCCCGGTTCCTGCGCTTCGGCGGTGACCAGTCGGTCCTCGTTCGTCAGGCCGACGCAGGCGACGTTGACGAGCGGATTCCCCTCGTAATCGGGGTGGAAGTCGACGCTGCCGGCGACCGTCGGGACGCCGATACAGTTCCCGTAGTGGCTGATCCCCTCGACGACACCCTCGAAGAGGTACTTCGAGTGGTCGTCGTCGAACTCCCCGAAGTACAGCGAGTCGGCGAGCGCGATGGGGTACGCGCCCATCGAGAGCGTGTCCCGGACGATGCCGCCGACGCCGGTCGCCGCGCCGTCGAACGGGTCCACGTAGGAGGGGTGGTTGTGGCTCTCGATCCCCATCGTGATGTACGTGCGTTCCCCGTCTTCGACCCCGGTTTCGGGCAGCGCGACGACTGCCGCGTCGTCGCCCGGTCCCACGACGACCTGCTCGCCCTCGCTGTCGAACGCCGACAGCAGCGGTCGCGATGAGCGGTACGCGCAGTGCTCGCTCCAGAGGTTCTCGAACAGCGCCGCCTCCGCCCGCGTCGGCTCTCGGTCCAGTTCCGAGACGACGAGTTCGCGGTCCGAATCGGCAAGACTCATTCATCTAGGTGGTGAAAGTCGGCCGATAAATGGGTTTCTATGTGCACGTTCGTGCATTGGGACAGGGTGCTCCACCGAGCGCGAGGATCGAGCCGTTTTTGATCAGCCCGTCTAAACGTACGTTCGTGCTGTCGGTCGAACTTCACACGCACTCGTCGCTGTCCTACGACGGCCGCGACCCGGTCGAGCTGATTCTCGAGCAGGCCGAAGCCGTCGGTCTCGACGCGATCGCCGTCACGGACCACGACGAGATCGACGCGAGCCTCGAGGCGGCCGAACGCGCCCCCGACTACGGTCTCGTCGGGATTCCGGGGATGGAGATCTCGAGCAAGGCCGGCCACGTCCTCGGACTCGGGCTCGAGGAGGCCGTCCCGCCCGGACTCTCGTTCGAATCGACGCTCGAGGCGATCCGCGAGCAGGACGGGCTGGCGGTGATTCCTCATCCCTTTCAGGAGTCGCGCCACGGCGTGATGGCCCGCATCTCGCGCGAGGAACTCGCCGAGGGCGACGCGATCGAGGTTTACAACTCCCGGCTCTTCACCGGGCGGGCGAACCGACAGGCCGAACGCTACGCCCGGTCGCGGGACCTGCCGATGACCGCCGGCAGCGACGCTCACATCAGCGAGATGGTCGGCCAGGCGATCACCCGCGTCGACGCCGACGAGCGCACGGCCGACGCGATCCTCGAGGCGATCGCCGACGGCCGGACGACTGTCGAGGGGAAACGAACGCCGTGGCGCATCAGCGTCCAGCAGTTCGCCGGCGGCGTCACGCGACGGCTGGGCCACGTATTCAAACTGTTCCGATGACACCACCACCGACGACCGATCCAGCCCTTCGCGGTGCCGAGCCGACGATCGTTCACGACGCCCTCGAGCGCGGCGACCCGCTACCGGGAACGGCCGGCTTCGCGGGCGAACTCGACGGCCGCCTCGTTCGGGACGTCCTCGGGCGAGTTCCACTGTTCGTCGACGGTGAGGCCGCTACCGACGATACGAACCGCGCGTGGGCGTTCGAGCCGTCGGCGCTCTCGGACCCGCAGCTCTTTCCGGCCGGCGCGGTCGCACCGGTATCGCACCCCGTTTCCGGACAGGAATCCCGCTGGACGCTGCCGGAGCCGGATCCGGAAACGGACCGAGACGCCGCACTCGAGACCCTCGAGCGCGCCATCGAGACGGCGGCCGAGGCCGCCCGGCGGGACGACCGAGAGATCGCCGTCGCCTTCTCCGGCGGCGTCGACTCCGCGCTGGTCGCCGAACTCCTCGACGCGCCGCTGTACGTCGTCGGCTTCCCCGACAGCCACGACGTCGAGGCCGCGCGGACGGCCGCCGACGCGATGGGCTGCGACCTGACCGTGGTCGACCTCGATCCGGCCGACTTGGAGCGCGCCGTTCCCGAGGTAGCGCGGGCGACCGGGCGGACGAACGCGATGGACGTTCAGATTGCCCTCCCGCTGTATCTGGTCGGCGAACGGGTCGCCGCCGACGGGTTCGACGCGCTCGCAGTCGGCCAGGGCGCGGACGAACTGTTCGGCGGCTACGAGAAGGTCGTCCGGCTCGACCACCGGGTGGAGGCCGAGACGGTTCGTGGGGCCGTTCGAGAGCAGATACGAAGTCTGCCGATGCAGCTTCCCCGAGACGTGCTGACGATCGACGCGACGGGCCTCGAGCCAGTCGCGCCGTTCCTCCACGACGCCGTCGTCGAGGCGGCGCTCCGACTGCCGGACGACCTGCTGGCCGACGAGGACGAACGAAAGCGGGGCTTCCGACGAGTTGCGGCCCGCCACCTGCCGACCGAGATCGCGAATCGGGACAAGAAGGCGGTCCAGTACGGCAGTCTCGTCGCCCGCGAACTCGACCGGCTCGCCCGGCAGGCCGGCTACAAGCGCCGGATGGACGACCACGTCTCGAAGTACGTCGAGTCGCTGCTCACGGATCCGGAGGCGCAATCCGACTGATTTTCGGACCGATCAGGAGGGCATCGGGCAGAGGCTCGCGGTGAAGACCACCGTCTCGTCGGTCTCGTTTCGCGCGCCGTGATCCACCCCGCGCTCGTGGTGGACGACGCCGGGCGCGTCGATCCGTTCGTGATCGCCGTCCTGACCGACGGTCACCGTCCCCTCGAGCACGTGGAAGACGTTCGTACTCGCCGCGTGCTCGTGGGCCTCGAGTTCCGCGCCCGGTCCGAGCGCGAACGCTTTCACGAGTACGTCGTCGGTGACGACCAGTTCCGCGGTCTGGACCTCGCCGTCGGCCGGCTCGAGGTCGGCGATCGCATCGGCGTAGCTGTCGAGCATACGAGTCGGTTCGACGGGGGACGCCAAAACGGCAGGGGAACGAGAAAAACGGGAGACGAAACCGCAGGGGTCGGCAGTCGACTCGAGGCCGGCCGCTCAGTCTTCGGTCTCGGTCGGCAGCTTGTTCGCCGGTTCGTGTTCGACGTTCTCGGAGACGGTTCGGCGGTTCATCTCGCCGATGCGGTCTGCGACCTCTCCGACGACATCCTCGAGGGGTTCCTGGACCTCGCTGTCGTCGTTCTTGACGAGCGCGCCCATGCTGCCGTCGGCCCCGAAGTCGGGGTGGATCGGGATCCGGCCCAGCAACGGCACGTCGTACTTGTCGACGATCGTGTCCGCGCCGCCGGTGCCGAACAGACCGTGCTGGTCGCCACAGGACGGACAGATGAAGGAACTCATGTTCTCGACGACGCCCAGCACCGGCGTGTCGTGCTTGTTGAACATCTGGATCCCCTTGCGAGTGTCGTCCAGCGCCATCTCCTGTGGCGTCGTGACGACGACCGAGCCGGTCACGGGCATCGACTGGAGCAGGTTCAGCGTCGCGTCGCCGGTCCCCGGCGGCAGGTCGACGATGAGGTAGTCGAGGCGGCCCCACTCCACGCCCTCGAGGAACTTCATCATGAACTTGTTCACCATCGGCCCTCGCAGGATGGCGGGGTCGTCGTCGTCCTCCATCATCATCCCCATGCTGATGATGCGGACCCCGTCCGAGCGCGGCGGGACGATATCCTCGTTCGGCGTGACGCCGGGTTCGCTCTCCGGCGGAAGGATCTGTGGCACGTTCGGCCCGTGAATGTCGGCGTCGAGTAGCCCTACCATCGCGCCGCGCTTCTGGAGACCGGCGGCCAGGTTGGCCGCCACAGTCGTCTTGCCGACGCCGCCCTTCCCGGAGGAGACGGCGATGACGTTTCGGACGCGGGGGAGGACCTCGTCGTCGAAGCCGTGTTCCTCGCCGACGTGCGCGCGCAGGTCGGGCTCGAGGCCGGACTCTTCGATGACGTCGCGAATACGGTTCCCGAGCTCGAGTTCCGAGGGCGCGTACGGCGCGTTGAACGCGAGCGAGATTCGGGCCGTCTCGTCGTCGATCGTGACGTCGTTGACCAGCCCCAGTGAGACGATGTCCTCGCCGATATCGGGGTCTTCGACCCCCTCGAGTTTGATTTCGAGTTCGTGTTCTGTGATACTCATAGTGACTGTGTGCTAGCCGAAAGAAGGGCGCGGAACGGGATACGTGTGATGGTTCGGACTTCGAACGACGCGGCTCGAGGCCGTGGTGTGCGAAAAATGAAACCGATGTTCGGTGGTCGGATGCGATACGGCGACGGTTACGGCGGGCCGACGCTGCTCATCGGCTCCGGTGGGCCGCCGTAGAAGACGATGCCGATCAGGACGGTCAGGATGAACATCCCGACCCACATCGAGGTCGTCAGGCCGACGAGGTAGCTCACGCCGATGAGCCCGGTCTTCGTGTCGCGGGGTTCACCGAGGAACCATGCCGCGAGCATGATGTAGACCGGGACCAGGATGATGGCGAAGATGACGTAGGTACCTTCGTTGGCGAAGCCGGTGAGGCCCTTCGTCCCGTCGTAGCCGTGGTACAGGAGCGTCGAGAGGATCGTTTGCGTGGTACTCATGCTTCCACCTCCGATTCAGTGGCTTCGTGTTCGTGCTCGTGGTCACCGCGCATGTGTTCGACCGCGTGAAGCTCGACCACTGGGACGAGCTTCGAGAGGTTGAGGAATAAAAGTGCAACCAGCGCAGTCGTGCCGACCACCGACAGCAGCTCGATCAGGCTCGGGAAGTACGTCCCGGGCGTCGCTTCGTAGATGGTGAAGTGCGGGTGCAGGAACCCTTCGACGACGAAGAGGACCTTCTCGGTCAGCGTCCCCGTGAGGATCGCCCCGCTGGCGATGAGCGCCCGCTTCTTGCTGAACAGGTGCGGACGGATCGCCTGGATGAAGATGTAGACGAGCGTGAGGAAGATCATCGCCATCGCGCCCTGATAGAGCGGATTGGCGAGCTTCGCTTCGGCGGCGTGTGCCTTGGACAGCGGACCGAGGAAGACGCCGTTGAGGACGAACTGGAGCTGGAACCAGAGGAACAGCAGGGTGAAGAACCCGAGCCACAGCAGCAGTCCGCGGAAGATGTCGTCCGTGATGATGTGATCCCAGTCGTAGGCGCGTCGGAACGCGTACGAGATGATGATCACGCCGCTGATCGCCGACATCAGCGCGATGCTGAGGAACATCGGGCCCTGAATACCGCCGGTCCAGGCGGGCATCGCGGGAAGCAGCGCGAACAGCCACGGAATGACGCCGCCGTGGAGCAGGAGCGGGGCCATGATGATGACCGCCGCAGCGAGCCACCAGACCATCCGATCGATGATCTTGTCTTCCTTCTCGGTGTACCCGAGAGTCATGATCTTGTAGACCGGCTCGAACATGTCCGGCAGATCGTCACGCAGTCGGCTGACGTCGTAACGCAGCGTCAGGCCGAGGTAGGTCGCCGACAGCACGAAGTAGGCCGTGATGACGGTCACGTCCCACACCAGCGGCGAGTTGTTGACCGTAATGTGGTAGTGGCCGATGACGCTGGTGACCATCCGGTCCGGTCGACCCATGTGGACCAGAATGTAGAAGCCGGCGGCCGAGAGGCCACCGATGGTCGTCATCTCCGCGAGTCGGGCGATCGGCATGTATCGGTCCATGCCGAGCAGGCGGACGGCCGCCGAGAGGATGATCCCCCCGTGAGCGACGCCGACCCACCAGATGAACGCGCCGATGTACAGGCCCCAGGTCACACCGCCGCCGCTACCCCAGTCGCCGAGGCCGGTGACGATCAGTCCCTTCTGGAGCTGGTACGCCCACGCCACGAGGAAGGCTCCCAGTCCCAGCGCCGCGATGCCGTAGAGGATGAAGTACTTCTTCGTGAGCGTGTTGATCGGGCGGAGGATGTCCTCCTCCGATGGCGTCTTCGTGCTCATGGCTGCCACCCGACGGTACCGTCATTGAGAGCTTCCTGTCGTTTGTCGAGCAGACCGACGTCCTCGTACTTCGTCGGGCCGGGGACCTGTTCGGCCTCCGGACCGGGCTCCTGCCCGAGGTACGTGACGTTCGGGTGCGTGCCGATGTCCTCGAGCAGCTTGAACGAGGAGGGATCACCGGCGTACTGCTCGAGTCGGAACTGTGCGTCCTGTTCGGTTCCCTCGCCGAGTTGCAGTTCGTCGAGGGCTTCCTCGCTGTCGAGGTCGACGTACTGCTGGATTGCCTCGACGGAGGCGAGCACCTCTTGTTCCTGCGCGAGAACGGTGTCGTTCAGTTCCTCGTTGGGTTCGAGACCCTCGCTGACGATCTCGACCGCTTTCATGACCGCGAGCACGCCCTCGTCGAACGAGCCATCGCTCGCCTCGGTGAGCTTCTCGATCGCGGACTCGATGTCGTCGTCCTGGCTGAGCGTGCTGTCGATCTGGTCCGGCGACGGCGCGGATTTGCTGCTTTCCGTGCCGTTGGTCAGGTGAATAACCGCGCGGCTCTTGGCCGGGTGATCGCGGTGCTGGGACGCGTCGCTCCGCTCGTCGTTGACGTCGCCGAACTGGATCGCGTTCGGCGGACAGGCCGTTTCGCAGGCCGTGGTTCCGACTTTGTCTTCGCCCATCTTCCCGTCCTGCATGCTCGGGCAGAACACGCATTTGCTCATCGCACCGCGGGGCGCTCGGGCGTCGACCCAGCGCTCGCCGTACTGGTATTCGCCCATGGTGTGGTCCTCCTCCATTTCGCTGTAATCCGTGTCGGGTTCGTCCCACTGGAAGTAGTTGACACCGTAGGGACAGGCGACCTGACAGTATCGGCAGCCGATACAGACGTCGTAGTCGGTCAGCACCAGCCCGTCCTTGTCGCGGGTGTGACGGGCCGTCGTCGGACAGACCTTCTCGCAGGGAGCGTCCGTGCAGTGCTGGCACGGCCGAACGAGCATGTTGAAGTCGCTCCCCATGTTGAAATCGGTGTAGACGCCGGAGTCGCTTTGGCCTTCGCTCTCGTTTCCGCCGGAGCCACCGTGGCCCCCGTGGAGTCCGTCCTCCCAGGCCATGACGTACATCCAGTTGACCCCCTGATCCAGCTGGTTCTCCTCGGTACAGGCGACCATACAGGAGAGACAGCCGTCACAGCGTTCGAGGTCGATCGTCATGCCCCACTGAGTGTCGGGCTTTTCCTTTGTCTCCGTGTGCGAGCCCGACTCGGCGGCGGAGAGGCTCTCCTCGGGGCCCTCGGCGACGGTGCCGAACGCACCCATCCCGACGGCGGTCGCCCCGACGCCCATCTTCTTCATGGCTTCGCGGCGACTCTCCTCGCCGTCGCCGTCGAACGCGTCGAGCATGCGGGAGACCGTCCCCTTGGTCTCCTCTTTGGCGGCCTCGTAGGCCTCCTTGGTCGGGCGTTCGTCCTCGCCGAACTCCTCCATCACGTCCTCGTGATAGCGATCGTGGAATTCAGCCTCGGAGAGTTCGCCCTTGGTGACCCGCATCGCGTCCTGGGCCATCTCCATCCCGAGCTCGCTGTCGTACTCGGTATCGTCGAGCATCGACTCGAGTTCGTCTTCCCACTCCGATCCGAGCGGGTGGAATGATTCATCGTCCGTGCTCATTAGATCAGAACACCTCTGAATATGACACTGGTGTCATGCCGGAGGTACTCGACGGCATGCACTTGAAATCGTTCATTTGTGGATCCTCATTCCACCCCTCACAACCGTGTGCCGATGAAGGATAGAGCCGATTTCCAGCGTGTGAGAATCGAGGCGAACTTGTTCGCCAGTATAAATAGACCGTTCTCGCCGTCTGGCGATTCCGATACCGACCCGGCCGACGAGCGGCGGAACCGAGTGTCGTCACCTCACGCCCCGCTTTGCCCACGACCGGGTTGAAGCGAGAGCCAGCCGACGAAACGACCGATCCACAGAGAGCCAGCCACCGTGACCGACGGTCGCGTGAGTACGACCCGAGGCGGGCCGTCGAATCGACGGTTTTCTGAAGATCAGGGGCTCGCCAGCTGCTCCTCGAGAGAGTCCTCGCCGCCGACGTTCGGCAGGTCGTCGACGAACCGCTTGACGATCGCTTCCTCGGCCCGGTGGAGCGTCTCGCTGCAGGTCGACTTGGCGATGTCGAGGTGGCCGGCCAGGTCGGTGAGCGAACAGCGACGCGGGGTGTCGTAGTAGCCCTCCTCGACGGCGGCGGCGACCACCTCGAGCTGGCGCTCCGAGAGTAACTGGCTCTCGTGAAGCCGTTCGCGGACGTGCTCGATCCGGTACTTGAGTCCGAAGTGCTCGAGCTGTTCGGCGAGTTCGGCCAGCCGTTCGCGGGAGCCAGTGACCTCGATCGTCGCCTCGCCGTCCTGGATCTCGACGGGGAGCTCGATCGGCATTCCCGACTCCCGCGAGGAGAACAGCAGCAACGGCGCGGTGGTCTCGAAGTGGACCGTCGCCTCGTTGTCGCTCCACTGAGCGAGCGAGAGTTCGGTGATCTGCGGGTGGTCGTCCATCGCGTCGACGACGTTCGGGACCTCCGGGCCGGTAATCCGGACGAGGGCGAAGCCGGTGTCCGCGCCCGGGACGGCCGCGAGCACCCGGAACGTCGCCTCCGGATACTCCGTCGACACTTGCTGAATCCAGATCGCCTCGGGCATCGTGAGAGTGAGGGTTGCTTGCGCCATACGAACGTGTTCCGATCGTATCTATATACGGGTGGCTACGAATATGTTCGGCGAATTCCAGCGCCGTGGGAAGACCGTCGGCCGCGAACACGTTCGGACGAACGTCCAATCCCTCGCGGATCGAACGTCCGAATCGATGGCAACCGAATCGACGGAACGCACGCTCGACGTCCGAGAGATCGACGGCCCGCCGTTCGACGACATCGTCGCCGCCCTCGAGGACCTCGACGCCGACCAGCGACTGCGACTGATCGCACCGTTCGAACCGAAGCCGCTCTACGAGGAACTCGCCGATCGCGGATTCACACACGAGAGCGAGCAACGCGACGGCGGCGTCTGGTACGTTTTCATCGAGCACGCGTAGGCGATCGGAACCGACGACGCGACGAACGTGTTCGTACAAAGCCCCATGCAGGAGCCGTTCCGACTCCGAATTACATGACGCGACTCGACGTCAGAGACATTCCGCCGGTGAACCGCCACCCGACCATCCACGACGAGTTCGACGACCTCGAGCCGGGCGAGACGTTGACGATCGTCAACGATCACGAGCCCAAGCCGCTGTTCTACGAGTTCCAGGCCGAAGTCGAGAGCTTCGACGCCGACGGCTACGAGGTCGAGCAGGTCGCCCCCAACGAGTTCGTCGCCCGATTCCCGAAACAGGAGGCCTGACCGTCCGACGACGGTCGGGACTAGCGGCTACTACCGACCATGCCCACGCTCGCATCCATCGTCGATCGCACGGACGCACCGTCCGATCGGCCACGGAAGACCATCGACGTTCGCTCGCTCGGTCCGCCGGAACCGCTCAAGGAGACCCTCGAGACCCTCGTGGAGCTCCCAGCGGAGACGGTCCTGGTCCAGCGAAACGACCGCGTGCCCCAGTTTCTGTTTCCGAAACTGGACGACCGCGGCTACGCACACGAGACGGTCGAACGCGACGACGACGTCGTAACCGTCATCTGGCGCGAGTGAGATTCGCGCCGCCGAGCCGTTCGGCGCTTCGAGCAACAGACCGGACCCCACGATGACCACTATGAGCCAGGCAGTACTCGAGCGATGATCGACGAACAGACCAGTCAGATGAGAGACGACCGCGACCGGCGACGGTTCACCGACTTGCTCGCGACAACGACGATCGCGGCGTACGTCCTCGTCGCGCTCGGGACCGCCGTCGCGACCACCGACGGCGCAGCGACCTGTACCACCTGGCCGAGCTGTGCGACCGATTCGACGCTCGGCTCGCTCGCCGGCGGCACGCTCCTCTTCTGGGGCCACCGTGCGGCGGCGCTGGTGACCGGCCTCCTCGTAATCGCGTCGGCTCTCGCCGTTCGGCGGGTCGACGTCGGCCGCCGCGTCGCAGGCCTCGTCGGCGTGGCGCTCGTTCTCTTTCCGGTTCAGGTCGTCCTCGGGGCCGCCCTCGTCGTCGGCGGTCCCGCGGGTGTAAGCGGACTCCACCTGATCCTCGCGATGGTCATCTTCGCGTGTCTCCTCGTGGCGCTCGTCCGGGCGCTTGAGGACGACGCACGCGACGAATCGATGGGGACCGACGCGCTCGAGCCGGCGGATCCCGTTCCGAGTGCCGGCGACGGTGCCGCCGACGTACCCGATACCGGCGGCACGGCCGACCGTCCGGACGGCCGCATCGCCCGCCTCAAACAGACGGCCGGCGCGTACTTGACGCTCACCAAACCGCGGCTGATGTGGCTGCTCTGTCTCGTCGCCGTCGCGGGAATGGGGCTCGCGACGCTGACCGGCGCGACGCTCGAGCCGACGACCGTCGTCGCCACGCTGGCCGGCGGCGTGCTCGCCATCGGCGCGAGCGGCACGTTCAACCACGTCTACGAGCGCGACCGCGACCGGCGGATGAACCGAACGTCGGATCGGCCGCTGGTTCACGATCTCGTGCCGGCCCGGAACGCGCTGGCGTTCGGCGTCGGACTCGCGCTCGCCTCGATGGCCGTCCTCGTGGTCTGGGTGAACCTGCTGGCCGCGGCGCTGACCCTCGCTGCGATCGCCTACTACGCGGCGCTCTACACGGTCGTCCTGAAGCCGAACACGGCCTGGAACACGGTGCTCGGGGGCGGTGCAGGTGCCCTGCCCGCGGTCATCGGCTGGGTAGCCGTCACGGGCGGCGTCGGGCTGCCCGCGATCGCCCTCGCCGCGGTGATCTTCCTCTGGACGCCCGCTCACTTCTACAGCCTCGCGATCGCCTATCGCGATGATTACGCGCGTGGTGGCTTCCCGATGTTCCCCGTCGTCGAGGGGGTGCTGGCCGCGCGCCGACACGTCGCCCTCTATCTGGGGGCGACGCTGTTGGCCGCGAGCGTCCTCGGCTGGGTGGCCGGGCTCGGTCCCGTCTACGCGACCACGTCGATCGCTCTCGGTGCCGTCTTCCTCCGGTCGGTAATCCGACAGTATCGCCGGCCGACCAACGAGGTCGCGCTGCGCTCGTTCTACGTCTCGAACTACTACCTCGGTGCGATCCTCCTCGCGATCGTTCTCGAGACGCTCGTGATCGCCGGATAGTCGATCACGAACGCGGCCTCAACCCGTTTTCCGAGGTTCGGCATCTGAGGAGTATATAACTGCCCACGATATAGCGGGAACTGTCGATTCGATTGCCAATGTCCGGGAACCGTCACTACTATTGAACGTATGTCTCCCCTCTATCCGAGTGTAGGACGATGACCCAAAATAACACTCACCGACGACGGTTCTTGCAGGCGATGGGTGCGGCCGGCGCGCTGGCGGTCGCCGGCTGTCTCGGCGGTGACGAATCGGGCGATGGAGCGAACAGCGGAAACGGCGGAAACGACAACGCGGACGAGGAGGGACTGCCGGCGGCGAAGTCGGTCGACGTCGACCAGATCGCACGCGATCCCACGGACATCCCCGACCCGGTCGACTGGAACGAACCCCGGACCCACGACGTGACGATTCAGACCCAGAAGGTGACCGCCGAAATCGAACCCGGCGTCACCTTCGACTACATGACCTTCGAGGGGCAGGTGCCCGGGCCGATGCTCCGGGTCCGGCAGGGTGACACGGTCAACCTGACCTTCGACGTCCCCGAGGACATGAACGTCGCGATGCACAACATGGACTTCCACGCGGTCTACGGGCCCGGCGGGGGCGCCGACGCGACGACGATCGCCCCCGGCGACGACCCGACCCAGATCAAGTTCCGCGCGGAGTACCCCGGCGTGTTCATCTACCACTGTGCGGTCCCCGCGATGGACATGCACATCAGTAGCGGGATGTTCGGCTCGATCCTCGTCGAGCCCGAGGACGGCCTGCCCGAGGTCGACAACGAGTACTACCT
>SDGW01000050.1_pt1 | contig 42197 bp, 43 predicted proteins | sample 2873831 | NCBI WGS metagenome assembly SDGW01 (sample SAMN08132700, study PRJNA421101) | hypersaline lake metagenome | isolation source: celular fraction 0.22 microns magnesium sulfate-rich crust from ephemeral... | place: Spain: Penahueca Lagoon, Toledo | collected 2011-07 | reverse complement strand
ATTCATCCGACGGCAACATCGTCGTATAGCTCTCCATCGTTTCAGAGGCAAACTTACTATCCGCATCTGCACCTCCGATATGACGTGAGAATCAGGCGGTACAGAACATGACACCACCGGAACATACATATCGCTCTCCTTCCATCCACTATCGTATGGCACGCTATGCCGAGGAGCCCTGCGCCGACTGCAACGGCAGGAAGATCAAACGGACGGACGGATCCGTCTGGTGTCCGAACTGCGCGCTGTTCGATCCGGAACAAAAAGCTGCGTGAACCGGCCGGAGAATCCGAACGTGACGGGCTGAACGACCCGAACCGAGGGTCGAAGGCGATAGCGACGGTCTCGAGCCCGCGCTGAAGTCCTCATATACAATAACGAATATAAGGGAGTTCGTGGTACGCCGTCGTGGTATGTCAGCACACCCCACGTTAGGTGACACGCTCGAGGGGACAGTCGAGCGCCATCCCGACCGCGACGCGATCGTCTATCCGCGCAAAGACCAGCGCTGGAGCTACGCGGAGTTCGACGAACGCGTCAATCGACTCGCGAACGCGTTGCTCGAGGCCGGCATCGAGAAGGGGGACAGAGTCGCCACGGTACTCTACAACGGCTCGGAGATCGCACTCACCGTCTACGCCTGTGCGAAGATCGGTGCCGTCTTCACCCCGCTGAACTTCCGCTTGCCGGCCGGCGAGATCGAGTACATCATCAACGACGCCGCGGCAGAGATGGTCATCTTCGAATCCGATACTCGAGAATCGGTCGAGGGGGCGCGTCCGAACCTCGAGACGGTCTCGGAGTACGTCTACATCGACGACGACCGAAACGAGGTGCCCGAGTACGCGAGCGGATTCTACGGGATGCTCGAGTCGGGCTCCCCCGAAAAGCCCGACGTGAACGTCGACGAAGACGACGTGTACGCCTTCATCTACACGTCCGGGACGACGGGGCGACCGAAGGGGGTCGTCCACGAACACCGGGACATGATCGAGCACAACCTCCTGTGCATCGCGGAGGCGAACATGACCCGCGACGACGTCGGCCTCTCGATGATGCCGCTGTATCACTGCGCCGAACTCCACTGCAACCTCTTCCCGCGGGTCCACCGCGGCGCGGCCAGCGTCATCCACCACGAGTTCGAACCCGACGCCGTGCTCGAGGCGATCGACGAACACGACGTCACGCTCGTCTTCGCCGCGCCGACCGCCTGGAACGCGCTCTCGATGACCGCCGCCGAGATGGATGCCGACGTCTCGTCGCTCAGACTCGGCCTCTACGGCGCGGCCCCGATGCCCGAACAGGTGCTCGAGAACTGCCGGGAGCACCTCTGCGACGACTACCTGCAGGCCTACGGCATGACCGAGATCGGCCCCGCGGGCGTCTTCCAGCCGCCGGAGGACCAGCTCTCGAAACAGGGCTCGGCCGGGCTGCCCGCGCTCAATCACCGGCTCCGCATCGTCGAGCCCGACGCGGATCCGGATCAGGAGGTCGACGACGGTGAGATCGGCGAGATCCTGATCTCCAGCCCGTGTACGATGCGCGAGTACTGGAACCGGCCCGAGGCGACCGCCGGGTCCCTGCGCGAGGCTGACGGGACGACGTGGTACTACACGGGCGATCTGGGCTACCAGGACGACGACGGCTACCTCTACGTCGTCGACCGCAAGGACGACATGATCGTCTCCGGCGGCGAGAACGTCTACCCGGCCGAGGTCGAGGACGTGTTGTTCGCCCACGACGCCGTCGAAGAGGCGGCCGTCGTCGGCGAACCCGACGAGGAGTGGGGCGAGCGGATCGTCGCGTACGTGGTGGCCGACGGCGTCGACGCCGCGGACCTCGACGAATTCGCGCTCGAGAGCGACCGGCTCGCCGACTTCAAGCGCCCGCGGACGTACTACTTCGTCGACGAACTCCCCAAGAATCCCAGCGGCAAGGTCCAGAAATTCAAGCTCCGCGAGGACGAGGCGGCCGTCGAGCCCGAGGCCGAGACGGTCTCGTCCTGACGCGGCGCAACGAGCGGTCGGCCGGAGCGCGAAGTTCCGGTCGCCCGCACCGACTCCAAACCGTATTTACTGTCGGGGCAAGAAACACGGGACGATGGAACGCGGGTCGCGAGAATCGTTTACGCGCATGGGAACGCTGGGGATCGAGGAGGAGTGTTTCGTCGTCGACGAGGACGGCCGCCCCACCAGCGGGACCGACGAACTCGTCTACGAACACGACCCGCCCGAGATCCTCGAGGGGCGACTCGATCACGAACTGTTCAAATTCGTCATCGAGACGCAGACGCCGTTGATCGAGGAGCCCGACGACGCGCGCGACTCGCTGCTCGCGGTCCGGCGGGCGCTGGTCGACCACGCCGAGGCACACGGCTTCCGGATCGCCGCCGCCGGTCTCCACCCGCTGGCGAAGTGGCAGGAACTCGAGCACGCCGAGAAACCGCGCTACCGCGCACAGCTCGACCGCATTCAGTATCCCCAACACCGGAACACGACGGCGGGCGTCCACGTTCACGTGGGCGTCGACGACGCCGACAAGGCGGTCTGGATCGCCAACGAGCTGCGGTGGTACGTCCCGGTGATGCTCGCCCTCTCCGCGAACTCGCCGTACTGGAACGGGTTCGACACCGGTCTCCAGTCCGCTCGCGCGAAGATTTTCGAGGGGCTGCCAAACACCGGGATGCCGACCCACTTCGAGGACTTCGAGGAGTTCGATCGGTTCGAGCGGCTGATGCTCGAGACCGACTCGATCAACGACCGCGGCGAACTCTGGTACGACGTGCGACCGCACACCGCCCACGGGACCGTCGAACTCCGAGCACCGGACGGCCAGGCCGATCCCGATGTCGTGCTCGCGTTCGTCGAGTACACCCACGCGCTCGTCGAGGCGCTGGCCGAGGAGTACGAGGACGGCGCGAGCGGCCACGAACACCGCCGCGAACTGCTCGACGAGAACAAGTGGCGGGCCATCCGCTACGGCCAGGACGCCGCCTTCATCGACCGCGACCTCGAGGGCACCGTCGACCTCGGCGATGTCGTCGACCGCGAGTGCGAGCGCCTCGGGATCGACGGGATCAAAGACGTCTACGAGCGCGAGAGCGGGGCCGATCGGCAACGTCGCCTGCTGGAAAACGAGGGGTCCGACGCCCTTTGCCAGTCGCTGTTCCTCCAGACGGAGTGACCCCTCCGCAAAGGTTTAACTCCGCTCGAGGCCTCGTCCTGTACGAGAAGCCACATGAGTTTCGACGACACTGACGAGGGTCCGGTCGACGGTACGGACGATCGAGACGAATCGCTCGAGGGACCGGCCGACTTCGTCGAGACCGACGCGGAGGACTCCGGTCGACGCCCGGCCGTCGAGGAACTCGACCAGCGGATCGTCGATCTGCTCTCGTGGATCCTCGACACGGAAACGCGCGCGAAGATCTACGTCTACCTGCTGGCCAACCCCGGGAGCACCTCTGAAGAGGTCGCGAAGGGGACCGGGCTCTATCCGAGCACCGTCCGCGAAGCCCTCGCAGAGCTCCACGACGAGGAACGGGTGACGCGCGAAAAGCGCGCCAGCGAGGGGGCCGGCAACAACCCCTACGAGTACACGGCGATCCAGCCCAGCGACCTCGTCGGCGGCGTCGCCGATCAGGTCCAGCGGGAGCTCAACACCATCTTCACGCTCGACCGCGTCCTCGACCGGGAGAGCGACCGCGAGCCGCGAGCCGAACTCGAGGAGGACGTAGAGCCCGTGAAGATCACCGTCGACGATACCGCGCCGACGCTGGGTGACGAGCCGGCGTCGGACGACGAACCGAAGACCGAGGCCGACGTCGATGCCGACGCTGACGTCATCGAGTTCGAGGACGACATGCAGATCGACACCGTCGATACGGACGCGGAAGACGCCTCGGACGACGAAAGCGACGATTCGAAGACGGGCACGGCGGACGAATAAACGTTCGAGTTAGGCCTCGGGTTCGAGGATATCGGGCCGCTCGAGCTGGAGGTCGCCGTCGACCGCTTCGACGGTCGTCGTCGGCCAGCGGTCAGTCGTCGTGAGCACCTCGATGTCGTCGTCGGCGACCAGCACGGTGTCTTCGCTTTTCGCGCCCTGTACGGTCGGGTTCCACGCGTAGGCCATCGGCGCTTCGACCGGCGCGTCGTGGCCCGGCGTGGCGATCCATTCCCGCCCCGCGAAGCCGGCTGCGCCACCCTGATGGTGGTGTTCCCACTCGCCCTCGTGACCGACCGCGGCGTAGGCGTCCTGAATGGCGTCGAAAACGTCGCCAGCCGTCCCAGTAGCCGGATCGTCGCCGTCCGCGGCGGCCGCCCGCGTCGCTGCCAGCGCCGTCGCTTCGACGCGAGCCGCGGCCTCGTGGCGCTCGGCGAGCCACTCGGGCGGGTCGAACGCGACGATCCGGGTGCAGCTCGCGTGGAGGCCGTCCCGCTCGGCGGTGACGGAGACGAGGGCGTAGTCACCGAGTTCGGTCCGCGTCGGCGTGTAGTGGCGGTACTCCTGCGCTCGCTCCGCACCGCCGACGAGGACGACCGGGGCTTCGATCTCTCGCGCCGAGAGCGCGATGCGGAGGGCAGACGCGACTTCGTGTTCCGTGTCCTCGGCCTGCAGTTCCCGACAGACCGACTCGACGGCGGCCGCCGTCTCCCGACCGAGTTCGCGATACCGCTCGCGGTCGCGCTCGGTCAGCGGCTGGCGCAGCGGTGTCGGATCGACCCGCTCGAGGCCGGGAACCTCGATATCGGCGGCCGCTCGCCCGTCACCGACGCGCTCGGCGATGGCGTCGGAAAGCGACGAGGCGTGCCAGGGGAACCGCTCGATCTCGACTGTGCTCGTCTCGAGGTCGGGCAGTTCCTCGCTGACGATGCGGTCGGCCTCGATGTTGTCCGTGACGAGGGTCACGTCGTCCCCGTCGTAGCCGATCGCGGCGACGCCGGCGTCGGTCTCGCGGTCGACGACGTTGCTCCCGCCCGTGAGCCACGCAAAGGAGTTCGGCCGGGCGAACCAGACCGACTCGAGGTCGTGAGACTCGAGGAAGGCCTCGAGTCGCTCGCGTTTGTCCATGTCGAGTGCTGGCGAGGGCGGTCCTTGAATCCGACGAACGGGAAGCCGTCGGTCGCCGTGAGTGTTCGCGGTAGAACGGCAACGGGTTCGACGATTCCCGCGGGATCGGACGACTCGGGCAACCTAAGTACGGCCCGTCCTAACTCCCGCTGAACGACCGTGTCGTACGACAATCACACGCCCGACTCGAGGCTTCGATCGCTGATCGGCCGATTCGGCTATCCGCACCTGCTGACTGCCACGCTCGCGCTGGTCGCGGCGACGATCCTGCTCGGCGTCGCGGCGAAGGCGACTGGCTCCGGGCTGGCCTGTGAGGCCAACTGGCCCCGGTGTGACGGCGGCCCGTTCAATCTGCTTCCGGCGAACCTCCCCAGTTTCTACGAGTGGTTCCACCGCTTCGTATCGATGTTCGCCGGGTTCGCCATCGTCGGCTCCGCGCTCGCCGCCTGGCGACTCCCCGACGTCGACCGCCGCGTCACCGGCCTGGTCGTCCTCGGTATGTTCCTGACACCGGTGCAGGTCGCGCTCGGCCGCCAGACCGTCAAGCAGTACACGATAGACATCCTCTCCTTGCACTTCTGGACGGCGGTCACCATCTTCACGCTGTTCCTCATTGCCACGGTCCTCGTGTGGGCACCGCGACTGACGGGTACTCACGTCACCGTCGCGCTCGCGCTCGGAATCGTCGCGCTGCCGGCACATCTCGTCCTCAGCCCGGCTATCGATGCCGGGATCGCGATCTACTCGCCGACGATGCAACTGACGATGTACGCCGTCAGTCTCACGCTGCTCGGCGCGGCCATCGTCGCCGCGATGATCGGTCGCCGGCGCTTTACCGGCCGCGCCGTCGCCCCCCTGACCGCCGCACCGCCGATCGCGGTCCTCGTTCTCTTCTTCGGCCGACAGTCGGTGAACCCGACGCTCGAGGCGCCCTACCTCGTCGCTGCTATCGCGCTACTCGCGACGTTCGTCGCGGGACTGGTGCTCACCCGCCGCGGCGAGTCGGCGAGCGGGGGAGCGAACGCACTCTCGCCGTAGTCGGTCGCTATACCCTTTTGAACGCGCATCAGCCGAGTACGAGAACGAGAGAGAGGCCACCGACGACGGCAGCGACGCCGAGGCCGAAGAGACCGTAGTTCGCGATCGGGTTCGCGGCGGTCGTAAGCTGGAGGGAATACCGTCGGCGTGAGAGAGGCCAGAACGGTCGGATTCCCATCGGCGTCAGCGCATCGACGAGGAGGTGCGAGCCGATCGAGACGACGCCGACGAGAAACGCAAAGGAGACCACGCTGGCACCGACGAACGCCGAGCCACTGTCGACGAGGACGGCAGTTAGAGCGGCGAGCCCGGCACCGACCAAGAGCGCGAACGCGACCGTATGCGTCGGGCCGCGGTGTTCGACCAGCGGCAACCGGTGGTCGTAGTCGGGCAACGTCGACAGCATCACGCAGACGAGGCCACCGACGATCGCGATGTCCCCGTGCCCACTCAGGGTGACGATGGTGCCAAGCGGCGTGTACGCTAGCATTGCACCGCCGTAGTGGCCCACCTGATACATGGTTAGCACGAGACGGACAACCCACTTATAAACTCACCTTACTTCCGACGATCTCGGTCCCCGGTAGCCGCCGCTGGTGTTCCGATATCCGTTCCTCGTCCGGCGTCGTCGGGCCACGGGGGAGGAACCGGGCCACCGACAGCGAATCGGTCGGTACGGACCACTGTCGTTTTGGCCGCGCGTTCCCTTTCCGATACCGTGGAAAACGTCACTGACAGGACGAGCAATCCGTTCGGTATGCGACCGCCCTGGGACCGCTCCGATCCCGGCGACCGGACGGCCGTCTTCGGCTACGGTGACGCCAACGCCGATTTTCACGTCATCGGCGACTATCCCGGCGTTCACGGCGGCGAATCGACCGGCATCCCGTTTACCGAAACCGAGAGCGGAGCCGCGATCCAGGCCGTCCTCCGCGAGGTCGGCTTCGCGAGCGGGCCGCGAGACGCACCCGTCCTCGAGAACTGCTTTCTGAGCTACGTCCACATGTGCAGCCTTCCACACGGAGAACGGCCGACGTCGAACGACTACGCCGACCTCGAGCGGTTCTTCGACGCCGAACTCCGTGCGATCGACGCCCACATCCTCCTGCCGGTCGGTCGACACGCGACGGACCACGTTCTCCGGGAGTATACGACCCAGCGGGATCGGCTGGACCTCGACATGGCGACCTTACACGCCCGCGAGGTTCGAGGGCGCGGGTTCCTGGTCGTCCCGATCAGGGATCCCGAAAAGTGGATCGACGGCGACCGCGCGGCGATCGTCTCGCGGCTCGAGGCGCTGCTGGCGAGCGATTACCGACAGACGAAAGGCGTCGCGACGACGGTCGGCTAGACGTCAGTTTTCGGCGCGAACACCACCAGCGCCGTACTCTCCTTTATCGCGTGCGGTGAGATGTCCTGATCGCCGTCGAACCGGACGACGTCACCCGGCTCGAGGTCGTACACCTCGTCCCCGAGCGTGAGCGCGAGCGAGCCGTCGAGGAGGTGCAAGACGACGTTCGAGTCCGGGTGACGATGTTCGGGAACGCGCTGGTCGGCCTCGAGCCGAAGCCGTACCGTTCGCGGTGATCGCTCCTCGAAGACCTCGGCGTGGGTCGTCGATTCGAGGGCGTCGAGTGAGGTGCGCTCGGGCATAACTGATCGGTGACGGTTCTCGGACTTGAACGTGCGGCCGAATTCGTTCGGGCCGTATACCGACGAAATGGTGACGCTCGGCGTCGGCGGGACGTGCCTCGACGGACCGTCAGGGCGACCGCTCGCAGATATTGCGTTAACATTAAGCGTATATTTGGTATACACTTGCTGTATGGAGGTTGTCAACCCGGCGACCGGCGAGCGAGAGGAGACGGTCGAGGAACACACCGAATCCGACGTCGAATCGGCCCTCGAGGATGCGACGGCGGCCTACGAGGAGTGGCGCGATCGGCCGATCCGCGAGCGCGAGGAATTGCTCGCGGCCGCGGGCGAGGTACTCCGCGAGAACAAACGCGAGTACGCCGAGACGATGACCCGCGAGATGGGCAAGCCGATCTCGCAGGCGATCGCCGAGATCGAGAAGTGTGCGTGGGTCTGTGACCACTACGCGGAACACGGCAGCGCCTACCTCGAGTCCGACGGACACCCGAGCCCCCCGGGGTCGTCCGTCGAGACGGTCTACGATCCGCTCGGTCCGATCCTGGCGGTGATGCCGTGGAACTTCCCGTTCTGGCAGGTGTTCCGATTCGCGGCCCCGCATCTCACCTCGGGCAACGTCGGTTTGCTGAAACACGCCTCGAACGTCCCCGGCTGCGCGCAGGCCATCGAAGACGTGTTCCGGAAGGCCGGCTACCCCGAAGACGTCTTCCAGACGCTGCTGATCCCCTCCGACCTGGTCGACGATATTATCGAAGACGAGCGCGTCGAAGCCGCGACCGTCACCGGCAGCGGACCGGCGGGCCGCGCCGTGGCCTCGACGGCGGGCGACCAGCTCAAGAAATCGGTCCTCGAGCTGGGCGGGAGCGACCCGTTCGTCGTCCTGGACGACGCCGACATCGATGACGCGGCGGAAACGGGCGCGTGGGCGCGTAACCAGAACGGCGGCCAGTCCTGCATCGCCGGCAAGCGATTCCTCGTCCACACCGACGTCTACGACGAGTTCCTCGAGCGGTTCGTCGACGAGGTCGAGTCGCTGACCGTCGGCGATCCGATGGACGAGGAGACCGACGTCGGCCCGCAGGCGCGCGAGGATCTCATGGAAGAGCTACACGAACAGGTCGCGGCGAGCGTCGAGGCAGGCGCCGAGGTGCTCACCGGCGGGGAGCCGATGGACCGCGACGGTGCGTACTACCCGCCGACCGTCCTCGCCGACGTGCCCGAGGGCTGTCCGGCCGACAGCGAGGAGACGTTCGGTCCCGTCGCCGCCGTCTACGAGATCGAGAGCGAAGACGAACTCGTCTCGAAGGCGAACGACACCGAGTTCGGCCTCGGCGCGACCGTGTGGACTGAAGACCGCGAACGCGGCCGACGCCTCGCCCGCGAGATCGACGCGGGCTGCGTCTACGTCAACCAGCTGGTGAAGTCCGATCCCCGCGTCCCCTTCGGCGGGGTCAACGACTCGGGCTACGGCCGCGAACTCGCGCGCGAGGGCATGCTCGAGTTCGTCAACCGGAAGACGGTCTGGGTCGAGTAACGGAGCGCCGGCCCGGCCCGAGTAGATGGTCGGACCGGCACCGCCGGCTGCCGTCGTCCTTTATATACTGACGGAGAACATGTTCTCGGTCTTTCCCGGCCCGTAAGAACGCTCTCGCCCCGTTATACGCCGGTCCTTCTTAGCAGAAGTCGTTATGAGCGATCGTATCGGTGCACCCGGATTGGGGCTATCGCGACGCGAATTCGTTGCGGCGACCGGCGGCGTTGCGGCGCTGGCCGGCTGTCTGAGTCAGGGTTCGTCGGACACACAACCGGCACAGTCGGCCGACGAACCGAAGACGGAGTCGTCCGGCTCGAGCCCCCCCTTGACGAGTTCTCCCGAGGTCGTCAACGTCGACGAACAGGGTGGCAACGTGACGCTGTCGTCGGTAACCTCCCGTCACGCCGTTCACCCGCTGGACTCGATGGGCGGCCCGGTCGAGCTCCCGCAGGTCTGGGCGTTCAAGGCCGACGACGGCAAACCGAGCGTACCGGGACCGATCCTCCGGACGACCGAGGGCAACGACATCGAAGTGACCCTCGACAATACGAACGCCGACATGCCCCACACGCTACACTTCCACGGGGCGCAGAAGACGTGGGAGAACGACGGCGTCCCGACGACGACGGGCATCACGGTCGACCCCGGCGAGAAACACACCTATACCATCCCCGCGAACGTCCCGGGCACACACCTCTACCACTGCCACTACCAGACCCACCGTCACATCGACATGGGGATGTACGGCATCTTCCGAGTCGATCCGAAGGGGTACGAACCCGCCGATAAGGAGTACTTCTTCACCCTCAAGGACTGGGACTCCCGACTGAACCGTCGGATGGCCGGCGAGGACGTCGACTACAGCCCGCGGAACCGAAACCCGGACATGTTCACGATCAACGGCAAGAGCCTCCCGCGGACGCTCCACCCCGAGGACGGCTCGCCGATCATCGTCGATCACGGCGACACCGTTCGCCTCCACATGGTCAACGCGGGCTACATGTCCCACCCGATGCACACCCACAACCATCGATTCCGCCTCGTGGAGAAAGACGGCGGACAGGTTCCCGAAGCCGCTCAGTACGAACAGGACGTTACGAACCTCGCCCCAGCGGAACGCCACACCGTCGAATTCGAGGCCAACGCCGACCCCGGTATCTATCTCATGCACTGCCACAAGGTCGATCACGCGATGAACGGGAACGTCTACCCCGGCGGCATGGTCAACGGGATCGTCTACCGCGAGGCGATGAACACCGACATCTTCGCGAACCTCATGGAGTACGCCGGCTACGAGGGCTAACCCCCTCGAGCAGCAGCTCGCGATACTCGACTCGAGCAGAAACGAGCGGATCGACGCTTTCTACGCCGATCCGTGCTACGTCCAGCCTTCCCGTCTCGAGCGACCGTCCGAACTACCGGCCAACTGATTCCGTTCGGCGAGTCGGGCACAACCGCTCCCGGTGATATCGTATCGCTGGCAGCCGATCGCACGGATCTCGCCGTCTCCCTCGAGACGGTCACACGCGTTCTCGACGGTGAGCGGATGCTCGTCGACGTCAGCGGCGAGGTCGACGACGTACAACGGCCCCGCGTCCACGAGGGCCTCGAGAACCTCGCACTCGAGGTCGTTCCGGGCGGTCATCTGGAGGTGGCCTCCTCCTCGTACGCCTCGAGGAGTTCGCGGTACCGGTTCCGGACCGTGACCGAACTGACGCCGGTTTCCTCGCCGATCGTCTCCTGAGTCAGCCGTTCGTTGGTCAGCCGCGCCGCGCCGTAGATCGCCGCGGCCGCGAGCCCCGCCGGGCTCCGGCCGCTGTGGAGGTCGCGGGCCTTCGCCGCCTCGAGGATCTCCCGGGCGAGCCGTTCGGCGTCGTCGCTGACCTCGAGCTCCGACGCGTACTGCGGGAGGTAGTGAACCGGATCGGCGGGTTCGATCTCGAGCCCGAGTTCGCTCGAGAGGTATCGATAGGCCCGCTGGACGGGGAGTTTGTCGACGCGGCTCACCGATGCGAACGCCACGAGCGTCCGCGGCGTGCCGTGCTGGCGGGCGGCCGCGTACAGGCAGGCGGTCGTCATCGCCTCGATGGATCGGCCGGGGAGCAGGTCCTCGTCGACGGCGCGGCGGTACAACACCCCGGCCGTCTCGCGACACGGCTCCGGCAGGCCGAGCGCCGACGCCATGCGCTCGAGTTCGCCGAAGGCCTGTTTCAGGTTGCGCTCCGCCGCGTTTTTCGAGGTGAATCGCTCGTTCCACGTTCGCAGCCGCCGGAGCTGCTCGCGCTTGCGCGCCGAGATGCTGTTGCCGTATGCGTCTTCGTCTCTCCAGCCGATCGTCGTACTGAGCCCTTTGTCGTGTCGACGGGCCGTTATCGGTGCGCCGACCCGGCGGCGGTTCTCGTCGCCGTCCTCGAACGTCCGCCACTCGGGGCCGTAATCGATCGCATCCGTATCGAGGACGAGCCCGCACTCCCGACACGTCCGTTCGCCGTGTTCCTCGTCGTGATCGATCCGACCCTCACACTCCGGACACGCCGACTGCTGGCGCTCGCGCTCTATCGCGGGCGCGTCGTTCCGGGTCGATCCCTCGTCAGCCGTGTGAACGGTCGTCCGAGTCATGAGTGGTAGTGCCGGAGTTCGCGCTCCGGTTTCGTTCTGTTCTCGCTCGAACTACAGCAGACAAAGGGTATCAACGACAGGCGGATTCCCAGCCCGTGAGAACCGGCGGCCGCGTTCTTGCTGTCCGGACGGCAGCCACGGTAGACGAGCCAGTATCCCCAGCAGACGGCGGTTCGGTCGCCGAGAGGAACAACGTTTATTCGCTCCGGGCAGACACCACGCATAGATGGACCGCGACGGTGACAGAACTGATGGCAACCCCGACGTCGACCACGACCGAGCGGCTGGCCTGCGCGCCGAGGACGACCGCGTCGAACTCGGCCTCGCACTGCTGGCCCGTCTCGAGCACGAGTCGCTGTCGCTGGCCGACGCCGTCGACCGGATCGAGACGGTCACGACCGATCCGACGGTGACGCGGACGATTCTCGATCAGGCGGAACTCCGCGGCATCATCGAGCGCGACGACGGGATCGTCCGGCCACAGAGCCGCCAGTACGTCCGCTTCGAACAGGACGTGATCACGAAAGAGGGTGAGTTCTCCTGCCAACGCTGTGGCTCCGGGCTCTCGACCGGCTACTTCATCGACCTCGAGGCGGGCGAACTCGGCCCGTTCGGCTCCTCGTGTATCCGAAAAGTGACCGGCCGCGACGACTAACGGCCCTGCCGGAGCTCCTCGATGAGCTGTTCGATCGTCTCTCCCTGTTGCTCGATGATCTCGCTCTGGCGCTCGACCGCCGCCTCGAGCGCGTCGATCCGCTCGAGCAGTTCGGGATCGGTCTCTGGCGTGGCCGCAGACGCGCTCTGGCTCGTCTCCGCGGCGGTGGTGACACCGTCTCCGGCGCTGCTCGGGGCCGCCGCATCGGCGGCGTCCGCGAGGATCGACTCCGTCTCCGTCGTCACCGGATCGGCGTCGTGGTCCCCTCCCGTCGCCGAAGCGGACTGGGACGGCGTGGCGACAGACTGACCGTCGCCCTCGTCGGTCGACACTGTTGCGGTCGGCGTCTCGTCCGTCCCGACATCTGCGAGCGGGTCTGCGGCCTCCGATCCGTCGGCCACGCTCGCCTCGTCACGTTGCTCGCCGTCCTCCGGCTCCGGCGGATCGGCATCGAGCGGATCGACGCCACCGCCGAAATCGACCGCGCCCTCGCTGCTGGCCGGCTCGTCGTCGTCGCCGCCGAGGGTCTCGTTGAGTTCCTCGAGCGACCCGACGCCGTGATAGTCGAACAGCGCCCGCTGGAGTCGTTCGCGGAGGTCGTTTGCCTCCTCGTTGGGCGCTTTGATCCGCTGTGGCCGACCGTCGACCGTGAGGACGATCTGGGTCGCGACGCTGCCGTCCTCGAACGAGAGGTTCGTCACGTCGTCGAAACGGTACTCCTCGTAGTCGCCGTCCCAGACCGCCCCACCGATGTGCTTGACGAGCCGATCGCTCGTGATGATCAGGGTCAGTTCGCTGAACCGGTAGGTCCTGACGACCGTCTCGCCGGACTCAGTGATCCCGTTGCCGTTGAGTACGCCGGCGAGGACGGGATGGAGGACGGCGTCGGTCTTCCCCGCGGGGATCGTGAACTCCTGCGTGCCATCGAGCGCGTACTCGAGAGAGAATTTGGTTTTGCGCCGGCCCTCCGAGAGGGTCAGTCGATCGGCGTCGTGGGGATACTCGTCTGCCGATTCGTCGCTCAGGAGGCCGTCGGCGCGGTAGACGATGGTCCGCGTGGGTGTGATGAAGATCTCGTCGTCGCTGCCCAGAGAGACCCGCGCCACGATCTCCTCGCCATCGAGAGTAGAGTGGACGATGCCGGGAACGCTCATGCAGCGCCCTTCGTATCAGTATGTGATAAATCCGTGGGTCCGCGTTACACGCCAGTCTCGAATGAGAAGGTTAAAGAAACGGACCGCACTATCCGTAATCGAGCCCGGGTGGCTTAGCTGGACATAGCGCCGCACTCATAGGGTTCAGAGATTCGGTGCGGTTTCGCCTTGGAAGCCTCCGTGTCCCTCGAGGACTCTGCCGAGCCTCGAACCTGGGACATGCGGAGATCGAGGGTTCGGAGCCCTCCCCGGGCATGCTTCTCACAGACATCACGAGTCGAAGACGAGTGGTAACACTGGAAGCATGCCCGAGCCCGTAGGTCTTGCGCGAACGAAGTGGGCACAAAGCAGGAAAGACGAATGAAACGACCCTTTCTACGGTTTGGACCTCAGCAAGGAGACGGTCTAATCGGACGGCTCTGTGAGGTGTTCAGCACCGTAACTTCGTCATCGTCGATACGAAGGTCGACCCGAACGGTATTATCGCCGGTGCAGGTCTCGTCGATCGTCCCTTCCGCGTTCGTCGTAGCTCGAAGCGTGTACACTCCGTCGGGGAGGGTGTCGATAACGAGATACTGACCGGGGAGCGACGAATCGTACACGTCGGCCCATCCGGCACTGATCCCTTGATAGTCACAGTCGAACTGGGCACTGCCGTCGGCGTTTGGACGGGACGACATCCGGAAGTTGTCCCGTAGACAAAACGTCTGTTTCTTTCCGACGCCCATCGTGTCGCCCGATTCATCGATGAGGGCGTATTTATTGAACCCCTTCAAGTGCGCGTGATCGTGGGACTCAGAATATTCGTACAGATCCGGGCGGTCCATGGGATTCCCCAACTCGGCATCCCTATCCCCGGCATTGTAGATGATCATGTCGAATCGAAGGAGCCGATGTTCGCCCGGGGTTAGGAACCCGTCTTCGACGTCAGCGCTGGATTCGTTAAAATATTCCGTCGAAATCGTAAACTCTCTGACGCCTGGGACGAAGTTGACTCCCGCCGCGGTCTCGGTTTGACCTCCCTCGACTGAGTCGTCCTCGGCTTGATCGTCTTCTGCTTGGTCGTCCGCGGATTCGGGGTCGGACTCAGTCGGCGTGGACGGCGGCGCTGTCGAGTTTTCCTCGTCCGCAGGAGTACCCCCCTCGTCCGGAGTGTCTTCGCTTCCGGAGGCCGGAGCCGGGTCCGTGCTACTGTCGGCAACGCTCTCTGTGAACGGACTGTCGACTGCACCGCCCGCGAGCGTAATCGTGGCTACCCCCGCCACTGCGATGAGAAGAATCCCAGCCACTACCGCCGCACGCTTCCTGTCTCGTATGTATTTTACCTTCATCTTCCCTTTCCGGTCTGCGCTGGACCAAAACGAGAAGAAAAATAGTAAGAAACCGACTGACTGATCGTAGACCTCGTGTACTCGTTCGAAACCGTCGACAACCGAGGAACATCTCCGCTCGCTTTCGCTTAGGATCCGGCTACCAAACATCGGAAACGAGTCTGTTCCCGGGAGGAGTCTCGCTCGAGGGCGCCAGAGTCGGCGTGACGTTCTATCTACTCGCTCGAGAGGCGGTCCGCTCTGTTTTCGATGTGACTGAGCTGATACCACAGTTTCCGTATGCTGGAATCGTCGCGAACGCCGTCGGTGGGACCGCCATGCTCCTGCTCGTCGGTTTCGTGACGGTCTCGGTGGGACGACACCTCGGGCTCTACAAGGTATGACCGTCGGACTGGCAGAGGTCGGTCGCGGTCGACGGGGCCGACGAAGCTTTTCAGGCGTCGTCGCCCGGTTCGCCCCAGTCTACGAAGCAGTCCGCGGGTTCGACGTCCCGAATCGCCTCCATCCCCTCGCCGGGGATGTGTTTGAAACAGCGCGGTTCGTCCTCCGTGACGGCGATCCACGCCGCCTCGTCGCCACAGACCGCACAGCGAGGCGCGCCGCCGAATCGCAGTGCGTACCACCAGCGGAGTCGCTCGAGTCGGCCCCTGATCCCTGCTTCGACACGATTTCGCAGCCGAGATAGACGACCGCCGGCTGCAGTCGATCCGCCACCGGAATCGGTCCCCTCGTCGACAGTCATGGTCGTGTATTCGCGTAGCGCGCCGGTTACACTTTGGCATCCGATTTCAGTCGGCGAAACGTCGGCGGGATCTCGTTGCGACCAAACTAGTCGGCGCCTCGTGAAGGATTCCAATTCAGGCGACCGAACTGTCCTCGTCCGCTGCGGCCGCGAGATGCTGCCGCCCCCACTCGCGCATCTCCTCGATGACGGGCTCGAGCGATTCGCCGAGTTCGGTCAGCGAGTACTCGACACGAACCGGTTTCTCGCTGACGATCTCCCGATCGACCAGCTGCTTTTCCTCGAGGTCGTCGAGCACGTCGGAGAGGACCTTGCTCGAGATGCCGCCGACCTCGTCTTCGAGAGCGTTGAACCCGAGCGGTCCGTTCTCGAGCAGTCGGTGAATGATGACGGTGTGCCATTTCTTCCCGATCAGCGACGCGGTGGAAGTGATCGGACACCACTCCTCGCCCGCACACCAGACGTCTACTCGCTGTGTGGATTCGTCCATACCCCTCGGTACGTCCCGAACTCGCAAATAGTTGTATCCGGGAAGCGAGTTACCGGCTGTAACTCGTCTCTGGCGTGTTTGACCACCGCCATCGCCGACGGTGGAACCGGAGCACTTACTGGTTCGTAACCGGGTAACCGTCGCGTTAGCTGACGTTTATGTCTGCAGAGGCGTAACCGGGTTACGATGAGTAACCACGGATCGACGAGTCAGGACGCTATCGGCGACGAGCAGTACTACGAGGTCGTCGTCGTCGGTGGCGGTCCGGCAGGGCTGACGACCGCACTGTATGCAACGCGCCTCGGACACGAGACCGCCGTGTTCGACCGCGGCGGCGGCCGAGCCGCGATGATGCAGGAGACGCACAACGTCATCGGCACCCCGGAGTCGGTATCGGGGACCGAATTCCTCTCGACGGCCGTCGACCAGATCCAGTCGTACGGTGCCGACTACCGCCGGGAGTTCGTCACGGACATCGAGCGCGTCGACGATGCGTTCGCCCTCGAGACGACGGACGGCCAGGCGGTCGCGGAGCGCGTCGTTCTCGCGACCGGGTTCTCGGACGGCCGCCCCGATCCGCCGCTGCCCCGAACCGGACGCGGCCTCCACTACTGTCTGCACTGCGACGCCTACATGTTCGTCGACGAACCGGTGTACGTGATGGGCCACGGCGAGAGCGCGGCCCACGTCGCGATGATCATGCTCAACTACACCGACGACGTCGACCTACTGCTCCGGGGCGAGGAACCCACGTGGAGCGACGAGACGGCGACGATGCTCGAGGGCCACCCCGTCGACATCGTTCGCGAGGACGTGACCGGCGTCCGAAACGGCGACGACGGCTGGCTCGAGGCCCTCGAGTTCGCCGACGGAGCCGTCCGCGAGTACCGCGGCGGGTTCGCGATGTACGGAAGCGAGTACAACAACGAGCTCGCGGCCGACCTCGGCGCGGAACTGAACGACGACGGCACGGTCGCCGTCGACGATCACGGCCGAACGTCGGTCGAGGGCCTGTACGCCGTCGGCGACCTAACGCCCGGTCACAACCAGGTTCCCGTCGCGATGGGACAGGGCGCGAAGGCGGGGATCGCGATCCACAAATCGCTTCGGGAGTTCCCGAAATCGGTCGCCGAACTCGAGGCCGAGGGGACCGTCACGGCGAACGACGTTCCCGCGATGGCCGCCGATCTCCGGAGTCAGGCGAGTGACCACTCCGCGGCCGAGGGCGACTGAGAGGGTCGGGTGGAGTCCGGATCGAGATCGAACTCGTAGCGGCCGTCGGACGCCGTACGGGACGGACCGGCCGATTCGGAATCATTGCTCGGGCGGTTCGACCCGAGTGTAGTACTCCGCTACCGACGAGTCGGACCCGATGGCTGTCTTCCTCGACGATACTCGATCTTTTCCCGATCGGTGTGGAAGCCATCATCATGCCGCTGTATCCCCGTCTCTACCCTCGAGGAGCCAGTCAGGGGTCGATCACGGGGTGGTCACGTGACTGACTCGAGCTACACGCCGATCGAATCCTACGGCGTCGTCGGGAACCTGGAAACCTGCGCGCTCGTTGGCCCAGACGGGTCGATCGACTGGTTTCCGTACCCCCACCTCGAATCGCCGACGATCCTCGCCGCGATCCTCGATCCGGAGCGCGGCGGTCGGTTTCGCATCGGCCCGGCCGATACGGCCGAGGGGAATCAGCAGTACGTCGAGCGGACGAACGTCCTCGAGACGACGTTCGAAACCGCGGCCGGGACGGCGACGGTGACGGATTTCCTGCCGCCGGCCGGCGCCGTCGACCACCCGAAGAAGATCCTCTATCGCAGGGTCAGCTGTTCGAGCGGTGCAGCCGACCTCGAGATCGAGTACGAGCCACGCTTCGACTACGGACGCGCGGACACGACGTTCACGCGGACGGAGACGGGACTCCGCGCGGCGGGTCACGACGAGCAGACGGTGCTCGAAACCCCGATCGACCTGACCGTCGACGGTGATCGCGCGACGGGAGAGATCTCGCTCGCGGCCGGCGACACGGCCTGGTTCGCACTCCGGTGTACGGGTGCCGAGAACGTAGATTCCGAGCCGGAAGACGCGCTGTCCGACACGATTCAGTTCTGGCGGGACTGGGCGCATAGCTGTGCCGAGGCTGGCGGCTGTGCCTTCGGCGGCCCGTGGCACGACTGCGCGGTTCGCTCCGGACTCGTCCTCAAACTCCTCACGCACGCCGAGTCGGGCGCGGTCGCCGCCGCACCGACGGCGTCGCTGCCGGAAGACATCGGCGGCGTTCGAAACTGGGACTATCGGTACAACTGGCTCCGCGACGCCGGGTTCACCGTCCAGGCGCTGATGAACCTCGGCCACGTCGAGGAGGCGGCCGACTACGTCGACTGGTTCATGGATCTCTGTCAGGCCGACGACCCCGCGCAACTCCAGCCGCTCTACGGGCTCCACGGGAACGCGGACCTCGAGGAACGGGAGCTCGACCACTTCGCCGGTTATCGGAACTCCCGACCGGTTCGGATCGGCAACGGGGCCGCCGACCAGACGCAACTCGACATCTACGGCGAACTCCTGCTCGCGGTCGACGAAATGCTGGGCCACGGTCGAGACCTCGACGGCGACGACTGGGCGACGATCCGCGATATCGTCGAGTACGTCCGCGACGTGTGGGACCAACCGGACGCCGGAATCTGGGAGGTCCGGGGCGGCGCGAAGCAGTTCGTCTACTCGAAGGTGATGTGCTGGGTCGCCCTCGATCGCGGAATCGATATCGCCGTCGAACGCGACCGCGACGCGCCGCTCGAGGCCTGGCGGGACACCCGCGAAGCGATCGAGACGGACGTCCTCGAGAACGGATACGACGAGGATATCGGTGCGTTCGTACAGGCCTACGGCTCGGACGCGCTCGACGCGACCGGCCTGTTGCTTCCCATCGTCGGGTTTCTCCCGTTCGACGACGAGCGGATCCGTGGGACGATCGAAGCCATCGAGGCGGACCTCGTCGAAGACGACGTGCTCGTCAGGCGGTACGACGGCGACGACGGCCTGCCGGGAGATGAAGGGGCCTTCGTCCTCTGTTCGTGCTGGCTGGTCGACGCGCTCGCGCTCTCCGGGCGCGTGGACGAGTCCCGCGAGCGATTCGAGGCGCTCCTCGAGTACGTGAACCCCCTCGGACTCGTCGCCGAGGAGTTGGATACCGATACCGGCGCACACCTCGGCAACTTCCCGCAGGCGTTCAGCCACATCGGGATCATCAACAGCTCGCTGTACATCGGCTACGTGATGGGTCGTGATTCGGCCACGCTGCCGCCGATGGGTATCCGCCTCGGTGAGCCGGTCGGCATCGACGGATCGGAGCGAGCGAACTGACTCTAGAGTTTGCCCGAGAGCACCTTCGCGGCGACGAGCACCGGATCCCAGGTGGTGTTGAACGGCGGCGCGTACGCGAGATCGTAATTTTCCACGTCAGAGACCGTCGCACCCTCCGAGAGCGCCGCAACGATCGCGTGGCTTCGGTGGACCCCGCCCTCGCCGTACTCGCTGACGAGACTCGCGCCGAGAACGCGACCGGAGTCACGGTCGGCAGTCAGCGTGACCGTGACGGTTCCGTCCTCGGGGTAGTAGCCGGCCCGCGATTTCGCCGTTATCGTCTCGCTGACCGGATCGAACCCGGCCTCGCGGGCCTCCTCGAGATCGACGATTCCGGTTCGAGCGGCTTCGACGTCGAAAGCCTTGACGGCCGCCGTACCGGCGATGTCGCCGCCTTCAGTCGGCGTCCCGGTGACCGTCTGGCCGACCGCACGGCCGTGGCGGTTGGCGGTCAGCGCCAGCGGAACGTACGCGGGCTCGCCAGTAACGACGTGGGTCGCCTCGGCACAGTCGCCAGCCGCGTAGACGTCCGGTGCGCTCGTCTCGCGGTAGGCGTCGGTCGCGATCGCACCCGTCTCGCCGAGTTCGATACCGGCGTCCTCGGCGAGGCTCGTTCGGGGGCGAACCCCGGTACCGAGGAGTACCATCTCGACCGGGATCCGCTCGTCGGCGGTAACGACTGCCTCGACGCGGTCGCCGCCCGAGAGCGCCTGCACCTCGGCGTCGAGGAAGAGCGCAACGTCTTGCTCCCGGAGGTGCTCCGCGACGGATTCGCTCGTTTCGTCGCTGAATCCGTTCAGGACGCGGTCGCCACGCTGAAAGAGGTTTACCTCGAAGCCGTTCGCCGCCAGCGCTTCGGCCATCTCGACGCCGATATAGCCGCCGCCGACGATCCCCACGGGACCGGTACAGTCCTCGAGATACCGGCAGGCCGGTCCCCGGTCCGGCTGTTGGAGCTCCTCCTCGTCGCGCGCTCGAGCGACGTACTCGCGTAGTTCCGTCCCGTCGCTCATCGAACCGAGCGTGAACACGCCCTCGCGGTCAGTGCCATCGATCCTGGGCACTACCGACTCCGCACCCGTCGCGATCAGCAGGTGTCCGTAGGGCTGGACGACGGTGCCCGAGTCGCCCTCGGCGGTGACGGTCCGCGCGTCGGTGTCGATATCGACGACCTCGTGTCCCGTCCGGAGGTCGATATCGCGCTCCTCGCGGAACTCCTCGGGCGTCACCGAGACGAGGTCCTCGATCGACTGGATCTCACCCTTCACGTAGTAGGGGAGCCCGCACGCGCCGTAGGAGACCCACTCGCCTTTTTCGAAGACCACGACCTCGCGGTCGGGGTCGTCGCGTTTGGCCTTGCTCGCCGCTGACATTCCCGCCGCGTCGCCGCCGACGATAACGAACGGATCGCTCATATCGGAGACCATCACAAGCGGCCCATATAATTAGTCGCTGACTGTGCACGGGCGCTACAAAAGCGTCAGCGAACGACGTTTCTGGACCCGACACTACTCTTCGAGAGGTGCCACTGTCGGGTGTCAGTCACGCGTCGAACCGAGAGACGGACTCAGCTCCGCTCTTCCTCGGAGAACCGCCACGGGCTGTCGGCCGCGACGGCGGCTTCCTCTCGCGAGAGCGGCACGTCCTGGTACAACTGTTCGAGATGGTCCATCGTATACCCCACGGAGTAGCGTTCGACGGCCGCCCTGGTCTCGCGCTCGGTGACCAGACAGGTCTCGATCGACTCGACCATCGAGTCGAGGTCGCCGTACTCGAACCGTTCGCCGTTATCGGGGCCGATCGTCCGGTCGAACGGCGGGACGTCGGCGGCCGCGACGGGGGTCCCGCAGGCGTTGGCTTCGAGCGTCGAGAGCCCGAGCGTGTCGGCGGTCGAGGCGGTCAGGAAGGCGTCGATCGAGGAGTAGAAGATGGGAAGCTCCTCGCGGGGGAGGAACTCCCGGACCTCGACGTTGTCGGGGGCATTGCGCTCGAGACAGTCCCGATAGGGGCCGTCACCGACGATGACGAAGTCGTACTCGGGACACTCCTCGGCGACCCGCAGGATCTCGCTGACGTTTTTCTCCATGCTGAGCCGGCCGCTGTAGCCGATCACGGTCCGGTCGGGGTACCAGTCCTCGTCGGTCGGCTGGAAGAAGTCCATGTCGATCCCGACGGGAAGCTGGACGTGTTCGACGTCGCGTTCGATGCGCTCGGTCGAGGCGGTGACGATGTCGAAGCTCTCGAGGAACGCGTTCTCGAGGGGGACGTACAGCTTCGAGAGCGCGGTAGCGACGGACTCGAATTTGACGTTCTGGTGGAAGTACTCCTCGAGAGGCGTGTGGTGGGTGTAGATCGACGGGAGATCGTGTTTCCGGGCGTAGTACCGTCCGAGCAGGCCGATCGGCGCGGGGCCGTGACAGTGAACGACGTCGAGGTCGGGCAGCGTCGACGGCCGTCGGGTGAGCGGGATGCGGTAGCCGGCGTAGAACGGATTCGGCAGCGACCGGACGGGAATCTCGCGGTCGCCGGGCTCGTAGTCGCCGTCGGGGTAGATCACGTACACCTCGTGACCCATGCGCTCTAACTCCTCGCGCCAGAGCTTGATCGTATACGTTACGCCATCTATCTCCGGGAAATAACTGTCCGTGAAAAATCCGATCTTCATTCAGGCCACCTCCTCGTACAACGACTGATAGCGGTTCGCGACCGTCTCGAGCGAGAATTCCTCGCTCCGTTCGGCCGCGTTCGATCCGAGTCGCTCTCTGAGATCGGAATCCGTGAGCCGTTCGAGGGCGTCCTCGAACGCGTCGATGTCCGATCCAGACGCCTTCAGGCAGTCCGTGCCGTCCTCGAGCCACGAGAACGTCTCGATGTCGCGGACGAGGAGCGGCTTGCCGGCGGTCATCGCTTCCAGCAGCGCGATCCCCTCGTTTTCCTCGTGAGTCGGAAAACAGAAGATGTCGCCGGCCGCGTACGCGCCGCGGATATCGTCGACGAAGCCGGTGAACGTGCAGTTGTCGGGTGAGTTCTCGATCAGCGCCGTCGTTTCCCGCCCCTTCAGCGAGAGGTCCAGCGGACCGAACCACGCGAAGTCGAGGTCGGGCAGCCGCCGAGCCAGCTCGACGAACGTCTCCAGTCCCTTGCGCTTGATCACGTGGCCGACGAGGAACACCGTCGGCGGGCTGAGATCGTAGCGCTCGCGGTACTCGTCCTCGAGCGATTCGAACCCCTCGAGTTTCTCGCGGTCGACGCCGTTCGAGATGACCGTCGTCGGCGCATCGGTGTAGGTCTCGATCAGCCCCCGGTTGTACTCCGAGGGACAGACGAGAGCGTCGGCCAGCCCGTAGGCCCGCTCGAGGTACGGCTTGAGCGGCTTTGCGAGGGCGTTCGTAAAGCGGAAACTGTCCCCGAAGTCCTCCGCGGTGACGTGCGTATGCGCGACGACCGGGACGCCCCGACGTCGCGCTCGCATCGCGTACAACACCGACCGCGGCCCCATGAGGTTGCAGTGGAACACGTCGGCGTCGAGCGTCGGCTCGGTCGTATACGAAAGCTCCAGTCGATCCAGCATCTTCCGCTGGTGGACGACGGACTCCCGGATACCGCCGGTGACGTGATCCTCGAGTTCGAAGTAGTGGCTGATCTTCATACCGGACTCCCCCGTTTCGTTACCACCGGACGCACCGCGTCGTCGGGCGCCGTCGCCGACCGTCGGTTCTCGTCCCGGTACTCGCTCCGTCCCCGTTCTCGATCGAACGCGGCGTTACTCGACTTCGAGCCACGGCACCTCCATGAGCGCCGGGATGTAGGTCTCGATGTGGTGTTCCCAGACGCCCTCCTCGCCGAAGGCTTCGCCGTGGTCTGCCGTCACGATTACTTTCCCGTCGAGTTCCGGGATCAGGTCGGCGACGGACTCGAGGGCGATCCGGAGGTTCTCCTCGTAGAGGGCCATCGCGGCGTCGCGCGTGCCGTTCTTGACGAGGTCGGCCGGATCGAGTTCGAGCCAGAGACCGGCCTTCTGGGCCAGTTCGCTCCCCTCGAGCGTGTTCTCGACTTTCGGTCGGATCGTATCGCCGAGCGACGAGAGCGCGCCGCCATCGTCGTCTTCCTTCTCGGCTTCCTCCTGTTTCTTGATCCCCTTCTGAATCTGCTTGAGCTTCTGCCCTTTCCCCCGGGCGAGGTAGGGGGCGTGTGGCTGCATGTAGTGGAGCACCGTCCGATCGGCCGCTTCGACGGCGTCCTGGTGCTCGTGGAACGCCTCCCCGAGGCTGTCCGGCGGGACGGTGCCGAGGTCGTCGTCCCAGCCGCTCTTCCAGACGTCGAAGACGTTGCTGATGTGGTCGGACGCCGACCACTCGTAGTCACAGCTAGCCCCCCACTTGAGTTCGTTCAGTGGGATGCCCAGATCGTTGATGAAGGGATTGCTCGAGAAGTACGCGATGTCGTGTTCGTCGGTGAACGTCCGGTAGGCCCACTCCGGGGTCGACGAGCCGACGCTTCGACGTTTCTCTAAATTCCCGTCGAGGTACTCGTCGTACACCTCGCTGAACACGTCGTACCGACACGCATCCAGCACCAGGCAGTAGTCCCAGTCAGTTTCGAGGAAGCGCTGGTCCTGCATTCGTTATCGCCTCCTTTCGAGTCGACCTACGTATTCTTATTGGTTCCCGGAAAGTCACCGTGACCGCCCAGATCGGGCTAATATCCGGGTCTATCTACCGAGTTTGGGCGATCGGATCGGCCGCGGAGCTACTCGAGATAGCCGAGTTCGCGAAGCCGGTCGCGGGTCTCCTCGTCGGCGTCGGCCAACGCGTCGTCGGCGTCGGCGACCCGTTCGTCGGGGTCGTCCCACGCGCCGCCGACGGCCTCCTCGAACCTGGCGAGTGCCCGTTCCGTGGCGGCGACTGTTTCGTCGTCGGCCGGATCGACTGGCGACTCCTCGGCCGGATCCTCGTCGAGCCGATAGCCCTCGTCGGGGATGCGATCCGCGCGGACGTACTTCGCGTCGGTGCTGCGGGCGGCCCGCAGTCGGGAGTACGCCCGGTGATCCTCGGGGAGTTCGATGCCGGCCTCGCTGGCTTTCTCCTCCAGATGGTGGAGTTCGATGACCGGCTGGGCGTATTCGACGAACGCGTAGTCGCCGTCGACCGCGTCCTCGTCCCCGTTCCCGAGGACGGCCCGCTGGCCGGGATCCGCCTCGGTCGTTCCGTCGAACGCGCGGTACTCGCTCGAGAGCAGCGAGCGCGTCGGGTCGCGGTCGACGGCTCCGTCCGCGCCGGCCGTCGTACCGATCCTATCGGGGTCGACGCCGGTCGCATCTAGTACCGTATGATAGCAGTCGAGCAGTTCGACGAGGTCGTCGCGCCGGTCGGCCTCGAGATCGGGGTGTTTGACCAGCAGCGGGACGTTGATGAGCTGGTCGTAGAGGGCGAACTCGTGGCCGTAGAGGTCGTGTTCGCCGTGGAGTTCGCCGTGGTCGGCGCAGACGACGACGGTCGTGTCCTCCCACTGGCCGGTCTCGCGCAGCCACCCGAACAGGCGGCCGAGTTCGGCGTCCATGTGGGCGATCTCGGCGTCGTACAGGCCGCGAATATTGTTCCACTCCTCGTCGTCGATCTCTCGTGCGCCCGAATTGAACTCCTTCGAGTTCTGGCAAACCTCGCTGGGGTCGACGCCGGGGGCGAACTCCTCGCGGTACTCCTCGGGCGGGTAGTACGGCAGGTGGGCGTCCATCAGGTTGACGAACGCGAACCAGCCCTCGTCGCTGTCGCTGTCGTCGATGAACGATTTCGTGCGGTCGATGACCGACGGCGTCTTCGAGTCCGCCCCCTCGCCGCTGGCGAGTTTCGAGTGTGCCATCGCGCCGACGTGGACGAGCTTCGACGCCAGGTCCCGGAGGTAGTCGTTGTCGTTGATCGCCTGCCACGCGCTGGCCAGCGGCCCCGAGAGGACGTCGCCGGGCAACACCTCGAAGAACGAGTCCTGCGCGTCGAAGCCGTCGGTGAGTCCGGTGTAGGGCGTGATCCAGGCGTTCGAGGAGTAACACGCCGTGTCGTAGCCGGCCGCCGACAGTGTCGAAGCGAGAGTGGTCTCGTCCTCGAGGTACGGACTTCCCTGATCGGCCCCGTGCTGGCTGGGATAGCGACCGGTGAACAGCGAGGCGTGCACCGGCAACGTCCACGGCGCAGGGGCGATCGCCGACTCGAAGACAGTCGCCTCCTCGGCGAACCGCGAGAGTTCGGGCGTCGTCTCCCGCTCGTAGCCGTACGGGCCGAGATGGTCCTTCCGGACCGTATCCAGAACGACGAAGAGGACGTTCGACTGACGGGTCCTGTCCATTATTGACGGCACTCGGCTCCACGCCAATAAATCGATTGAACGGTGGCGAAGGCGGCGCTACCGGACGCCGCTGCTGACGAGCGTCGATCAGACGTTTCAAGTTCGCTGACGATCGATACCGGTTATGGACGAGCGAAACCGGCGCGCATTTATCATCGGAGCCCTCGGGACGATCGCGGTCTTTGCCGTCCTGTTCTTCGCGGTCGGTGCCCGCCGCATCGTCGACTCGCTGCTGTCGGCGGATCCGTCGCTGATCGTCGGAACGTTCGCTCTCGCGCTCGGCTGGCTGGCCGCCTGGAGCCTGATGCTCCGAACCGTCCTCGCCACCCTCGGGGTCGACGTGCCGGTCGTCAAGTCGTTCTTCGTCTACGCCGGTGCCGTCTTCGCCAACAACGTCACCCCGTTCGGACAGGCCGGCGGCGAGCCGGTCGCGGCGCTGCTCATCTCAAAAGTCTCCGACGCTCGGTACGAGACCGGCCTCGTCGGCATCGCGAGCGTCGACGTCATCAACGTCGTCCCCTCGATCTCGCTCATCCTCGTCGGCGTCGCCTACTACGCGACGACCGCCGCTCTGGGCAGCCGCCTCGAGACGGCCGTCGGCTCCGCGGTCGCGCTGATCAGCGCCATCGTCATCGTCATGGCGCTCGTCTGGCGGTACCACGACCGACTCGTCGAACGGCTCCCCGCCGTCGTCGCCCCCCGGCTCGGCCGGCTCGGCCTCGAGCGGTTCGAGTCCGAGACCCTCGAGGAAGACCTTCGCGACCGACTGGGACGGTTCTTCGAGAACATCGAGCGCGTCGCGACCGACCGCTGGCGGCTCGCCGCCGTCGTCGGACTGTCGCTCTGTGGCTGGCTCTTCCAGACGGCGGCGCTCACGGTCGCGTTCGCCGCGCTGGGGTACGACGTCGCGCCCTACGTCCTGCTGTTCGTGATCCCGCTCGCGAATCTGGCGGGCGCGGCTCCGCTACCCGGCGGTCTCGGCGGAATTGAGGCCGCGTTCGTCACCCTGCTCGTGCCGACGACCGGGGTTCCGGCGTCGGCGGTCACCGCAGCGGTCCTCATCTTCCGGGGCGCGATCTACTGGATGCCGGTGTTGATCGGCGGCGTGTCGGTCTCGGCGTTCGGCGTCCGGGCGGTCCGATAAGCCCGCGCGCCAGCGCCGCCCGAACCGTCCGACAGCGTCATCCCCGTGGACCCCCGACGAGCGGGCAGCGACCGATGTACCAGGAAGGCCACTCCGGCTTCAACGCCCTGCTGTACGCCCCGTTTCTGCCGGTCGTCGCCGGCGTCGCGTCGCTCGAGCTAGCCCTTCTGGGAGCGTTGCTCGCCGTCGGCGTCGCCAACGTGCCGGATATCGATCAGCGGCTCCCGCTGATCGAGCATCGGGGTCCGACCCACACCGTCTGGTTCGCCGCCCTCGTCGGACTGGCCGCCGGCGGCGGGACCGCTCTCGCCGCCCCCGCGACGCCGTGGGCGTTTCAGTTCGGGTTCGCCGTCGGTACGTGGGGCGTCCTCGCTCATCTCGCGGGCGACATCGTGACCCCGATGGGAATTACCCCGTTCGCGCCCGTCTGGCGGCGACACGTCACCTTCGATCTATTCGAATCCAAGAACGCGCGGATCAACCGCGCCGTCCTGCTCGTCGGCTCAAGCGCACTGGCCGCGTCGCTCTCGCTAACGGTCTGGTGGCCCGGTCTGGGTATCTGAGGACGACTCGTCAGCCGACGAACGGACGACCGTCGGCCCGCCAGACGAGGATCGCGATCGCCGCCGTCCAGAGCAGCGTCGTCGCAGCGGGGCTGTGAACCGCCAGCCCGGGACTCCAGGAGGTCTCGAGCGGGAACAGCCAGTCGATCCCCTTCGGCGAGAGGGAGTCGATCGCGAGGTGCGAGCCGATCGCCAGCGCGACGCCGGACGCGAGAGTTCGATCGCGCGTGGCCGCGAAGGCCCCGGCGACGATCGCTAGCGCGAACAGCGGCGTGTGCGTGAGCCCGCGGTGGACGAACGGCCAGCCGAGTGTCGACGGGAAGAGGAAGTCCGCGTCCGGAAGGAGGCCGAAGACGATCCCGAGCCGCGGATCGGCCTCGGTGAAACCGGCGACCAGCGCGTAGCCGACGACGGCGTGGGTCGCGAACGCGCCCGCGAGAAATAGTATCCGGCCCGGTACCATGGGTCGCACCTTCGCCCAACTGATTGACATACCTTCCGGTTCGATTCGCAGTTCCGCCCGCTGAACCAACACAAATTACAGGCAGGACGGATTACGCTCAGCGCATGGATCCGTTGCAACTCGAGGGGACGCCGTCCTGGCTCGAGTCGATGTTCACGTCAGAGGTCGCGTTCGCGGTGTTCTTCGGGATCTGTATCCTCGAGGGTGCGATGCTCCTGCGGTTTATGCCGAGCGAACTCGTGGTGCCGGCCGCGCTGGCGCTGATCGGGTCGACGGTCTCGAAGGCGATCGCGATCGTCGCCCTCGCGGTCGTCGGCACGACGATCGGCCAGTTCTGTCTCTTCTGTGTCGTCCGTCGCGGGGGGCGGGAGTACGTCCTGCAGGCGCGCTGGTTTCCGATCTCCGAGTCGCGTCTCGAGCGGTTCGACGGCTGGTTCGATCGGTGGGGAGCGATCGCCGTTCCGGTGAGTAACACGATGCTGTTCGTTCGCGGCCTGCTGACCGTTCCCGCCGGATTGTCGGAGATGGACGGCCGGACGTTCGTCGCGCTGTCTGCCGCCGGCTCGCTGTCGTTTCAGTCGATCCTCGCCGGGCTCTACCTGTTCGGCGGCCACCTGCTGGCGTGAGCTCAGAAACGGAACCGCAGAAAAGGACGCTTCGTAGCGAGGAAACGAGTTCTCGAGCTGATCAGTCGCCCTGCCGATAGACCGGGAGGCGAAGCCTGACGCCGGCGTCGTGAAGCTGCCATCGGATCTCCGAACCGGCCCACGCCAGCCCGGCCAGCAGCGCGACGCCGATGGCGGCGAACTCCGAGGACCCCATCCAGACCGGGGTCACGAAGAGGAGGCCGTTGTAGATCCGATGCGGAAGGATCGTCTCGACGAGGTCGCCGAGGAACTCGAGTGGTTCGAAGCCGAACAGCCCATCGCTCCCACCGCCACCGCCGTCTCCGCCGGTTTCACCGGCCGTACGCGACTCGAGGCCGAGCGCAGCCGCGCTCTTACCGCCGGTGCTCTCGTCGCCGGTCTCGAGGCGCTCGGCCTCGTACGGTAGCGACGACCCGACCTGCCAAACGATCGCGCCGGACTCGTTGACTTCGATCACGCGATTGCCGTGGGTGTCGGTGATCAGCGTGTTACCGTTCGGGAGTCGGTCGGCGTCGCGTGGCCACTGAATCCGGTCGTCCTCCCACACCCAGGTCTGGTTCCACTCGCCGTCTTCGCGCTGGAACTCTTTGATCTGTGCGTTCTCGGAATCGGCGACGAGGACGGCGGGTCCGCCCTGACTCTCGGGGATGTAATCGGGGTTGTGCTGTTCGTTCAGGACGTCGTACTCGTTTTCGGACCCGAGCGTCCAGTCCTCGAGCAGGCCCTGCTGCTGATCGAGGAAGACGACCTGGTCCTGATTCCGCAGACTGACCATGATTCGACCCTCCATCTGCCCCTCTTCGATGTACTCGACGTCGTTGATGTGGGCCCAGTCGCGCGGCCACTCGTGGCCGCCCTCGAGCGGGAAGTCGCTCTGGGCGTCCCAGAGCCAGTCGACGATCTCCGTCTCGGTGTTCACGATGAACACCTGATCGTGGACCATGTCGGCGACGACGAAGTGGGTCTCGTTGATGCGATCCACATCGTGCCACTCGGCGGCGAGTTCGTTGGGATCGTAGCGCTCGTAGAGCACCTCGACCTCGCCGGTCGAGAGGTTGGCGCGCTCGATGACGTTACGGGTACACGGCGGCGAACCACAGTACGGCTTCTCGGTGTGGATCGTGTCTGTCGCGGCGTACTCGACGGTCAGAGGGTTGCCCTCGACGGGGTCGACGTCGAAGTACTTCGTGCGCGTGTTGTTGTAGTAGATGACCTCGCCGTCTGGCGCGTAGGCGGTGATCGTCCCCGCACGCCCCGATTCGGTGACGACCGTGTGGTTCTCCGTGGGCGGCGCGTTCGGGACGTCTTCTTTCGACGCCGTCGAGAGGCCGCCCGACGCCGCTGCACTGGCGACGACGGCCGCCGAGATGAGGATGAGAACGGCGAACGCGGCCCGGAGCCGGTTTCTCGTGAGCTCCGATCGAACGCGATCGATCGACGGGAGCGATTCTGCGGTCACGGGTCGATCACCATCGAACAGGCGAGCACCGTCTGGGCAGTCATCCCTTGTCGGTTCCGGATCGTGCTACTAGTACTTTTTCTAACGACATCACGCCGGATGAGACAATCAGGACCGGTGACGCGCTTCAGTCGTCCGCAGCCGCGTCGTCGGCTCGCGTCGTCGTGAGGACGGGAACCGGAGCCGTTCGGATCACGCGCTCGGTAAAACTCCCGAGCAGGTGGCGGTCGAGACCGGTGTGGCCGTGCGTTCCCATCACGATGAGATCGATTCCCTCCGCATCGGCGTAGGACGTGACCTCTCGTGGCATCGAACCGGTCACGAACGTAGTCGTCACGTCGTCGACGCCGACCTCCCTGGCGGTCGCTTCCGCCGCGTCGAGGATCTCCTGGACGTTCGCCTCGAGTTGCTCGGAGAGCTGTACCGACCCGGCGTCGGCCACCTCGGGGAGTTCGTCGACGACGGAGAGGAGGTGGAGCCGCGCGCCGTGGTGGGCGGCGAACGCCGCGCCCAGTTCGAGCGCCGCTGTCGCGTGATCGCTCCCGTCGGTCGGGACCAGCACGTCCGCGTAGGGGTAGGCCGGTCGCCCGCCGTCGGTCGGTCGAACCGTCAGCACCGGCACGTCGCTTCGATTCACGACGTGGTCCGTGACGCTCCCGAGGACGTACTCGCCGAGGCCGCGCCGACCGTGTGCACCCATCACGACGAGATCGAAGTCGTCGGTCGCGGCGTACTCGACGAGTACCTCCCGCGGATCGCCCTGCACTACGTCCGTTACGACCGGAACGTTCCGCCGCTCGGCCAGTTCGGCGGCCTCCGAGACGATCTCGTTTCCTTCCTGCTCGAGGACGTCGACGACGTCGCCGCCGAGTCGCGTGAGACTGGGTTCGTTCGTGTCGGCGACGTTGAGCAAGTGGATCGTGGCCCCCACTTCGGCGGCGACGTCCACCGCGTGTTCCAGGGCCGCCGTCGCGGGGTCGCTCCCGTCTACCGGAACGAGTATCCGAGTGAGCATGCCCCGGCGTTCGACGGCGAGGCGCTTACGTCTGTGGGATGACGCGAACCGACGACCGAGCGCGACCGCTCTCGGGAAGCCGTAGTCGAAGAAATGTGTATCGACCGAAGTACAGGCTGTAGCGCTTTCAGGCCGATTCAACGCGGATCTCGCCGTCGGCGGCGATCGTAACTAGACAGTCGCTGTACTCGAACGTTATCGAACCGCTCGAGCGGAGGCCGTTCGGCCGGGGTTCGAACAATCGCTCGAGTGCGTCGGCGTTGATCGAGTAATGAAGTGGTTCGAGTTCGGTGACGTCCTCGTTCCGGAATGTTGCGACGGCGTCCGCGACGGCAACACTGAGCGGTTCGTCGTCGAGTCGATCGTACTGCACGGTATAGTGATCCCCCATCTCTGTTGACGGTGATCGTGAACTCATCTCGGTCATGTATTCTACGTACCCCCAGTACGTTCCGTGGGAAGTCACTCCTTCCTTCATGAGTCGTTGCAAAGAGCCTGATCGTTAACTGTGTAACAGCCGAATCGAACCGGGGTTAATCAGTTAACCCCGGCGGCGGCAGACCCCTCGAACAGCGCCGCGAACAGTTTCCGCTCGGCGGACCGAACGTGCTTGTGAAAGGCTGGCGAGGAGATCAACAGCGAATCGGCGATCTCTTCGCCGGTCGCCTGTCGCGGCCACTCGAAGAAGCCCCCGTGGTAGGCCGTCTGCACGACCTCGCGCTGGCGGTCGGTGAACGTCTCGAGCAACGCGTTGCGTGCGGGCCCGCCGAGCATCGAGCGGTCGGCCGTCGCCTGCTCTCGACGGGCGACCATCGATACCGATGGCCCGGTCCGGTTGATACCGGAGAGGACCTCGCGGATTTCGACCGCGTCGGGGACGTCGATGATCGCGCGGCCGTCCGCTTCGTCGGCGACGAACTCCCGCAACCGTGCGCCGTGCGTGTCGACGATCGACCCCAGAAACGGCTCGCTCAGTCGAAGCTGAAGCAACGTCTCGCCCTCGTGCTCGGCGATCGTGGACAGATCACTGATCCCCTCGATCGTCGTGTGGTCGACGGCGCCGGCTACGTCGTCGACCGGCCCTTCGACCGCGGCGAAGACGATCTGCGAGCCGTCGGCCCGCGTCGTCGCACCCTCGTAAGTCACGGGCTCGCCGAGATGGGCGGCGAGCCGACACAGCGTCGCGTCGGCCGGAACCTCGAGTTCCACTTCGGTTCGGTTGTCGCCCACCAGTGCGTTCTTTCGCTTGACGGCGTCGATCGCGTACGCGATCGTCTCGCCGAGTTCCGAAAGCGTCGACCGGAGCGTCTCGTCGAACGCGTTGCGCTCCTGGCCGTAGATCGAGAGGACGCCGTAGAGGAACCCGTCGTAGACGAGCGGCACCGCGTACACCGACTGGAAGTTCCGCGACAGCGCCGTCCCGCGCCACTCGCCGTCGTGGACCGACTCCGCGATGTTCTCGACGGAGACCGGCTTCCGTGTCCGAGCCGCCCGCCCGGTCGGTTCGGCGGCCGATTCGTCGACCGTCGTCACCGTCACCGCGTCGAGATAGCCCCGATCGAGCCCGGCGTGTGACCGCGGCTGCAACTGGTTGCCGCTCGGATCGGGCTCACCGATCCAGGCGAGCGAACACGCCTCGAGGTCGGCGAGGAGTTCGGGGACGCCGCGCTCGATCTCGGCCCGAGAATCGGCCATCAAGAGGAGCTGCTCGATCTCCTGGCGTACCTCGTTGGCGTCGTTGAGCCGCTCGAGGTGGCGGTTCTGTCGCTTGAGCTCCCGCTCGCGATCGTGGAGCCGGCGGGTGCGGCCGATCCGATCGAGCGCGGCTTCCGCCGCCGTCGCGAACAGCTGTGCGAGTTCGACGGTATCCGTGTCGTATTGACCGGCGTCGGTCGAGAGCGCGACGAGGACACCGTGTTCGCCCAGCGGGACGTAGAGACCGCTTCGGGCGGCCGTCGCCTCGTCGTAGATGGCGTCTTCGGTCCTGATGTCGTCGAAGACGGCCGCGTCGCCGGTGACGAACGTCTCCCAGGCGATGCTGTCGTTCGGTCCGAGTCGCGGCGGCGAGTCGAACGTCGACTCGAGGGCCGGCGAGTGCGCCGCCGGCTCAAGTTCGTTGTTCCGATCGTCGAACCGGTAGACGACGCTATCGAGGTCGAGGACGTCGGTCGCGACGTCGACGATGTACTCGCAGGCAGCCTGCTTCGACTCGACGGACAGCAGGTGGCTGGTCGCCTCGTGGAGGGCGTTGAGCGCCTCCTGATACTGGACCCGTTCGGTGATGTCGCTGGCGACCCCGATTACGCGGTCGACCTCGCCATCGTCGACGATCGGCCGGTACCAGGTCTCGAAGACGTGGTCACCGACGTAACTCTGCGAGTGGACCTGCGCTCCGTCGAGCGCCGCCCTCGCGTTCGCACAGATCTCCGGATAATCGTCGAGGATATCGAAAAACGACGCGCCGACGGCGTCCGTGGAGTCGACGCCGAGATTCTGCAGTCCGCGCCCCTCGAGGAGCGTCACCGTCCCGTCCTCGTCGAGGACGAACATGACGACGGGGACGTTCTCGACGAGCGTCTGTAACCGCTCCGTCCGCTCGGCCAGATTCTGCTCGCGTTCGATGCGGTCGGTTACGTTCCGCCAGTAGACGGAAATCCCCGACGGAGAGGGGTAGATCCGCGCTTCGATCCACACGTCGTAGGACTCGAAGTACGCCTCGACCGTCTGGGGCTCTTGCTCTTTCATCGCTTCGATGGCTTTCGACTGGAACTCCGTTCCCTCCATCTCGGGGAAGACGTCGAGGATGTGCTGCCCGAGCAGTTCCGATCGCTCGACGTCGAGGTGCTCGAGCGCACGATCGTTGACGTAGGTGAAGCGCCAGTCGCGGTCGAGGGCGTAGAACGCGTCGGTCACCCGTTTGAACGACTCGGTCAGCTCCTGTTCGATGCGGTGGTACTCGGTAATATCCCGAATAGAGGCGATGACGCCGTCGACGAGGCCATCGTCGAGCCGGTTCGTCAGGGCGGCCTCGTGAACGTACCAGGAGCCGTCTCCGTGCTGGCAGGTGTACTCGACGGTCCGCGTCGTTTCCAGCCCGCCCGACTGGACGGCGTCGAACTCGTCGGTTACCGTTTCCTCGTCGTCCGGGTGGACGTAGTCGAGGATGTTCGAGCCACACAGCTCGTCTCGATCGAACCCGCCGACGCGTTCGACGGCCGGACTGACGTACGTGATTTCGCCGGTATCGTCGATGACGACGAGCAGATCGGACGACTGTTCGATCAACGTCCGGTACCACTCCGCATCGCGGTCGGTCGCCGGCTGTACCGACGCGCATCGAACCGTCTGCCGAAGCCGGTGGGCCAGCAACGGCGGTTCCTGGATCGTCGTCTTTGCGATAACGTCATCGGCACCGTCGCTGCGGAGTCGGTCGATCGACTCGTCGGCGGCCGGATCGACGGCGTAGACGATCGGACATGCCCCCTCGACGACCGAGAGCACGTCCCGATCGTCCGTCAGAACGCAGTCAGCCGCGTCGAGTCGTTCCGCCGTCAGTTCGGCTGCGGTCGAAACGGGTTCGAGCACGGTCGCCGATCCGTCCGCGAGCCCCTCCGTCGCCGTCCGGAGCCACTCCGACGAGCCGACGGCGAGTGCGGACACTGGCATCGCTTCGGACTCCTCGAGACCGCGAACCATACCCCTGCTGTGGTCGGCACGGATAAAAAGTTCGCGTCGGTTTCAGTTTCAGCGACCGAAACCGGTCGCAGATAGAGAGCATCGCTGTCGCCACCGCGGCGTCGAGCGCTATCGCTCACACGCCAGCGGCGCGTGTTCGACCAGATAGCCGTCGTCGGTCCGGTCGACCGACTGCACCCGACGAAGCCGGATCCCGCGTTCCATCTTCGTCACGACCGGCGTCTCGTAGTAGTCGGCCTCGTACTCGAGGGACCCGCCCTCCGCCCGGCGCTGCTCGACGAACGAGCGATGGCGCTCGAGGCGCGCGCGGCCGACCGACCGCGACAACGCCGGAACCTCGTCGACGCGGTCGTCGAAGAGCTCGAGGAGGCCGTCCTCGAGTTCGACGCCCACGGAGTGCCGGCCGGCACACATCGCCGCGAGCGTGGTCGTGCCAGTCCCCCAGAAGGGATCGAGGACGGTGTCGCCGTAGGCCGAGTACATACAGATCAGGCGATAGGGGATCTCGAGCGGGTAGGCCGCCGAGCGCTCTCGGAGCTCGTCGTCGACGATGTCGATCGCCTGTAGCTCGCCCGTCACGTCGGTCCAGACGTCCGAGAACCAGCGGTTGCGTTCCTCCCAGAAGTAGGCCGCCTCGTACCGCCGGTCGGCTCGCGGCTCGAACGTCCGGCTCGTCCCGCCGTTCCGAAAGATCAGGACGTACTCGTGTTCCAGCGTGACGTAGGCGTTCGGCGGGATCATCCCGCTTCCCATGAACTTGGCCGCGCTGTTGGCCGGCTTGCGCCAGAGAACGTCCGGAAGCGGCTCGAACCCGCGCTCCTCGAACGCCTCGAGGACGCGGGCGTGGTTCTGGTAGACCCGAAAGCTGCCGTCGACCGAGCGGGTCGCATCCCCGACGTTGATGCAGGCGATCCCACCGTCGACCAGCACCCGTTCGAGTTCGTCCCAGACGGCCTCGAGCTGGGCGTGCATCGCTTCGAACGCACCGCGGCCGTCCCCGGACGCAAGCGCGTCGCCGATGGCGGGATCGAGCTCGGTGAAAAGGTCGTCCCACATCTCGATCATCGGATACGGCGGGGACGTGACGACGAGTTCGACGGAGTCGTCGGCCACCCGCGAGAGGTCGCGAGAGTCACCGACGAACACGCGGTGGGTCGTCTCCATTGAATGGACACTGTCGGATGGCACCCTTAGCTCCTTCGTCAGCGTCTCGACGGACACCGGTTCGACGGAGTGTCCGGGCCAGCGGGCAGAAAATACGACGGCGATGGTAGCGTGTGAACCGCTCGACAGACGGTGTCGTTACTCCTCGGGTTCGTCGCCGAGTTCTTCGGGCTCGCCCTCCATCTCCCCGACGTCCTCGACGTCTTCCTCGTCCGTGTCGCCGAGATTTTCCTCGCCCTCCGCGCCCGTCGCCGGCTCGAACTCCTCGATCGGTTCCCACTCCTCCTCGTCGCTGCTCGAGAGGCGACGCCGGAGGAAAACGGCGCCTGCGATGACGCCCAGCGCGAGCAGGGCCCGCGGCAGTCGCGAGCCTGAATCCGTTTCGATGTCGACCTCGACTTCCTCGGTCCCGGCGGTCTCCTCGGCCGTCTCGCGCACGTTCTCGATGATCTCCGGCTCCTCGATGTCCTCGATCGACGTCTCCTCGAGTTCGGACTGCCGTCCCGCGAGGAATCCGAGGGCCGCACCGAGCCCGAACAGCGCCCCCGCAAGCGGGAGTCGGCCCCCGGATCCGGACTCGCCCGACTCCTCGACCGCCTCGAGGATCGAGTCACGCATCGGGGAGTCCATCCCCCGTTCGACCGCTTCCTTGACGATAAGCTCCGACAGCGTCTTGTCCTGTTGTTCCATCTCGGGCATAATCCGCCACGACCACACCGCCATACATAGTTCTATCCACCGTTTCCATCCACGGAGACCGCTCGCCGCAGGTTATTCGCGAACTAATCGGCCCGGTGACGGTCAAAACGAGATATTTACTCGGTAGCCACCGGGGCAGCGGCCGACAGCACGACGCGACGTCTCGTCCGGCAGGGGTCGTCTCACGTGCGCCGGAACGCACCGACTGAGCCGGGACGGAATTCGACCCGTCGATTCAACCGGCGTCTACTCGAGTCGAGATCGCTCGCTGTGATCGCCTCGTTCGGCTGCGTGGCCGAAAACGAACTTCGAATCGACCGAACGTCGGTAACGAGCGATGTCAGCGCTGTTCGACCGCGATACGAACCGCCTGTTTCCGCACTATAAGGTCTCGACGGCGGGACGAGCGCCCCTCGTCGAGACAGAATGCGTTCCATAACGAAAGGGATGCCACCGAAACGGAATCGGATATGAGCGTGCTCCGCCAGCCGGGAGTGCTCGGCCGAACGGCCCACCGCCGCGTCGTGGGCGTCACGGCCGCGCTGTCGGCCGCGGCTGTGGAGACGGTCGCGGTCGGACTCTGGTTCGGCCTCGTCGTCGGCGACCCGACGGCATCGACCGCGCTCGCCGGCCTCGGTCTGCTCTTCTGTGGCTCGCTGCTCAGGGCGGGAGTCGTGGGTGCAACCGTTAGTACGCTCGGCGACCTCCTGCAGCCCCGCCGGCTCGGTGTCGCCCTCGTGCTCACCGCCGGCTGGGTCGTTTGGCTGTTGGTGGCCGAGCTGTTCGGCGGCGTCCCCGGTGTCGTCGTCGCGACCGCCGTCCTGACGTGCGTCCTTACCGGCCAGTTCGTCCTCGAGCGACGCGTCTTCAGACAGCCGGTACACCACGAAATCGCGTTCACGCCGGTCGTCCCGGGACTGTTGATGGCCCTCGGCGCGTCGACGCTGCTCGTCGCTACCTGGTTCGTCGACTGGGGCGTCTCCTCGCCACCGGTCCCGCTCGGCTCGACGACGATCGTCTTCCGGATCGAGGCGCTGCAGGTCGCCGCCATCGTCTTCGGCCTCTTCGTCTTCTGTGCCCATCAGCGTCGGTTCCAGCGGATCCTCGAGCCCTGAGCCCCACGGCTCGTGATCGTCCCGTTATCGTCCCGCCGCCCCGACGTTCTGATCGCTCTCGAAGGAGTCCGGGTCCGGCTCGATGGCGGCGTACTGTACCGCCCGCCGACCCAGCGTCGCGACTCGCTTCTCGAGTTTCGGATCGGTAAATTCGCCGTTCCCGACGGCGGCACTGGCGTTCGGAATCGCGGCTTCGTGGGGGATCACCCACGCGTTCAGCGCCCGACAGACCGACCGCATGTGCTCGAGGGCCGTCACGGGGAAGGCCCCGCCAGAGACCGCGAGCAGCCCGACGGTTTTGTCCTCGAACTCGTCGAATCCGCAGTAGTCCAGCGCGGTCTTCAGCGGCGAGGCGTACGAGCCGTGGTACATCGGCGAGCCGAGAAGAATCGTGTCGGCATCGCGCACGCGCCTCGCCAATTCGTCGGCGTCGCCCGCGTCCTCGCGGTCCCGATCCGCGTCGAAGGTCGGCAGTTCGTACTCCCGGAGGTCGAGCAGTTCCGTGGTCGCTCCGGCCCGTTCGGCGGCCGAGAGCGCGCGCTCGAGGGCGGTCCGAGTGTGGCTACCGTCGCGGAGACTGCCACAGAGTGCGGCGACGTGAACATCGCTGTCGCTCATAGGCGTTCGGACGGGCGGAAGCGGGAAAAGCTATCCGAAGGTCACGCCTCCTGACACGACCACAGGCGGCCGCGATCGTAGCCTCGCCGCATTCGATGGCCCTATCGGACAGGAATTCGAACCGATTCGCGTGCAGTCGCTCGTCTCCGTCGTGCTCGAGGAAGCCCTGCCACGCGTCGTGACGATCTCGCTGCTGATCGGTGTGGGCGTGGGACTCGCGAATCTCGCGGTGGAGTTCGGCCTCGTCGCGGTCATCGCCCGCGTCGGCCGCTATCTCACCGAGCCCGCGAACCTCCCGCCGGAGGTGGGAACCGCCGTCCTCACGAACGCGGTCTCGGTGACGGCCGGCTACGGCATGCTCGCGGAGTTCCGGGAGGACGGCCTGCTCGACGATCGGGCCACCCTCGTCGCCGTCGTCATCAACACGTTCTTCGGATTCGTCCAGCACATTTTCACCTACTACGGCCCCGTTCTCGTCCCGATTCTGGGGCTGCAGGTCGGGCTCATGTACGTCGGCGCGCGGGCAGGTATCTCGCTCGCGATCACCCTGGTGGGCCTCCTGGCCGGTGGCGTTCTCCTGCGCGGCTACGAGTACGGCCACCGGGACGTCGAACCGGAGGCACCCGACGATGTGCCACAGACGACCCGCGAAAAGCTCCGCAGCGCCGGTGAGAGCACGCTCGAGCGCCTCCGATCGATCGTTCCCCGACTGGCGGTCGTCTACTCGGCGGTGTTCGTCGCGCTCGCGTACTCCGAGCGAATTCTCGACGCGTTCGCTGCGGTCGGCATCGACGATCCGGGCGAGCTCCTGGCACCGATCGCCGGACTGCTGGGCCTGCCGAGCGCGGCGGTGCCCGTGATCCTCGTCTCCCTGGTCGATCCGACGACGGGCGCGATCACCGTCGCACCCATGATCGGCGACGTGTTGACGCCGGACGAGGCGGTGATTACGCTGCTCGTCGGCAGTCTGGTCTCGCTGACGATCGGAACGGTCAAGCGGTCCATCCCGTTCCAGTTCGGCATCTGGGGTGCGACGTTCGGGTCGAAAGTGATCGTCGTCAACGTCTGTCTCAAAGCCGCGTTCATTCTCGTCGCGATCACCGTCTTCTTCGTCGTTTGAATGACTCGTCTCCGTCGTTGCCCTGGTCGATCACCGGCGGGTGATGGTCGACTCGAGGCTGCGACGTTCGCACACTCGACGATCGCGAGGAAGGAGTCGCGAAGCGTTACGCGCTCGAGGCCGTCGTGCGACCCGACGTTCGGACGCTACCGTAGGCGCTGACGATCGACAGGATCGCGATGATCGCCCCACCGAGAGTGTTGATCCCGACCACCAGCGCGCGGTCGACGGGGAGAACGAACGGTGCCGCCGCGATCCAGACGCCGAGCAACAGGAGAATCACCGCGAGAACGATGCTCGGTTCCTTCTCGCTGGTCCAGTAGGCGTGAAGTGCAGCGACGAACGCGACCGCGCCACCGGCCAGGACGTTCTGGATCCCCATGAGATCGGTGATCGTGAATATCGGCGTCGAAACCATGATGAACGCCCCCAGCACGGCAGTGAGGCCGGCCGCACGTTCGACCAGTACCGATGCATCGTCGGCGGATCGTGTCGCGCTCATACCAAAAGGTAGTGAGCGCCAGATATTTGAGAGCATCGACAATGTTTTTCGTCTGGTAAATCCACGGATCCTCGAGTCAGTCGAACGCGAATCGAGAGATCCCCTCAGAGGACGTCAGATGTGACGAAAACGTCGAGCGTGTCTCCCGCAGCGACGCAATCGACGGCTCAGATCAGGCCAATTCAGGCTGGCCGCTTATTCCACTCAGGTCCTACCACCCGGCTATGGGAGAATACACAGATCGCCTCATGATACTGCTCATCGCCGTCGGCGGTCTCGGGACCCTGATCGTCGCGTGGTTCGGCGGCTTCATCGTGGCTGGAACGTCCGGCTGGGTGGAGACCGTCGGCCTCACCCTCCTCGTCTTGCTCTTCGTCGGCGTCCTCGTCGGCATCTGGCACGAGTTCAACACCACCGATACGGAACAGCAGTGAGGCGACCACGCGCACCGCACGTTTTGCCCGTCCACCACTAGGGATGCACTGCCGGAATTCGAAAGGCTGCAGCCCGGACCGTTCGACACACGATCGCCCTTGCAAGTCACCCCTGTACGTTTATTCCCGAACCGACGTTCCGTACCGATATGCCGTATAGAGGGCGATCGATCGGTGCGGGCCGGCACCGCCTGCGTGTTCAGCAACGGATCGACACTCTGGAGTCCGAACTCGAGACGACGAAAGAGCACGTCCAACGGCTCGAGAACACGCTTCAGGCCGTCGTTCGGAACGCGGACGACGTATCGATCGGCGGCCCCTGTTCGTGTGGCGAGAGCTTCTTGTTCGTTCGCGAACGGGAACTGTACTGTCCCCAGTGCGGATATCAGCGAACGATGTGAGCGGGTCTGTCGCGTGCTCGAGACGGGCACAACGCACTGCGGCGGACGCGGTGTCCGACTCGGAACACCAGCCCCCGGCCGTCGGATACGTACTACCGATTCGAAGAAGCAGTGACTGATTTTCGAAACACGAGTGATTGAAACAGACATACGTGTCCGAACGAACATATTACGCCAATTTCAGACATGGGTCGTCACCTCTCGAACCCGACGGTCCACAAATGGTATACGTTAGACGGATCTAAATCGTGGCATGAGTAGTGTCGTCGACCGACGCGCACTCGTCTCGAATGCCGACGAACCATGACCGGCTGGCTCGAGCTACTGATTATCGCGTTCGTCCTCCAGCTTTCGGTGCTCCCCGGTGAGAAGGTCCAGTTCATCATCGCGGGGCTCTCGACTCGCTACAACCCGTGGCTCGTGGTCGCCGCTGCGGGGAGTGCCTTCGCCGGGTGGACGGCCCTCGAGATTCTCTTCGGCGCAGCAATCAAGGGTGTGCTCCCGCAGGTCTACCTCGACGCGATCACGGCCGCGCTGTTCCTGCTCTTCGCAGTGTTGCTCGTCAGATCCGCCCCCGATCGTAACGAGCGAGCCGTCGCGACCAACGGCGGCGTGCCGATAGACGAGCCGGTCGACATCTCGATCCGCGGCTACGACGTCCCGCCGTATCTCCGCGGGTTCGTCCCGATCTTTCTCCTGATGGCCGCCGGGGAGTTCGGCGATAAGACCCAGCTCGTCACCATCGGACTCGCCGTCCAGTACGGTGCCCGCCCCGCCATCTGGGCCGGCGAAATGCTCGCGATCATCCCCGTGAGCATCGCGAACGCGCTCTTCTTCCATCACTTCTCCCACCGATTCGACGCCCGGCTGGCCCACTTCGCCGGCGCAGGCCTGTTCCTGTTCTTCGGGCTCGATACGATCCTCCAGCTCCTGACCGGCTTCTCGGTGTGGGAGACGATCGTGGAGGGTATCTCGTCCGTGCTGCTGGCGCTTGTTTGAGGGGGCTCGAGCCACGTTAGTCGGTCGCCGTCGTCGTCGATAGCGATCCCGGAGTCGTCACAGCAGTGTTCTCACTCGAGACGCACACCTTCCGGATATTCTCTGTCCGATACGTGGTGCTCACGATGTTGTGAGCGGTGAGGAAATGGGGTCGGAGGGATTTG
>SDGW01000390.1_pt1 | contig 42596 bp, 77 predicted proteins | sample 2873831 | NCBI WGS metagenome assembly SDGW01 (sample SAMN08132700, study PRJNA421101) | hypersaline lake metagenome | isolation source: celular fraction 0.22 microns magnesium sulfate-rich crust from ephemeral... | place: Spain: Penahueca Lagoon, Toledo | collected 2011-07 | reverse complement strand
GTCAATGATCTACACCCTCAAAATTTATTCAAAGCCTTTTCAAAGCTTTTAAGCCGTTTATAGGATGCCAACTCCTTATGAGTCGGCAATCCTTTTCTACGGCGCTCCCTGGCGCGTTTAAGGCATCGTTTGTGGTAGTTAGGCATCTATATCAAGTCGTTTCTCTACTGGCGTTATGAGTGTGATGTATTTTTTGTTAACTGTTTTTTCAGAATCACAAAAAGTTTGTGACCATAGTACATGGTTTTTAAAATCGCCTTTTTCTTTTGTTATTTCTCCCAAACCTTTTGCATATTCATGCCTAACCACATCACCTATTCTATATTCATCAACCTCACGCCCCAGGCTCTCCCAAAACCGGCGTTTCTTCTCTCGCTCGATTTCTTCTGCTGTGGCTTTACGGATTTCTTTTCTTAATATGTTGTGGTAAACGACACCATCTGAACGTTTTAAAGCTAAAAAGCAAGTTCCGTTATCTTTGTGACCGTCCGCTTGGGGGTGATCTACTTCCCATACCTCGCCCATTTTTACAACGAATGAACCTTTAGGATATTCTTCTTCAAATTTCACCTCATACCACCCACATAGGAGTAAGGCGAATTGTTCCGGTGTGAAGTCCGCAATAGATTGGCGCTGTTCACTACACCAATGCTTACGGTTTTCAATAAATATTTCTAACAATTCCTCTGACATAGGAAGGTGTCCTATATCCGTGTTTTCGTTTACAAATTCGTGCAACCCTTCTTTTTGTCCTTGAGTAATTTTGATCTTATCCATTTTTCCCACTCCAATCATAAGCATAATGCCCGTATTCCGGCTTGACTATCGGATAACCATTGCGCATGGCGCTCTTGATGTATGAAGTAGCGTTTCGGTTGTTCCAGTGTTTCAATCCTTGGCCCTGCATTTTCTTGATGATCTCATGCAATGGAATTGATCCAAGCTGCTCACGCAAGATAGAGATTAAAAACTCATTTTCCTCCCGCACTTCTTCCGCTGAACGTTGTGTGGATGTGTAGCCACGCTTACGGTTGATTTTGTTTCCTGGCTCGATGTGTGGAGCCTCCAAAACACGAAACATAATGTCCGATTGATTAATGTCGTCAACTGATAAAGCGCATTCGCTCATCAATCGGTCAATAACTGTAATGTTTTCCCCTTCTACCGTTGAAACTAGATGGAAACCGTCAAACAACACTCCTGCTGCTGAACCGTGCAAATAAACCGCCTTGCCCTCTAAATTCGGATCAAACACCTTTTTCTCTACAAACACGAAACCGCTCCCCTTTCCGTTTTTAAATGTCGTATTTCTTATCTAAGGAAATATCGTAAATTTCGTAATAATCCAAAACCCGTTTTTCTTCCTTGTGTTTACTTACGATTTTTTCCGCACCTTCATAAGTTTTAGCTTTGCCTATGCAATCACCCATACCACCTGTGGGATAAAAACCACCGTAACCGAAAACCAAAAATCTTATTTGCATGAAACCGCTCCCTTTTGGTTTAAATTTGGAGCCGGGTGGTTAGCCCGGCTTGTTGGTTACTTCCAAACGTCCTTTAATCTCATGCACTCATTGTAATATTCTTGGTCACTTTCACACCGTTTGACACTCGCTAATGCTGTTTTTTGACCTCCGAATAATATGGGCGGTTTAATCATCCCGTATTTGATGTTGTCTAAGCTACTTGCCTTTGTGTCAACAACTTGCGAATTTATTGTTCTTTCGCTACTAACATAAAAAGCAAAAACATTCGGGAATTTAACCCTTTCATTCAGCTTTTCAAACCATTCTTTATCGCCTATTTCCATTATTCTTCACCGCTTTCCGCAAGTTGTTTCTCCAATTCTTCCTTTTCCTCTTTCAATTCTTGGATTTCGCCTTCAAGATCATTAACCACCGTGTCGATTTCGCCTGCTACCTCGTCCAACTCACCGAACATTTCTTCACTAATGCGGTTCTCGTTATCGTCTAAAAACTTTTCCAAAACGCTCGCTGCTTTCGTTGTTTGGGATGTTGCCGTTTGGCGTCGTTGTGGCATTATTGTTCGCCTCCTTGTTCAGTTTGGGATTCTTCAATAGCGTCCGGTGTATAGTCAATGATTTCGCCCGTGTCCTCATCGAATGATTTTACTGCGCCCTCCTGGTCGTTTGTGTAGGCGCTCTGCATTTCAACGGATAGAATGCCCCATTTAGAAAGCATGTTACGTAATACTGTTTTCTTAGCCATAGCCGAAAAGTCTTTGTTCCAACCGAAGCTTGATTTAGAAAACTTTTTCTTGTGCGCTTCAATTTGCTCTTTTGTCCAATAAACCGTTTTCTCGAATCCGTTGATGAGTTTGAAATAACCCGCATACCCAATAACCGCATCACTTTTGCGTTGGGAAAAATCAATGTCCAATTCTTCTGTTAACGGATTGAAATGCTGTAATTCTCCCTCGCAAATTTCCGTAACGTTGATAGCCTTATATTGACCGGTTCTTAACGCCAACTGGATGTAGCCCTTATAGCCTAACTGGAAACTCGCCTTATTTCCGTATGGTACTACCCACGCATAACCTAAGTTTTTATCAACGGGCAAATCTAATGTAGCTGCTACCATTGCGCTACCCACAACACTCATAGGATCACATTTTTGTAAGTTTGTATCGCCATTTACTAGATTAATAATGCTGCTCATGTATTGAGGTGCGCGGTCTTTCATGACTTCCTCGAACCGCTTTTGGATGTTATCGTTGTTCATTAACCCTTTAATTGTGTTGCCCGCCGGTGCTTGTCCACCTTGATTTTGCTTTTGAATGTTATTCTTTAAAGTTTGGTTTGTCGCCATTATTCACTCAACTCCTTAACAGAAAATTTACGCATGTTGATTTCTTTTTGCACTTGCTCAAATACGTCCGGGTACTCTGCTTTCAGTTTCTTAGAATCAACCCGCTTTTGCGTTTGTGGTTTCCAGGAAACTTGAAAACTTCCAACATAACCATGAACCGCATCCTCTAATTGGAGCTTTAGATCATTTTGTAACTCTTTCTTACGTTCGTTTTTCGCTTTGATTTCGCTTTCGACTTTCTGTAATTCTTTTATCTTATCGCCATAATCGCTTGATAAATCTACGAATTTATCATCATCGGCGTTTTTGTATCGTTCATTTAAGAATTGTTCGGCTGCGCTTGATCCGTCGATAGGAGGCGCAATATTTCCAATAACGTTATGTTCCCAAAATGATTGCTCATGCGTGATAATCATGCCTATCAATTCCTCATCACGCTCAACCTCTTTCCAAATGAAACTATTTCCACCTACTAATACGGCGATGTACATTTTATCCCAACCCATGACAGCCATATAGTGTTGGCATTGAATGAGGTACGCGTCTGGGATTTCTTCGCCTTTCCAATCTTTCATAAGAAAGGCGCTCGCTGTTTTGCATTCCAACCCGGCGTTCTCGCCTACAACAACCCGGTCAACGTTCGCTCGCATGAAATCATGTTCATCATGTGCAAATATCGCATTTCGCTTGCGGACTTTAATGCCCGTTCGTTCTGTGAATGTTTCAGCCACAATCGCCTCTAACTTATTTCCAAATTCGGCAGCCTCACTTCCTGCGCTTTCAACTTCCACTTGGTTCGTTTTTTCTAACCATAGTTGAAAAGGTGACTTCCATTTGTTCAGTTTAAGGACCGTGCTTGCATCGCTGCCGCCAATCCCTTTATTTCGTGCTTGTAACCATTCCGCCTCGCTCATATCCTTTGTGTTCGCAATTAATTTCGGCATGTTTTACCCCTCCATATGTTATTTTTTCGCCTTCCCACCTTTTGTTCGGTTCAAGAAATCCTCAACCGCATTTGAAACAACTTGCTTTTGACTTAACTTGTTATCGAAACAAAATTGTTTCAAATCCTTGTCCAATTTCGGATCAATGTTTTTGAAATTCCATTGCTTTGGCTCGTTCTCTGTTGCCATCCGCTCGCCTCCCTTCGTTGTTTCTATAATTATAGTATTATAGATTTATAGAAAAAGCAAGTATTTTATGCATATTTTTCTAATTTTTTCATATACTGATAATTTGGCATGAAAAAGACCGCGCTATGGCGGTCATGTTTTCAATTCATCAAATACACATGGTCTGTAATCTAAGATTTCTTCTAATATATCGCTTGCATTCTCGCTTGTGAGATTGTAACCCGTGAATCCTTCCACATCGTTTTTAACTTCATCTGGGATCAAGTTCATTAATGCAGGTCCATACCCTAAATTGTAGATCATAGCTTTATATACTTTTGGGTAATAACGACGCATCCACCCTAAATATCCGTATTTAACGGGGATAGGGCACATTTGGCAACCGGTTCTAGGTGTAAAGATTTCAAAATCTAGCTCTTTTAATCGGATAGCCTGCCTGCGGTCAACGGTTGAAACTTGCTGATCCAATAATGCGTCAACGTCTAACCCTAAATTTTTCAACTCATCATAATTCGTCATGATGTTAAAAGTCGCTTTTTCTTGGGGTGGATATTTCTTGATGAGGTTCTTGTTATATAGATCATTAAATGGAATGTCGTATTCATACACAAACTGCCATAGCTCTTTTTCGGTGATATACTGAATCGGCTTGCACATGAATGATTTCCACTCGCTCTTGCTATAAAAGTAATCGCCATCACGCAATCCTGCGATTTTCCGTTGGCTACTCTCATCACTACGCTGTCCGGTGAATATGAGATCAAATTCGTTTTCCTTGATCGCTCGGCGCATTGGCTCATGTTTCAATGTGCCACAACATTTCTCGCTCAATGGTTTCTCATTATTCCTGCGGTCTGATTTCCGGTTTGTAAAATATTCATCTGTAACGCCACCATTATCATCAATGATCTTTTTAAGAGGCTTTTTGGGTTTATACACCTGCAAATTAATGCCCCATTCCTCTGTGATCCAGTCGGCAAATTCACGCACTTCTGGAAACTCATTAAGCGTGTTATTCCAAATGACTGTGAGCTTGTCCCGTTCCATCCCTAGCTCATCCATAGCCTTATATGCCATCCATAGGGTGACAATGCTATCAATACCAAAAGAGCAACTTAGTGCGGGTTTTTCGGCGTTCCGTAGCGCCATCTTAGAAAGTTCTATGCCAAATCGGATTTTATCGTCTAGGTTGATTTCCTTATCCCGGCTCAACTCATAAACGCAATAACGAATATCTTTCTCTACTCGGTCATGTTCCCTTGAAACATCGTTCTCATACCGCTCAATTACATCTAACATGCAATCCCTCCTAATTTCATGAAAACATTTTAAAAAACCGGGGATCAAGTCCCCGGATCACTCACAATATGCAACTCACAACGCTCTCGAATCTGATCAATGCTAAGGTATCGCCAATTTTTCGGTAGGCCGTGCGTTTCGACTATAACCGCCTTTTTGTTTCTGAACATGTGTGGGAAATTCGTTTCAGTTGCCTCCATGATCTTGTCATTATCGCCTAAATGGAAAACCATATAATCCATATGAAACACGTTATCACATTTCGGGCAATTCCCTTCTTCATCGAAAAGCTCGCCACAATTACATTCCGCCTTGTCGTATATCGCCATTGTTTTACCCCTTTCTTAATGAAGTGGCCCACCGCGGAGTGGGCCGTTTTTAAAATTGCGTTACATCTACCGCTTCTGCCTCTATGCTTCGGTCAAAGTCTCTTTCATGCAATTTGTTCAATGCTTGAATAATCGCATCTTGTTTGTTTTCAGCTTCAACCGTTCTAGTGTTATTCGGGCCAACCTCAAATTTTATTGTTACCTCGAATACTTTTTCCATATTTACCGCTCCCTTTCGCCTTGTTTTAACTTTCTATATATAGAATAACACACTATGTATATTAATGTACATAGTGAATTAAAAAAAGGCCAAAATTTCTGACCGAAGGATAAGGTGATAGAATACTCATTAAATCCTGGCTTATTACACCTGCCTTTTCAATGGAATTGTGTGTGAGTAATTGGTCCGGGTTTCATACGTCAACCATGCCACCCGGCAAACATAGTCAACGGCCTGCGAAGTATTCAGAACGTAATAAGATTGTATCACACTATATTTTGCAAGTCACTCCATTTTCTGCCGTACATTTGCGCATGGCGTTTCGTTATAAAAGAGTTATCATGGCGTTTGTTTAATGGTATAGGAGGCAACATGTGGATCATAAACGCATGCAGTGGTTCTTTGGTGTTTAATATCGCTATGGCATAGTGTTTAGGCGTTTGTAAGGCATCATCAACGGTGAATGTGGGTTCCAATCGTGATTTTGCCATTTCAAATGTTTTGGTGTGGTCATTGGCAAAAAGAAACTGATTTATCCCGCCTGCAATTAAATTATCTTGCAGGTGATGAGGTAGTTTATCCCAATGGTGGAAAGCAAATATTGATCCTAAACGTTCCTTTCGTCCTTCTGTTGCTATGCGCCCCATTAACTCGCTCATGCCTTTGGATTGCACTTGTTCCGGCTCATTAAAGACCATGAAACAACCATGCTTTTCTTTGTCCTCATCACTCATTAAAAACCTGGTCATTAAAACTTTCAATGTTACCCAATGCGCTAATGTATTTGATCCCCTGCCTAATTTCCGTTTTGGCATTCTAACGATTATCACCTTGCCCTCTTTCATCCACTTTTCAAAATTAACTTCTGGAAGTGGAGGCTGCGCAAAAATATCGAACAACGTTTCATTCCCGAAAAAATCATCCAATCGGTTTATAATAGCATCGGTTTTATTTCCTAATTCGTCATTATCACCCCATTGAATTAAATCATTGGCTAGGCGCATGTTCCCTTCATTCTGCAATTCTTCTATCCGTTCAATTCTAAATTCCTCATCCTCAATAATGCGCTTAATATTATAAAGTGATCCACCGGATGCTTTGGCTGCTGTTCTTAAATATCGTTTAGAGCGCGGTAAATCCTCCATGTTGATAAAATCCATAATCTCATCACCGAATCGTGATGCTCCTTTTCTGCCTAACTTTTGTATAACCTCTGTTAAATCCATAGGAATAATATAATCCTCATTCGATAAATCTAAATCAATAATCTTTTCGGGTGGCAATAGATCACGTATGCCATCCGCCATGCCTTTGTGACCTTCTTGGCAAATCCAGTCGGGGATCACAAAAGAAATGCCGTGGTTCATATTCCCCTCACAAACAAAGTTTTGGATGCTGTTATCTTTTCCGGCTCCCTGCTTGCCAATGAAGGTGTAGCCACAATAAAACTCATCTTTTTGGTGAGCAGGCAAACCCACTAAATGCTCCTGGTCTTTATTTTCCGCATACCCTAGTTTTAAATTATTTTTATTGATTAACACGCTAGGTATATCCACTTCAACACGATTTTTGACACTTAACGCATCATCATATCTCATTTGTAGCTCTTTATTTGGCATTTGTAGCGCCAATTTGTTCATTTCTTCTGTGGATATGAGGTTTATATCGCCATCGACTTTAGAACGCTTAGAAAGGCTCATATGATTTAATTCACGGTGTACCTCTTTATACTTTTTGCTCCCCACACGGATTTTAATGCCGTGTAATTCATTATTTTCGCTTAACTCACCCATTGAAAGGCTTAACGTTTCGCTCATGGTTTCCCTGGTGAGTTTATCTTGACTATGGGCAGCTACCCGTATGCGTGATTTAAAGACGGGCGCATTGATCTTTTCTAGGCTTGCATTGCTACGTTTGGTAGCGCTGATCTCATCCTCTAATCCGTGACCTTTTTCAATGACCTTTTCTTTCTTGTAATCCTTGTCACTTTTAAAAAACACATTAGAAAACGCTTGGAAGGTATCGGTCACTAAATCATTAATTTCATTTATCACACCCGTAACACCCGTTTTAACCCCTGCCATGATCTTTTTTGAGCTAACATTAGCGCGTTGTGGTACTTTACCCTTTTGGAGCTTTTCCGTGGCCCATTGTGCGTTTTTCATCCACTTTTGGCGGTTCTCTGCCTCATTGCAAATAGATAACCGGGCAAAATCACCGTCGTGCTGTAATTCGTCTATGGTGTTCAATATGGATGCTATCGGCGTTTTCGTTTCACTTTGGCTTGTGTTCATCGAGAACATATCATGCTTTAAGTATTTCATTTCCTGGATGATGGTGTTTTCCTTCGGTATTTGTAACGATTCTAATTTATCCTCTTGGATCGTAACCGCCATTTTATTCTCTAATTTTCGTTTTAGTTTCTGTGCTTGATATTCACTCGTCGAAACATAAAACTCAATCTTGCGCTCGCCTTTCTCCTGGCGGAACACTACGTCATACCAAAAGTAATCTTTTTCTCGATAAGTGAATTTAAAACCGTCACGCTCTAAACGGGATTTCGGGCGCTCATACATTTCAAACATTTTATAAATAGCTTTCCATAGCCTGCGGTTATTGTTGGTTACTCTCGCATGTGGAATGATCCGATAGGTGATGATCTTATTATGTTCCAGTTGAAAAAAGTCGCTCCATTTAATGCTTTTCACCTTGTTAAACCATGGCGTTTTAATGTCCTTGATTTCCAACTCTGCGGGGAGGCCACCGTTATAAATGGCAGGAACCCCCGCATTATCAACTTGCCACTTGATGGGTAGGTTTTCCACATGATCCCTCCTATTGTGTGGATAATTAAAACAAATGACCTATACTTAATAAAATTTCAATTAAATCTTTTTGCGCACCCTTTGCGCTTTTAAATCGTTCGTACATGAATCCATTTGAATAACGATATAGATAATCGGTTAATTCTGTTTTAGACATTAATGTGTAATTCATATGATCTAACTTCGCCATTAAGAAATCGAATTTATTATTAAAATCACTTGCATCTAATTGTTGTGATAAATCGGGAGTAGGAACGTCTGAACAATTGAAACCGACTTGATATGAAACGAAATCGCACCCGGTTTCATCCTCATAAACTTTTGTTCCATTCATTTTAATGATCATGACCTCACTCCTATTGTGTGGATAAAATACAAAGTGATAAAATCAATGCTCCAACATACCATCCTAACGTTTTCATCATATTCCCTCTGCCAACCATAGATGATAGGATCACGAATGCTCCGGCTGCGATGGTGGTATATCCCATAATGTCCGGGAGGTTGATAACAAACCACTCCCACACTTCAACGCTGATATGCTTCATTAAAGCGCCAATCGGTTTTAAGATAAATTCTGTTTCTGCCTCAACCACGTTTTCGCTTATGCCGTTGTATTTATCTAATAACCATCCGCCTAACCCTTGTTTATCTCCTGCGGTTGCTACTAGCGCATCCTTTAAATGGGTTGGATCAAGAAACTCTCCGCTTGGATTCTGCAACCCAAAATGTAAATGTGGCCCGGTTGCGTGACCCGTTTCTCCCACTAATCCGATGTTATCCCCATAACTTACCTTGTCGCCTGGTTTTAAATCCTTTGCTATCGCTTTCAAATGTCCATATATCGCATAATTTCCGTCCGGCAGCTTGATGATAACGCCATTGCCTAATGTGTCATTATTGACTAAACGCTCAACCACTCCGTCAGATATGCTTCGCAATTCCGTGCCTGCCTCAAAAGGTAAGTCAATACCCGTGTGTGGCTTATCTCTAAATGGTTCTTTATCGCCAAAACCGGATGATAATTTAAACACCATTGTTGCGCCCTCTGTTCGCATTTCCATCATCTCACCCCTTATATAGCTTTTAGCATATCCCGAATATCAACGGCTTTACGAGCTAAAATGTAACCGCAACAAATCCCTAATAAAATCTCAATCGCCTTTGATCTGTGACCTAATCCCCATGACGCGCCCGCAAATATAATCACTAATACAACGCCTTTATCGAATCCACTCATAATGGTGTCATGCAAATTATCGAATGCTCCCCCGTCCTCTGCCGAAACGGTTTGAGGCATAACCATAGATGCTACGATTGCGCATTGCGTGAAATATTGCTTTGTTGTGCTTGGATCCTTCCATGATCCGCCCATAAAATCATCAAACTTAATACTTTCCATTTTCGCCATTGTTAACCCCTCCATTTGATGTATAAACCATTCACCTTTCGGTCATACTACAACTAATAACTTAAAAGGAAGTGATGAAATGTTTGTAGGTGCTTTAATTGTTGGTTACGGGATCGGTCTTGCTGTAAATACGTTGGTCGGATAAATGGTGACTTATTTTCTCATTTGTTTAGGTATAACCCTATTTCTGATTGTGGCTGCGGTTTCCCGACTTTAATCGTGCTAATTTCTCCGCCGTGGTTTCAACTTTCTTTTCAATACGCTCATGTTGGTCCTGGTTGCTCTCCTTCGCATCCAAATCAGCCAATATGAGCTTTTTTACATAGCCGGAAAAGTTTCTACGGCTTATCGCCTTTAAAACACGCTCATCCTTCTCATTGGTCTTATTGAACGATACAGATTTAATCACTTTGTTCTTGCTCATGTATAAAACCTCCTAGGCATTTGTCTAATGTATTCTATGATCGGTATTACTAAGTATGCACGTACAATTCAAATCCAAATAAAAAATCCGCCGGAGTTAAACCCTGGCGGATGTGGAAAAAGTTAATATCACGTTGTGATACTTAACTTATGTGGGAACACCCACAAATATGCGTGTACCTTGCGAACTTTTTAAAGAAACCCTTCCATTGCATCTTTGTTATTATCGTTTGCAATGTTGGAAGGTTCCGGCGTGGTTCGGCCTCCCTCTTTATCACGCTGTATCAAACGTTTCACGTAAGCGCTGAATTGACTATGTTTTTCGGCATGTTCCAGTAACTCTCTCTCTATCGGATCACTTTGATTAAATGCAATGGATTTAATGGCGCGATTGCTCATCTCCCATAAATCCCTTTAGCAATCTCGTAGTAACCGCATGCGTTGGCATAAACGGGATGTAATTGCTTAACGCCGCCGTTGTAACGGTAAATCGGGCGCAATACTTTGGCGTGTTGAAAATGCCTTTGAATGCGTGGTTGAATTTCTTCCGCCATACCGCCACATATATGGATCACATCATTCATGGGCCACTTTTTCGTTAGGTTGCGAACAATACCCAATGCCATTTGCTCAACGTTGGCATTATTTAACGTTTCCATCCCGAACGCTAACGTGTTACTCTCATTATTGATGTGTATTTTGCCCCGAATGGATGCAGCGTTTACCGTGCCGCTCCCTATATCCAAAATCTTAACGCTCCCTGGTTTTGGATTGATCCAAAACGCTGCTGATCCTTCTGGCGCAATTCGCACATCATCAATCAATAAGGTTTTCGTAATGCCATTGATTTTAATATCATGGCTACCTTTTAACATAGATTGAATTTTCGCCTTTTCCTGGTCTGTGTGCTTTGTTATGGGTTGCCCGGTTACTAAATGAATGTTATCCCCATCATTACAGTACCGGTGCAACCCTAATAAAATTCTAATCTTAGCGTCCTCATGCGCTTTGCTATCTCCATACATAACACCGCCAAATTCGTCCTCTCTAGCTGCCAATGTACCCGCAAATCCTTTCCGCCCTTCATACTCCCAAACCATATCGTCTGCGCCTTGTTCCGTGACTTGTCGCTCGTAATAGTCGCAAATGTTAGATAGAAAAGATGCCTCGCCGTATGGACCTACAATTTTAACCTGGTGGTTGCCTGCATCAATGCCAACAATCATGTTCATTACAACTCCACCTTTTCATTTAATTCTTCATACAAGAACAAAATTTCTCCATACTTTTCGTTACTACATTCAATCTCGCCTCGCTCAATCTTATCAATTTGATCCTCCATATAAGCTATTAGCGTCATTAACTCATTTACACTCAATTCCTGTTGCTCATCCATATAAAACGCCCTCCCTTGTATTACATAGTTAATAACAAACCGCCTTGTGAGCCATTCGTTATTACATGTGTAATACAGTGTATGCGCCCACCTTTGAAAAATTGCATAAAAAAAGAACCGGGATTAATTTCCCGGTTTGAATCTATCTAAATTCCAATGGTTCATTTGATAAAGATGCCAACTTACACCCCTTTATAAATTCTTTGGTGACTTGTACATATCCGCCATCTCTCGCCAAATGTCCACTTCCTATTGGTTCGGTTTCCGCCAATTTTTCTATATTCGGCATCAAGGCTTCTAAATCCTTATATACTTCAACGCATATTTCTGGACTTATCTCACCGTCACAATCGGAATGAGTTAGAAATTCATATAAACCTTTGTGCGTTTCGTTGTTATAACCATCCCCGAAATACCAATGGTTTGGTGATAAATCCTTGTTTTCGTGTGGCGGAAAGCTCCCACCGGTTGCCTTTGCAATAAACTGTCTAAACTGATTGAAAGCTGAATAAGCACCATCAAACGCTCCATGTGAACATGTTAAACCCATAGTAAAACCTCCCTTTGTTATCCAACAATAAAAGCAATATCGCCATCATCAACATGCAATTCGTTTCCCTCATCATCATAACCGTTGATCCAGTCGGCTGTTGCCTCTGTGACCGTGAAATTGAATGCGTTTTTGCTTACCTGCTTATTGCCATCATCGTCCTTGTAACGAATGTGCAAACGGATTTTCTGCCCTGCATAGTCTGTGAGTTTGCGTAATCCTTTAATCATGGGTATCCTCCAATAGCTCTGGATTTCTATGCTCATCACCTATAATTATGAAATTCGCCCCATGTTCTTCTATGCACAATTTTAGATAAAAAAGATCATTTATATTTTTAATCGTTTTGGTTAAATCGTGTCGTTTTCCATAATAAATTTGAACAATGTCGCCAAAATAAAGATCATTATAATTCATATCGTCCAAACTTGTGAATTGCCCAACTGTTTCCGCTTCAACTTCATAATCCGTGAAATAAACGCTTGTTTTCGGGTTAAAATTGATGGTTTGTTGCATGATAAAATGTTTTTCTTGTTCTCCGTTACCGTTTGGATCAAGTAACTTCCCATAATAACCCTCTATCCACTCGCCATTATCTATGCGTTTACCTCTGAATTTAATTTCCATCGTTACCCTCCATTTGTTTTCCAAGCGCACTCAAGATATAATGGAGTGAGCCGGATATTTTCGCCTTTGTTCGGCATTTTACCCCTGGCACACGGTCCACATCGCCTTTGGATCGTGTGTTTTTTGCTATTCATCATAAGGTTCGTTTTCTTCTTCCAATCTTTTTAAAGCTCTTTCATATGCTATAAAATCAGCATCCGGGCTAGGGAAATCGCCAATTTTTTCACGTTCCTCTTTAAATAATTTCTTCAACCTTTCTTCCATTCATGCCACCCCTTATGCAATGTACCGCACATAATTATACCTAACCATAATCCGCAATATTTCCGTTTTTTCTGCTGCCGTTAGCTCCTGCCAATACCGTATTTTAATTTTCATGCTGTCCAAAAGGCGTACATCGAGAATAGTGTTACTGCTACTGTTATTACATAGATTTTGGTTTTATCCTTCATTTTCATATTCCTCCTTATATACTTGATTTATCACCCTTTTCAATGTTTCCTTTATAGTCCTCCCATCTTTGTTTGCCATTTCAATCAATTTCCGTTTCGTGCTAAGATCATCAACTATAATTCGTTTCGATTCATTCTGCGGTGTTCTCATATGTCCAACCTCCTTATGTACCATATTAACATCAATGTACAATAATGTATATAGATAAGCAATAAAAAACCGGGTTATTTTTCACACCCGGCGATAATGCTATTGATCTTTGAAACCTTTTCCTTTAGATGGGTTGTTGATAACCCCTGCTGCAATACCAATCGTTAGTCCAACGTCAACATACTTTTCTACATCCGGTGGAGCTACATTAAAAGCGTCATTTGCCACCATGACAACTAACGAACCAATAGCCACCCATAAACCGTAGTTTTTAAAACGTTTAGGCATATTCCCACTCCCCTCTTAGTCTAAATGCCCTAACCTATCCAAAATAACCGATAATTGCGCCCGTGTTACGGGTTGATCCGGTCTGAATGTGCCATCGCTGTGACCGTTGATAATACCTTTATCCATAGCTTTTTTAATGGATGTTTCGGCCCAATGCCCTACATAATCGCTCTTTGGCTCGTCCGCCTCTTGTTCGGGTGCTTTGGCTTCATTCGGTTTATACTCCATACCAAAATGCTCCACTAGCGTTTTAACGCTCACCTCTGCCATTTTATGGCGGTGTGCATCGCTTAATAGCTCTTGTCGTTCTTCTGGGTTTCCGAAAAAGCCATGCTCTGCAATAACGGCTGTCATATTGGTTTTATAAAGCTCCCACAATGCAGGTTCCCATGTGTCCGGGTTTGTATCGGCAAGGTGCAACCCACTGCCATGCAAATTATAACCGGCTCTTTTCATGTTCTGCGCCCATGCTTGGGATAGGTTTTTACTATCTTCTGCGCTATACCACGACCAACCACATGCTCCGCTTGCATTCGGATCACTGTTATAGTTAGCGTGGATGGACCAATAAACATCAGCGCCCCACTCATTTGCCTCTTTCGTGCGTGTTTGGAGTGGTACGTCTTTCCCCCACGGCGTTTGTGGCATCAATACCTCAATGCCATGCTCTTTTAATCGTCTGGCGACTATTTGAGCAATGTGAGCATTGAAATCATCGTGTTCTTCAAATTTCTTTGTCTGTCCATCCTCTTGGTAGTACAACCCTTTGGCTCCATGTTCATCAAAGGTATTGTTTCCGTGGCCTGCATTTATCACACAACGTGGCATTACATAAACCCTCCTTTAAATAACTCAAATAGAATATAAACAATCAATGTGGCTGCTGCCGTTTTAATGATCTTGCTATTGTCCGAATTGGCTTTTTCGATTTTCCCAACACGTTCATTCACGTTTTTGTCCTGCTTGTCCATTCGTTCTCTCATACTCTTATCTTCACTCTCGCTGTTCGCCGTCATTGTGGCAACGTTCTTAGCTGTATCAGAAACTATGGCTTTAATGTCTTGTATCTGCTTGTCGTGACCATCCAAACGGTTGTGTGCGCTCTTTGCGCTTTCCTCTGCTCGCAATGCTATATCTCGCACATCGCCTAACGCATCAACCTTTGCTTCGATTCTTGATTGCCCCTGGATGATCTGATAAACAAACCCATCTTCATGCTCATAACCTCCTTTGTGTTCTTGAACCATGTAATACCTCCCCCTATGAAACTATTTCCATTATAAAGGAAATCTAAGCGCATATAAACAAAACCGGAGCATATAATTTATGCCCCGGCTCATGGTGTTATTCGTATGGCAATCCCTCATCACGCTCAATTGAGTCCTCACAATGGTTTTCATCGAGATAATCTAACACTCTACATAACCACGTGCATAACGGACAATTCTTTTTGGCTAACCTTTTTCCCATTCGGCTAGAGATGGTTTCATCCGGATAGCCTCCTAGAATCGTATTAGCTAACTGATCCAAAGAGATTAAGAGATTCCATAGATACCGTTTCATTACGCCCACACAATTGCGTTGACTTCATCAATCGTGGTTACTGCATCAACTTGCCCCTCTAACTGTGAACGCTTTTGCAGATTGTTTCGTTCGTGTATTTCGGCATCGTCTGTAAGTGTGAGATAATCCGTTTCACTTAACTGTATCCACCCATGTGACTTAGACCGCCATGAGATAGGGAATTTTGCGTCATACTCGGTTTGCGTTATCTTCCCTAAGCTAAGCTGATTCATATAGATGTTGACCTTGTTTGTTTGGCTGTTTAGCTTAGATTGTGCCTTTTCATCGTAGAAAAACTCAATGTTGTTTCCGTCTGTGCCTTGAATCGACGAGAGAAACCCGCTATTAATCTCACTTTCGCAAGCCTGGAATAATTCGTTTTTCTTCGCCTGCTTCACATCGGCTAGTCGTTCACTATCCAATTTTCCTTCAACCCATTTCACACCGTCCCATTTCGGCTGAAATAAGCCTTGCGGTGGTAACGTTTCAATCACGTTTTCATCATCGGGTTTTTGCATGTGCCATTCGTCGGCTACAAAATTCCCGTTTTCATCTATGCGGATATATTTACGTTCCATTCGTTAACCCTCCTTTATTGTTCGGCTTGGAAAGATATTCCGTCTAATCCTACCCATGTATTCGCTGCATCCCTGACTTTTACTTCTCCGTTTGCTGAAATTGTAAATATACAGTAATCCCATGAAGTATCGTACCCTGCTGTTACATGCGTTTCGTCTGTGAGTGGTCTATAACCTTTCGGCAAGATGAACACTACTGAATCCACAGATATACTGTTAACTGCGCCCCTCAGACGAACAGAATTGAAATCGTCCTTCATATAGCCAACTTTTAGCGTTCCTTGCTGAGTAGCCCCATTCAACAACGTAGGCTCTTTCCATTGTTCTTGGTGCTTATCGGCTTTCTGACTCGATAAAACCGATAATTTATTCGTGTTATCCGTTGTCTGATTCACCAACCCTTGCTGAACGCTAATCATCGACTTATTAAACTGTACATCGACGTTATCAATCGGTGCGGATAGTTGATAGCGTAAGGCTAGATAGCTGACGGTGTATTGGGCGGTTGGGTCGTAATCAACATTATTTATCCTTGCTAGTTCATCACCGTATGCGTTAGCATGTTTCTCAATTCGCCACTTTTCATCTAACTCTCCATTTTTATAAATTGCTCTAATGTCAAGGGATTTACGACTTAATGACGAGTTGAGATTATTATTCCGTTTTCTTCGTGCGTGTTACGGGATAGGCATACGTTTACATCCGTTGTCGTGTCGGCTGAATCGTAATAGTTTTCCCATGAGTGAGTCGTGCCATCTCCCGTGTATATCCACCCGTTAAAGATTGCGCTTATTTGGTCGCTAGTTGGTGACATACTTTCCGTGAATCCCGTGTCGGAGTCGGAGAGGGATAGATAAAGACTTCCGCTACCTAAATAGGATTGGTCGGACTGTGTAAACCCACCGCTATCTTGAGATTGAATTATGCTTCCGTCATGTTTAACGACTTTCTCCGATAAAGCAATAAAATTGCTAATAGGCACTTCGACTCTTTTATAACCCGTATAATCCGTGCTTGAAATCCACCCTAACGAACCATCTAACGCCATTTCTTTCTTTTCGGCTAGTTTACGCCAATTTCCGTTCGGGTCTTGATACGGTTGGTCACCTGCATAAAATGATGATTTTAAGACGAGATAACTCGGATTATAAGCGACATATTCACTCGGTAACTGTGTGCTATCTCCTACGACGAGCATAATGTCGGAGAATGTGAATGTTCCAACAATATCTGTGAAAAATCTAACTCTTAATGCTTTGGTTGTAGAGTCGGTTGTGAACGTATGGTCTACATCATCATACCTAGAGAATTGCAATCCCGTTGTTGTGTTCTTATCTTCTTCAAAGCCGACAAATTGAATGAAGTTGTTATCTCCTAAACCGTTTGGACTTATAGTGTAATTGGTATTAGGTTTTACTGAAATAAAAGTTTCGCTATATTCAGATGACCCACTTGTGTTGTCATGCGTAATAGTCCGACTATCCGTCAATTCCGCATTAGCGTGTAAATCTACGCTATGAATATCGAAAAGGTTTTTCCCCTTCGAGAATAAAACGGGATTTTTAATTGGTCGTACATTTTTCGTGAAGGCTTGGGCGGTTGAGCCTTCGTTGAGCATGACGTTTTCGAATGTGTAAGTGCCTGTTGAATTATTAGATAAAAACAAACCAATTTCTTCTGTTGTCGATTGAGTCGTAAAAGTTGCTTCTTGAGACCCAGTTGTTGCCGATTCGAAAACTTGAGTACCGCTGGAATCGTATTCTCGGTAGTAGAAAATCGAGTTATGATCCAAAGAAAAAGTGTATGTTGTATTTGGTTTTGCTTTGATTCTTATACTACTGCTTTCCCAAGTACCACTCGCATTCAACGTAATCTTACTCGGACTGTCCACCGTTACATTCGCATGTAACAACCACAATCCGCTATCAAATAACGGTACGTGGTTGACGTTGGTTTGACCCGTAAACGCTTTTAGGATTAAGTCCGTTACTCTATCGGAATCTAATACGTTGATCGGTTCGGTTAGGGTTTGGGTTAGGGTTGCTTCTGTTAATTGTGCGTTTACTTCATTCACCGCATTAACCATATTCGTTTTATCTGTGGTTGTGAGATTGCTAATGTCGCCAAAATCCTCATTGTGTACCGCATATTGTTGCAATTCTTGTAATGATTGAAACGCCGTGTACTGCAACCAATTAAATGCGCTTGCCGGTGGTTTCTCTCCAACCGCCCATCCATTATCTTTCTTGGTTTGGGTTGGCTCAACACCGGTGTTATTCCATTCGGGCAATGTTTCAATAAATGGCATCTATATCCCTCCTATATTGGTAACTGTTCATCATCTACCGGATCATAAATATAGCCTAGCTCTCCGCCTTGGGTTTGTTCATCATCTGCAAATCCGGCATCCACATCCATTTCGCCCTCACTCGCTCCAAATTCAAACGTACCCTCGAATAAAACCTCGGCTTTCACACCTGCTGCAACAACTAAGTTAATGAGTCGCCCGAATTGCGTGAGGCTCAAACCCGTTGATTGTACGGCGTTGGCGGGCGCATCAATGTGCAAAACACCCGGTCTACCAACGCTATACAATTCATCAATGGTTATTTCGTTGGCATTGATCTGCAAAATGAAACTTAAAAAATCAATGAGCGTGTTAATTGATCCGTTTGAAAGGTTTCGCTTGATTTTGGATTTAATCAATACTCGATAAACATTGTCGTCCGCTTGTCCTCTTGCTTGCTGAACATTTCCACCTATGCGGTCCAATGTCACGCCCTGCGCCTGGTCAATATCACGCCAATTCTCGATTTTCCCTAACAAGTCCTCATTTTCTTGGATGTGATGAGCGGTTAAATCTAATAATTTGCGGTTGTTGCTACCACTTTCGGAATTAAAGTTATCCGTTAGGCGGTCAATAAACTTTTCTAATACGTCGGTCATACAGTAACCACAACCTTGTTGTTATCCGTTTCCGCTACCTCTGTTGTTTGGATGATCTTGTTGGTTTCATCGTAATTCGTTCCATCTGTTGACGTTGTAACGGTTAAATCGTCAATGCCCTCAACATTCAAGCCAATCGCTCGTTCTAGTTGGAATGTAACCACATTGTCGCCCATCCCTAAACCGTTATAAGTGTTTCCATCGGCATCATTCCCGCCAATGTATTTGATGATTTCTAACTCCACTAAATCAGCGCCATTAGAAGGGAAAGATGAGTTTGTTGTAAGTGTTACATCAACATACAGATCGATAACCGTTGCCGTACTGTAACCGATAGATTGAGCATTTCCGCTTGAATCGTCCACGCTTACGGTTTGCCCTCCATAGGCTTGAATGCCGGCGGGTTTTGATTTTAGAATGGCGTTCCCTATGTCGGTAGCTTGTCCACCTAACACAACACTTTCAAAGCTGTGGGGTGGCCTGCCATCTGCATCCGTTGTATCGGTGTTGTTTTCTACGACAACGGCAGCACGAACGCCATCCACTTCATTCAATAGTGTGGCTCTGATCCCGTCTAATGTGGAGGCTCCACCTTTGGCGACGGATTGTTCGTAACGGCTACGCAATTCGGCATCGGTCTCCCGTTTGGTTCCTCCAGTTATTTCTTTAACGTTGGTTACACTTTGGAGGTTTGCTACTGGCGTATTGATTTCGGTTATGGTTCCCGTTGGCACATTCCCCTCAACGCCTGCCTCGGATGCCTCGACGTCGATTAGAACAAAACCATCGTTATCATCATCCGTCACGCTTTCGGTGGTCACAAACTCAACGCCTCCCGTGGTTGCAAGGACTAATCCGCTCGAAAGGGATGAGCCACTATCAACGGTTGCCTCAATCGCATCTGTGGCACTCGCTTTTGTGGCTTGCTTACGCTGAATCCCGATGTATTTACAAACATGGTCCAGGTTCACGCCCTCTGCGGTGGCATAATAAGCAGAAAAATATACTTGTTCCGTTTTCTCGTTTTCTTCTGCTCTCGCATAGGAAATCATCTTAATCCAACGCCCTAAAGGTGAGCTTTCAGATAAATTCACATCGGCGCCAAACAATTCCCGCGCTTGCTGTTCCATTTCTTCTACAAAATCGGTGTATCGCTTTCTTTGAAATCCTTGTGCGGTTAACGTCATACATTCACACTCCCCTCTACGGTTTCACCGTCTTTTTTGGTGAATGTAAACTCGATTAATAGTTTACGATTCTTATTATCTACGTCTATTGTAACATTTTCCACCCTTTGAACGCGCTTCTCTTGTAATATCGCCTGGTAAAGCGAATCTACAATAATATCATGCTCAACGCCTTTACCTAACACGGCGAAACGGTCAAAACCATATTCGGGATTTAAGAACCATTCCCCTAAATTGGTTGTGATGATAAGACGAACCGATTGAACGAGCTCATCATCACCATCCACCATTTTGATCTCATTTGATCCGTCTAACTCTATATCATTTGTTTCCGGGTTTAAATAAAATGACTTCATCCTCAACCCTCCTATACGTTATCGGTTGTTAAGTCCTCGCCGTTTGCGGTTACGCTGTTGCTTCCAGTGAGCGTTATATTATTGGCGTTTATATCAATATCACCATTTCCCATCGTGATCTTTGCATCGCCATCTTTTTGCCCTAATACCAATTTATTAGCGTCTTGTGATGGCAGGGATTGTGTGAATAGATTAATACCACCGATAACAACCGCATCATCTTTCGATAACATGCGCTCGGATGGTTCGTTACCTCCATATAAAACGGGATCAATGTCACGCTGCGCAAAAGCAACTAAAACCATATCCCCTTTTTGGTATGGCACTCTGATATAAAAATCACTTGTTTGTATCGCCATAACGGGCGCATTCTGAACCAAATCCTCATCAGGGAATACTATAACACTCGCCTGCATTTTTTCGCCGTCAAACGCCTCTATTTTACCGATAGCGCATGTGTTTAAATTCGCAATCAAATTACGCTTCATGCGGTCAAAATACGTTTCGCCCTCTTTCGTCATAATGGATACACCACCATTTCTGTATAGAAATCACTTCCATCGTGTTTATGCGCTCCACTCTCTACTCGGAATTGCCCGTTTGCTGTTTTGGACTCGATGATTAAAACGGAATCGGTAGTAATGCGGTGGTTCAATAATGATTTCACTTCCCACCCTTTCACCGTTTCCCCATCAACTTCCTTTTCGGTAGGAGTTGGGGATGCGATTAAACCACGTTCGCTATTTAATACAAACCCGATGGAATCCCCTTCACTTTTTGGACGTATAAAGATTTTCCCACGGTTTGTGTGCGTTTTAGCTCCGCAATCTCTAGCAATGTACGCTATCGCACGGGATAATTTATCATCAACGGTTTTGCCACCTGGATAAACCTTGTTGTTTGGCAATGAAAAAGCACCGATTTCCAACCCCGTAACGCTCAATAGATCATTTAATACCTGCTTAGCGGTGATGCCGGGTTTATATGTGCGCTTGATCGGTGTACTCAACCATTTCCCACCGCCGTCTAACACATCAATCGTGGTTATTTTGTCAACGCTATCCCATTCAGCAAAACTATTTTTGACTTCTCCTAATAAAACGGCCCCAACATCGCCCTCATAACCGGCGTTGAGGATAACATTGGAGCCTTTCTTGATCTCGTTTATCGTCGAATCTTTTAAGTTGTAAATCTCGATTTCTGCAATATTGGCATCCTCTGAATCGGAGAAAGGAACATCAAAATAAATGGTGAAATCCTCATTCGTGAAACTCTTAGTACCGGTTATCAATTCAATCTTACGCCCGAATAATTCAGCCATCTATTTCACCTACCCATAAGAACACCGTCTCATTGAAATTTTCGTAAGTTATGCGGTCCACTTGCCCGCCACCTTGATCCATTGGAATAATCGTGACGTTTGGCAATCGCTCATCATCCTCAATAACGGAAAATAGGGGTCTACCATAGATGATTTTATCCTCTGCAATGATTACCTCTCCATCCTTCTGTAATCCGGCTGTGAAATAGTCGAAACGGCTATTATAGTGAATCGCCATTGTATAGGTTTCTCCACCTAAATCCACATCAAAGTAATAAGGGATGGCGCTTTTATCAATATTTAAGATCATTGCATCACCGCCGTGTCGTTGTTTGGTGTGATGGTATCACCGGTTATGCTTTGCGCTTGTGATCCGCCCCCACTTGATGAGGTTGAACCACTAACCGGGATGATGAGTTTTTGCCCTGGATAAATAGCGCTTGGATCACTTCCGATAGTACCACGGTTGCGGTCATGGATTTTTGTGTAGTTAACCCCGAATTTTGAACCAATTCCGCTCAATGTATCGCCGGATTTCACTATATAGACTTTTGTACTTCCTCCAGTGGCTTGTTGTTGCCCTTTGTTTTCTAATTCAGCTGCTTGGGTGCGCTTGTCCTTGTCCAGTGATTTTACAATGGATGGTTTGGCAACACGAATCTCTTTTAATGTCATGCTGAATTTAAAACCGTTAGCAACCTCTGCATCGTGTGTGCTCTCGAAACTCTTGATAATCACATTCTTCTTTAGGTTTCGGTACACATACGTTAATAACTCGCTGTTTTTCATATATTGATCTAATCTATTGAGGCGGTTGGCAGCGCTAAGACCTACCACAACACCCGAAATACTCATGCTGTCCGGTTCTCGTTCGGTATGGTCTGTTATATTATCGCCACCCTCAATAGGGTGGTCCGTCGTTTTGACGGACCTTTGAGGCTTTTCATCGTACACATTATTGATATACACATCACCTAATTGTGGCATGGAACCCCCTCCTTATGCCTCTTTAGCGTTCATATGACGCCAAAACTTATCTTGCTCATCTCTTGCCGCTTGTCGTGCTTGTCTATACGTTTCTTGCGGATCGCCTCCACCGTCAATGTAATAGGTGTTTTGAGGCGCATAGGTGTATTGGTTGGTCGTATTGTTATTCCCTCTTGAAATGTTCGTTTGTGGACGCTCACCTTTCTTGCTTAAAATACCGGTTGCTTTTAATGCTTGGGATTGGTTAGCGGTCAATACCGATTCACCGCGGTGGAGGTTAGCGACATAATCATCATGTGGAACCTCATATAAACCGCTCGCATGTGATCCGTCCACGCCTCTGTAAGCCATTGGTGATAGTCCGGTATCTTGTGCGACAACTTCCGGGATTTCCGGTTGCTGTATTTTCGGTATAATCGGCACGTTAACGCCTGGGATTTTGTTGATGGTTCCGATTAGGTCATTGATGCTTCCTATAACGGAATTTACACCCTTAACGACGAATTTCTCAACGTTGTACCATACCGATTGCGTTTTATCCCAAACGTTGTTCCAAGCATCCTGGAGTGTGTGCCATAACTCTAACGTTTTGTCTTTGATTAAATCCCAATTTTTATATATCATTATGCCCGCTGATATTAGCATCCCGATTGGTCCACCCAACAACCCTAGAATCGGGTTATCATACAACACATTCCAAAATTGTACGGTTTTCTCCTTAACCAAATCCCAATTCCGAATAAGAAGTACAACAACACCAATGAGTGCGGCTATACCCGCTACAATCCACGTTATAGGGTTCGCCCATAACGCGGCGTTGAATCCCCATTGCGCAATCATCGCGGCTACGGTTCCGGCTCGATAAGCGCCTAACAAGGCGTTTATGAAACTAATAACCTTCAGCGCCCCCATGATGGCGACAAATGATCCAACTGCGGTCGTTAAACCTACAACGGTTTCTCGGACGGCAGGCCAATTATCATTTACGGCTCCTGCAAAGTTTTTAACACCCTCTAACACTTTCGTTCCAATCGGTGCTAATTCCTCTACAATGTTCTTGCCGGTTTCCACTAACTCCCCGAATGTATCAAGGACAAGCGGACCGTTTTCTTTAGCGTATTCAATAAAGTTTTGGAATCCTTTGTTTGTATCTAAGGTATTACTCCAATCCTTGAACCGCTCGGACATATCCAACAATCCGCCCTCAACATCGTCTGATATTGGTGTGAACCCTTGGAGTAGGTTGATAAACCCACCTATAAAATTCCCTGCGGTTTCAGCAAAGTTTTTCAAGGATCGGGCAGCGTTATCCTCTAGCCATTCAAAAAAGTCGCGCCAATCATCATCATAGCGTAAATCGGTGTTTAACTCGTCCATTAGATCATTGAATACACCCGCCACAACTTCGATAGTGGGAGCCATGCGTTTGAGCAATCCTTGTAAAAACTCTAAGGATGAGGAAAACAGATCAAACACTGGTTCCTCAAACTCTTTAACAAAGTCGCCCCAAAAGGATTTAAAGGCTTGCAATTCATTTAAAGCGCCTCTTTGGGAATCGCTCAAACCGTCGTACACTTTGGCAAGCTCTTGCCGTGCTTTCTTTTCTTCTTCCCATGTATCGGATGTTGCGATTTTCTCTTGCGCTTTCTCAACTTCCTCTGACGCCTCAAATATGTCCGTTAATGCCCCGACGGCTACCGCTCCAAATCCGGCGGATGCTATTCCGGCTACGGTCATAGATGAGGCTATGGCCCCTAGTGCTGCAATCAATGGTCCTGTGGCGGCTACTCCCGCACTTAATGCAACTACCAACGCCGGACCTAATAGAGATATTTTTGTACGAACATCCAAAATACCTCTGTTCATATAATTAAAACCATCGTTCATGTTATTAAATGAGTTTCGAGAAATCATGTTTAAAAGCAACATCGACCCCGTTAATTGGTTAACCTCATCATTTACATCATCAATAGCGTCACTCGCTTGGCGTCCGCTTGAACGGGTTTCGTCGCCAAATTCATCCATAGCACCACTCGCTAAATGAGTTTCATTACGAACCTGGCTCAATGCACTATCGGCGCTATCGCCAAACGCTTGCATATCTTTGCTTGCGTCCTTTGTGTTTCGGTCTAACTCGCTAAAACCGTCCTCTATTTCATCCATGGCATTGTCGATTTCTAAGAGCTTTTTTAAATTAAACTCATCAAAATCTATGCCAACGGTTAACTCGCGTAATGTGTCCAAACTATCCCCCCTTTGTGGAAGGTTGATTTTTCTTGATCTCTTGTTCGGCTAGTCCGATGGCAGCTAACGCCTCCAACACTTCATCGGCGTTCCACCGTTTAACCTCTCTCGGATCAAGATGCCATTCATTCGCTATGCGGTAGGCCCACCAAAAACGGTGCGCATTAGAAATATGGCGCTCACCAACATCATATATGCTTGTGAGCGCCACCAATTGTCTATTTTCCTTGTTGAAATCGGAGAGCCGCCGTTATGACTTCCTCCATTTCAGCATAATCCTCAAATTCCTCTAATTTCATCTGTGGCTGAACAACAATGTTCTCCATAACTTTCGGATATAACGTGCGACGTGGTTGCTCTTTGTTAGCCTCCATTGAGTCCATAATATCCATCCACGGAACCGGATCAACCTTTTGGAATGTGTACGTATTTCCCTGCTTACTTGTAAACTCTTTCGTCTTTTCAACTGCCATATCATTTTACCCCTTTCAGATTTAAAGAATAATAGATTTATGCGGACTTAGCATCGTAATCCGCGACATAAACTTGAACCTCAACACCTGCAACCTCTGAACCAAATTCTCGCCCTGGTGTACGACGGATGCGCGCTTCATTTCCACCCGCTTTAAATGATCCATCGTTTGCATCAATCACTTGCGCTGAATAAGCACGCTTCTGCTTAGATAAGCGCTGAATAAACGACAAGGACGTTGAGTTTTGTTTCAATGTGAATGTGATTGTCCCGCTGCCATCGGCATTCTCGGATAATGTTACATCCCCTTTGGCTCCAACATGTTCCATGAAGTTGTCATTGTTCTTTTTGGCTGTAATAAATGTACCGTCATGGAATCCGGTGATAAATGTACCATCAATAATTAAACTAACCTTTTTAGAGTCGTAGTTATTCATAATATACCCTCCCCTTTATTAGACGCTTAGAGCGCCACTGATTTCAACGTCATGAATAGCACCGGCAAGCGTTGCGCTCCATTCAACGTTAGGCAATAGGCGGTTCGCTTTGTCATTTGTGCTTACCTCGGATGCACTTGGAGCACTTACGGAAAATAGAGGTTGTCCATCTGCATCCAATGCAATAATTCCGTTGTTCACGGCGTCTTTAAGTGTTTTCTCCACTTCCGTTACAACTTGTGCAATGCCACCATCTGTAAAAGGCACTTTGTTGGAACGCGCTAACAATCCAAATACATTTTCGGTCATGCGTGATTTAATGTAATCCTGCCCTCGGATAATATCAATAAAGCTACCATCACCCGTAACGGCGTTGGACGTAATTAAAACGCCACCTTCTTTCGTGTACGTGTTTAGATTGTTGCCGTGGATGGTATCAATTTCTCCCGCTGTATAACCGGCGTTCGTGATACCGCTAAGCGTTTTGAATTGCCATGTGATAGAGCCTGGATCAAGAGCGGCACAACGTCCAATCCACGCCTCACCTGGGTACTCTGTACCGGCATTTGGGTGTACAATCCCGAATGCTCGCTTATTCGGTACGGAAAGAGCGTTGTTAGTTGTGCTAAATCCATAAAGTTTCTCATTCGCATCAACCCATCCGGCAAGCTCTTGGATTTCTGCATCACCTTGCTCAACGGAAACAAGGAAATACCATTCATCATGGTCAATAACCAACGTGTCTAGTGCTGCGGTTAAATCACTAACGGGATCGGTTCCGCTTGCAAATGCTGTACCATATACCGCCACTTTCTCAACCTGCGGGGATTGTCCGAAAATAGCGGTTGCAATGTCATGCACGGCGGTTCCGCTTGCAAAATCCTGCGCTAATGTGGACAAATCGCCATATTCTTTATAGCTTGAATCCGCGCTTGTGTCTAAAATGAGTGGCATTCCAAAACCCGCACGGCTTACCGCTTTCGTTTGGTTCGTAATCGTAACGTCAACATAACGGTTACTCATTTATTTTCCTCCTTTATTCGGTGATCCCCTCGACGTTTTCGATAAACTCACTATCTTTTGTCAAGGTTCTCGTTATCCTCAATATAACATCAAATCCATTGCGACGCTCATAATCGTTCACTAGGAAAGCATCGCGGTTTTGAATGTTGTCTTTGTTCACTACTACGATATTGTTATTGTTCAAAAAATCATAGCCATCAAATTGAAACCAATCATGCAATTCTTGTGCTAAGTTAAGGGAATCTCCCTCATCCATGGCATAAGCGGTGAATGAGATTGTGACTTGGTACGTTTCTATGCGCTCCAACTGATATGTTGAGCCACTAACGCCCCGTTCATCTGCTCGCCCTGCTCCTTTCACATACGGTGTGGTGATATTGAAAGTCGCATGTGGCGTGTCGGGTTTATCCCCCGTTTGGTTTGCTTCAATAATCAATCCGTTTACTTTGTTATTAAGCTCCGGGATCAACGCATTTTTCAACTGTTGGATGTTCATGCGCTCGCCCCCTTAGCGAAATAGATATAAACGTCTGTATAAGCGTTGTAAGGCTTATTTTGATCTATCGTGTACGTTTGCCCCTCATAGGTGATTTCATCGCCCACACTAAGCGGGGAAAGCGTATAAACCTTTCTATCCTTAGTGGTATAGGTTCCGTTCTCAACGTGTTTCAGATCATCTTTCGATAAAGGTAAGATAGCGCCCTCACGTTGTTCATTTGTGGTTGTACCTGGAACCCACTTCCCTTTTTCGTTGTAGTACCCTTCTGTTTTTATAACAACGGTGAACGGTACTGCATGTTTTAAAATTAAGTGTTTAAATTTTAATTGTTTTGGCATATACTCACTCCACTTCATGCCGTATGCTACGGATCAAATTGCCCGTGTCGGAAAGTGGATTACTTGACTGTTTCACATTGCTTGTGATGCTAGAGTTTGGCGGGTTAGACAAGCGTTTTGTATGCTTTTGGATTAATCCTGCAAACTCACGCCCTATTTCATCGGCGAATGTGTCCGGATCAACGCGTAATGCAATCACATCATTAAGCATACTTTCAATCTTGTCTGTTATCTCATCCACGTTTTGGTCAAAACCGGAACGAATGAAAGAACGTTCGGGAATCTCAACGGATTTAAGGAGCAAAAAGACGTTTTCAATGTCGTCCTCTCCCCGTTCCCTGGCAAGTAACGCATAGTCCGCTCCATCGGGTTGATAGAAAAACAAGTCAAAATCCCCGGCACGTTTTCCCTTTGCAGCAGGTATGAGCGGTATAGTGAGCCATTGCGCCTCTACGGGTTTAATGGTCATTCCAAACTCATGCACCCTGGCGATGGTGACTAAATCGGCATCGTTTCCGTATTGGTAGTTGTCTGATCCAAATACGCCTACCTTAATCGTTTTCTTGCCTAATTCGTTCAACGCTCGCCTTAATCGTGGGATGTTATTCGTGTTTCTTACGGTAGTTCCCATTACTTAAACCCAACTTTGCGGAATGGTTTGAAGTAGACTAGAGCGCTTTTAAATGTGCCATTCTCAAAGAATGATTGTGACATACCTTCCAGTGACTCGGACGCAACGTTTTGATCCTCGCTCATGGATTTAACCATCATAGAAACGCCCATCTGTACGCTTTTTGGGTATTCCTCAATATACGTGCCATCCTCCTGCTCAACTAGAAAGTCATTGTTGCAATACTCTTTCGCTTGGCTTTTCGCCGCTTCAAGCTGCGCCTCATACATCGGCTCATCACTCGAACCCACATAAGAAGTTCCCAACAATAGATCAACGTCACTTAATTGCATCTTTTAACGCCTCTCTCAATTTAGGCTCACCAGTGTTCGGTGGCTTATTGATACCACGTTCTTTCAATGCTGCATGTAGCTCATCTTTGTCCATCTTGTCAATGGTTGCATTGTCTAACCCATCGGCGGCGGTTTGCTCATCTTTCGCTTGATCCACACTAACCTCATCGTTTTGCTCGCTAACTTGCTCAACCGGCTCATCAACTTGCTCATCATTTTGGTTATGGTCCTCAACCTCCTGGGCCTTTTTCGCCTCTTGTTCTCGCCTGCGACGCTGAAAAGCTGTTGCGCTCATAAAACCCCTCCTTCTTCTAAAAATAAAGGGAATAAACGAATAAAGCGCCTATTCCCTTCCCTTTTATTTATCCATTCGTGATAAGGGCTACCATGCGGACTGCCTTATCTTCAAAGACCTTACTCCAGTTGTTTGTGTTCTCTAACTCTGCGTTAGAAGGAGATACACCTGCAACCGTGGTATCTGTGAATTTCACGCCACGTGGGTGAAGTACAAAGTGCTTACGGTTGATAAGAATATCATCATCAATAAGGCTGTCACGGTCTGTTTCAGTTGGCGTTGTTGGCGTACCTTCTGCATAACCAACCGCGCTGTTACCGAATAGGTATGTTACATATTTCTGTGATGGGCTTGTACCATCTGTACCCGCCGGCGTTGGTACACCATCATCAACAATGACACGCTTACCTAAATATGTTGGGATGTCCACTGTTCCAGTAGAATCCTTCACATATTGGATTAAATCTTGCTTAACTAGGTTGAAGTACACAACACTGTGCATAACCATTCCAGTTAATACATCGTGTGCATCGCCTAACTTGCTGATTGTATCAACAATAGCAGGCCCGCTGATTTTCGTGTTCTCTGTAACACTACCGCTCGCCTCTGCTGCAATATTGTTAACGTGTGATGTTGCAAGTGGTCCATTAAATACACCTTTAAGGACTGACACAAGCGTTGTTTGCATGTCACGTTTCCAATAACCTGCTACTAGGTTCCCGATTGCACCCATTGGATCATCACCGGACAATGTAGCGGCTAGACCGTTAGCTGTCCAAGCGTTACCACGGAATAGTTGAGTCGCTTGGTCTTGCCCTGCTGTGATTTTACGTGGAGATAGAGCGTTTGTATCGCTCAATACCTCTGAATTACCCGTTAGATCATTCCAGTATGGCATGTTAATCATGCGATTCCCTTTACCTACACCTAATTGTAGGTTTTCCACGGATTGCACAATACCACTTTGGTAAAGTTCTGAAAGTTCCATCGTACGTTGAATGACATATGGGTTAAAAATTTCCGGCTGAATTACGTCGGCGATTTTCGTCATAAGTTAATTCCTCCTAATTTCTATTTCCCCGCCTCTGCTTGTAAGCGTTTGGCAAGGTCAGGATCATCTTTCATGATCTGTGCTTGTTTCGTTAGATTAAATGTTTCAGATTTCCACGGGTTATCAATCGCACCGCTTCCGCCCCTTTTCTTATTGGCTCCAGGATCGCCACCCTGCTGCTTAAAACGTTCGTCAACGGCTTTGCTTAGTTCCTCTTGAAATACCTTTCCGAAGGACTCAATGTTTTCATCCGTTTTCTCTACGCTCTCCCCTGCAAGGAAATCCTTGAATTTAAGTGGTATTTGTTTCTCTTGGAGCTTGTCCACCGTATGGAGCGCAACTTCACGCTGTTGCAACTCTTTTTCCTTTTCGGCTTTCTCTTGCTCCCATTGCTTACGCTCATATTCGGCGCGTTGTTCTTCTGTCATTTTTTCTTTCTTCAACTCATCGATCTCTTTTTGCTTTTCCTTCAATTCTTGCGACTTTTCGGTTCTAATCTTGTCCGTAGCAGATTGAATCATCTTCTCAACTTGTTCCTGGGTTAGACCGCCATTGCCCCCCTCGTCCGGGTTGCTTCGGTTTCCGTCTCCCCCGTCACCACCATCATAATTAGTGGCTGCATCGTGTTCTTCCTGGGTGATTGACTCATTTTCTAGCAGATTTTTTAATTCGGCTTGGTATTGCTCTTGTGTAAGCTCGCCATCCGCTAACTTCTGCTTTAATTGTTCAATCGTCATGTTTCTGCCTCCTTTGAGTTCTAACGCCATCCCCCTACTCATAGAATAGTAGTTTGATATGCTCTAGCCCTCATATATTCTAAGACTATTATAACCCTCTCATGGAAAAAATGGCAATTCCTTTATGTTGTGCGTAATCGTTCCTTTTTCCACTCATCGAACGCCATGTTCTCTAATTCTTCATATTGCGGTTTTTCCACACGCTGAATGGAGTAAGTGAGGAAACAACGACAATTTATGTTTGATGCGGCTGAATTTGCTCCAACTAATACACCTGGAGCCGGCCCACTACTCAACCCATCGCTGAAATTCTGATCCATCGGTTTCTGAACCTCGTTCAATTTCTTGTGGTTCGCTTTATCCCGTGGCCTACGTCTAACACGCCTATCCTCCATGGTGTTCCACTCTTTCAACGTGATAACGCCCTTTTTATTGGAGTGGACAACGGCATCATATTTCGCTTTCTCTTGAACACGGTGGCCCTCTGTTCGTGCAATGCGCATCGCCTTAACCGCATCGCCCTCCAATGAACGCTTTAACCGCTTTGCCATCGTTCCGAATGTTTCCGCATTGTGTAAGCCTTGCGTGATCTCTTGCTGAATCGTGTATATAATAGCGGATCGGTTGCGCTCCAATCGTTCGTTAAGTGTTAAACCTGCAACTGGATTCTCTAACATGGCGTTAAGTGTTTCCGGTGTCACCGTTCTGTAATCCAATTTGGCCCGTGTGAATCGCTCCAACGCCCATGCGGTTAAATAGTACCCCTCTGTATAACTCTCTTTCACATTGTCCTCTATGACCTTCTCAATGTCTTTCCTCTGCTTAACTAGCAATTTATTAAGTTCTTTTTTTAGTTTATTGAGTCGGTCATACCTCAACATCGTTTGTAAATCTAATTTTCCGTTAGAATCCTCAAATTGGCGGTAGTATTTTCCTAACGCCGTTTCCATTTCCGTAAGTGTTTGCTTGTACCGCTTTAATATCCTTTTTTCACTACGTTTCGTGACCTTCTCTATTTGTTTGGTGATCCACTCTAATAACTTTTTGAACGTCATTACTCATCACCCTGGTTATCGTCCTCATCATCTTCCACATCGTCTAAGTTTAATCCTAATTCTTCCCGCTCTTGCATAATGCGCTCAATTTCCTCATCGGGATCAACGCCGGATATTTTGCTCAATGCTGTTCTTAGGGATGTTACGGTCATTAAGGATGTTGCAGCTTGCGCCTCATCCACAACATTCACCGGAATATTACGTGTATATTCAGCGTTTAATTTCGTCCAATCAAACGGAATGCCTCGTTTTTCCCACGCATTGCCTAACCCTCTGTACATGTGCATAAGAGCGGCGTTGTGCTTACGCTCGAATGTTTTAGATTTCGTTTCCAGGTGAAATAGCTTGTAACGCATCGCCGGCCCCGTAATATCACTGCCAAACGCTGCATCACTGAAATTAACGTGTTTCGCCAATCTCTGTATATTCGCCTCTAATCTATCCAAGTGTGAATCAACGTATTTCGGATCAAGGTTTTTCGTGAGCCAATCAATTTTTTCGCCATCTTGTGCGGTAGGGATATGAAGCGCACCCGTCTTAATCATCTGTTTTAATGTTTCCTCATCCGGCTCGAATCCAATGAATATCAGATAAGCCAAACGGAATTGCTCAATCTCGCTATTCATATCCGATATGGACCTATCATAAGCATCTATAAGGGATAACACCTTGTCCGCATCGCCCATAAGCTCTGCATTATTCGGAATCCCGAACATTTGGCACACTTCAAATGGATTGCCTTTTGCTTCTTCTGTGACTTCTGCTAATTCCTGGGCGCCGTACCCCTTACCCTCGAACACACGCACACCTTGCGGACTGTAAAACTCAACACGAACATTATCATCCCATGTTGGGTAGTAGTGTACGCCATATTCTGGCTCTGTGATCTCTGTTTTAGATATGATGATACTTTCCCATGGATTGAGGCGCATGACACGCTCTTGCCCTTCTTTATCCACGTATAGCAACCCTGCATCATATCCGGCCATGCCACTAAATTTGCACCATTCGGCGTTAAGATCATCCAGGTTATTCATTTTCTTAAATTCATTGATCTTCTCAACTATCGTGTCATAGCCTGGTGACTCTTTATCGTACATAACAGACACTGGCGTTCCGAACATGTAGCCTACTTTCGTGTCAACAATCTCGCTGAAATAGTCGTTCGCAAGCTCATTGTTTACCTTGTTTTGAATCTTTTCTTCCTCATCGGCAAAACGTCCGAATATCGGCACATCGCTTCTTTCTTGCTTATATCTGCCGTATCGTTTTCGTGTGCGCTCTTGTAGCTTGCCATGCTCTTGAATCACTTCGGCAAGTATTTCCGTACTAATGCCCTGCTCGTCTATCAGTTGAGCGTATTTTTCAAACATCGTATCTCCCCTTTATAAACCTGGTATTGGTTTGGCGGCTTTAATTTTGTTACTGTGCTTCATATCGGATTCAAAGGCATACCTAGTTCCGTCTATCGCGTGGTTTTCCTTATCCTCTAATTTCGCTTTCGGCTCGCCATCCTTATCAACCTCGTAATCTATGTTTTCAAACTCACGGGCAATGTTCGGCGTTCGTTTGGGATCAATAACAATCGCATCTAAATCATCTAACCATTCCTCACCGTATTCCACGCTGTCCGGTCCTTTTTTGGCTGCTTGGATTTTCAAACCGTAATCTCTTTGTTCCGCTATACTTTTCGGCTCCGCTCCGTCTGCGGTAGTAGGATGCGTGTGATAACCCTTTTGTTTGATCCATTCAGCACTCTTTCTGTTGCTTATTTTAACGCCGTATAGCTCGTCCATCGCATAAATCGTCCGCTTTTTCTTGTCGTAATGCCAACGCACGAATGCAAACGGATCAACCGCATAACCGTAATCAATTCCCTGCCTAATGTTATCAAAGCGGTTAAATTCATCATCGGGTATTTCACGAATGACCAGGTTATCAAACGGCACAACCCCGGAACCAATGGCCTCACCCATGTAAACCCATCTGTACATTCGCTCGTTTGTCTTTTTCGTTTCCTCTGCCTCCATGACAAACATTTTGGATAGGTGCGGATTGTCTAAATACGTTGAGTGATCTACAAATGTATTGTCGGGTATCTGTGAGCTTTCGTACTTCTTGTTTACCCATGATTGGCGACGTTTTGGTGGGTTGTATGAGTAATAAAAGGAATAATCAAAATCCGGCGCATCTTTGCGTATTTGACTTTTGATCTTGCCCGCTAATTCCTCGCGTAGCACCGATTGCTCAATGGTTATAATTTCGTCCTCTGTTTTAAATTCGGCCAATTCCTCAATCCACAATAGAGCAACGGGAAAATCGCTGTCTTTGATGGATTTTAGTTTCTCCGGATCATCCGCACCCGCAAAATAAATTTTATTGCCCCTGGGTAAATAGGTGATCTCTAAGCGACTCGGAACAAACTTGAATAAGTGTGTGACACCCATTTCGTTTGCTGCTGCCTTGATCTGCTGAAAAACGGATTTAACAACGGTGTTCTGTACCTTACGTATGACTAATCCACTCACGGGATATTCCATAATGTCTGACACTATCCGTAGCGGTATATGGAACGATTTCCCCGAACCACGTCCACCTTTAAGGACATAACGCAAATATTCCTTACGCTTGGACACATTCCAAAATTTACGAAAATGCGGGTTGATGATCTCTTTCATGCTCACTTGTTGCATCACTCATCATCCTCCGGTACATCATCCACAATATTAACGGCAAGTTGCATGTGCATGTCCTGCTGATCCTTAAACAATCCATAACGCTTGGCTAGAGCGTCCGCAGCTTTCAAACGGTTGGCTCCATTCACTTCCATGCGGTCAATGGTCTGTTCACCTTCTCCAACGCCTCGCAAGACTTCCTCATCCACTTCTCCACGCATGATAGAAGAATAGAATTGCAGTACCTCTTGTGCATCTGCTACCCGTTCATTTGCCATTTCTTCAAGCCTTTTATTGATATACTCTTTGATTTTAGGCTTTTTCAGTAGCTTATGACCTTCCACACCCGCTACTTTATCGCTCTTTGCGCTATACCCCGCCTCGTTTGCGACTGTTAGCCGTCGCCCGCTTCATACGTTTCCGATAAGGCGCTCCCACGCTAACGGCTTTTTTATACGGCGCATGATCCGTAATCACGTTGACAAATCAACCATAAAACAGACACAAATATGGTCAACTTATCCAAATTATAGCATAGCTCGTCCTATGAATCTATTATTTTCCACTAAAATCCTCAACTCTTTCAAGTGGGTAATCGGGTTCTTCTTTGGAAAATGCTTTGATGTTCGTGTAATCGTATTCAATCCCGCCCTCAATCTCTCGAATCGGCACTAAAAAGAATGTGCTTTCGTTCTCTGCAACCTTCTTCCACTTTTGCCCGTCCTCTGTTGTGTAATGAATATATGACTTTTCCATATTAACCCCTCCTAATAAATTAACGTCCTAGCTTTCTTTCCAAAATACACAAATTGCGGTTCGTTTTCCACTCCATGAACAAAAACACCGCCAAACAATATCATGGTTGAAAATATGAATGTTTTAATCATTTCCGCTCCCCCTTAGTCCTCAAAAAACATGTGATAAACAAACATAGCGATTGGTATTGAAAACAAAAAGAAAAAGAACATCGTTACACCGAACATTTCCGCATCATGTAAAAATAAATACCACCATTCGTACATTTAACCCCTCCTATTGCTCAATCAATTCAAATCGCTTAACCTCATAAACCTCATGAGCAGCATTTAATTTCCCGTTCGCCTTTTTGGTATCCAATGCCCGCCTTGCTATATTCACATCACTATAAATTTTATCGTGTACACTTAAAACACGCCCATCTCTCACTATCGCCAAAATATAATAACTCATTTCACCCCTCCTAAAATAACGGTATAACCTCCATCAAAATCCCTGGCGTGTCACTATAAACCTTCTTAGCATTCACCCGCATAACCTGGTTATCATCTTTCCATACCTTTCCGTTTATAGCATCGAAAACCCCTTTGATAAGGTTGTCTATATCCGGCTTAACCACATGCGGATCACCTGGTTTTAACTTGTTTTTACGGCTTTTAGGAATCGGCATATAAAACGTAATATCCACGGAAACGGCGCATTCAGTTGGTTCCTGGTTTCCCATCAACTGATTGGCGTATAACCGTATATCCCTTTTATAGCGTTTGTAACGCTTATAACTATCACTCTTGTATTTTGCCCTCTGCGTGGTTCTAACGGCTCCCATTGGCGTTATATTGTCTATTTTAAGCCTCATCGCTTAACCTCTTTCAAATCTGCGTTCTTTTCTTCTAACCAATGTTCTAATTCAACTATCGGATCGCTCAATAAAACAAACAACGCCATAAATAACTCTAATCCCCAAATCAAAACACCACATATTTTTGATAACAATGCAATTATAAACCGCATCTATCCAACAACCCCTCTGCTCGCTTAATGATCTGCTTACGCTGCGCTACGGGCATAACCACCGCACCCGTTTCCCACTTGCAATAGGCTTCCTCACTTACTTTCATGTGCCTCGCCATATCGTGGGGGGAGGCTTTTAATTTTCGCCTCGCCTCCCACAAATCATGGCGGAATTGACTTTGTTTCATGTTATCGACTCTCTTTTCGACTATCGCAAAATAAATACCCTGCCCAAAATCCTAAACCTAAACAAATGAACGCTACACACCATACAACAAATATCATTCATCCACCTTCTCCCTTAGTAAATCCTTAAAACATTCTTCACAAAAATTAGAACGTGTTCTATGCGCTTCAATCTTGCCACCACAACCCATGCACTTCTCTTTTTTCATGTTTACCGCTCCCTTATTAGTTGGTTTGTGTATGGTCTAAGATGCTCGTTTGCTCCACTACCGTACTACATCCATCACATTGATAACGCCCCTCAATAAGAGTGGGGCGCATCACTCGCCCACACTCCGGGCATATATAATCTAATTCGTTATCAATAGCCGTTCTCCTGCCTTTGGTGGTTCACCTTATTTTTAGCAAAGTACGCCTCATAAACCTCATCCCAGGTGAATTCTCGCTCCAAAATTTAAACTCTGCGGGCAACTCATTTAATGTTTCCCCTAATTCAACCAATAGAGCCGCCACACGCTTTTCAAATGTGTCGCCGGTATTTAACCCCTTATTGGCATGAATTAACGTGTCTGTGGCTTTCTGTGCCTCAAATATGTCGCTTATGTTTTTAACCTGCATCTTTATTCCTCCCTAACCCTTAGCAATTCCGCTAAATAATTTTCTGAATCAGTTTTCGTGATCTGACAAACAATAAACACCGAATTTTCTTTAAACACCTTTTTAGCAAATTGTGAATTGTGATGAAATTGTTTAAAAAACGTATCATCCCTTGTTTTCTTCAAAATCTCTTGCATCTTTATTCCCCTCTCGTATAATTTCATTGGTAACTGGCTTACGCTTGTCTGGCTCTTTCGCTATGTGGTTGCAACGTGTGCATTTATAGCCATGGTTCAAGTTATAACCTCCCACATATTCACCAATAACGCCAAAATGTAAATTACGAATATCCACGCTAACACGCAAAAGGCTAGTGATCCGATAACCGGCCAATTTAGATTTTTCACAATATCCCCCTCTCTTTCTTCCGTTGCCACCCTCTTGAATAAATGGCGTTTATGGCTCTCCCCGTCATAATCGAAACCTGGTGCGCCTCTAACTCCCCATCAATGTAACGGTCCAAATATTCCATTTCTTGATCTTTCCACGCTATGCCTCGCCATTTTCCGTTGCCTACTCTGTCCGCCTTGTACATTTCAACCCCGACATTATCCCCGCAATTCGGACAAAACGGCGTTTTCTTTCGCAATCGTGTAGTGGTTTGAAAAACAAATATACAGTCATAGCAAACAAACGCCGCATTGTTCTTGTATGGTTTACTCACATTCACACCCGCTTATCTATGTGCGATTTCGGCTTTTCTTTTTCAGCTACATAACGCAATCGCCAATACTCTGGCTCTAATCTCGCAAACTCTAAATCTTTTTCTAGCTCTTTCATGCGCTTCTCTTTCACCTTTAACCGCTTCACGCTTTAACCTCCCTGCAATATTCAACCCGTAATCGCCAATGACAGCCACATGAGCAAACAAATCTCACATGGCCGGTGTCTTGAAAATTTGTGTAGCATGTAAACTTACATTTCGGGCAATAGCTCGATAGAAACCCGCTCCCTTGTTTCATGGCTTGCCTCCATTCGTTATTTGTTTAAGGCTTGCTTTGCATACTCCCATAAGCGTTTGATGTGAACACCTACTTCTTGTCCTCCATAATCAACATATGAATAGGTTTTGCCTTTCGTATCTGCAATAGCTTGTAAAGCCTTTTCGTACCTATCAGCAACGTTGTACAATTTATCCCTATCCCTGCTAGCACTTAGATATAATGCGTTCTTGGTGTTGAGTTGACCTTCTAATTGAGTGATTTTTTCCTCACATGCTTTCACATGACCGTTACCTCTTGCGTTTGCTTGTTCCAATTCCTCTATCTGCTCGCTTTGTTGTTTGACGGCACCTTGTAATCGTTTGTATTCATCAATAAGGAATTGAATATCTTCTGTTTCTAAGTTAGCAGGCGGATTCACTAAGTGATTCTTCGCCCATTCAATACATTCCTCAATCTCCTTCACACGTTCCATACTCATTCCCCATCACCCTCCTGGCGTAATTGGTGATGCTTCCTGGATAAATGATAAAACGTAAATATGGTGCTTGCATGGTTATTTTGGTTAGCATCCAAAATCGCTTTCTCCAACAACTCAAAGTTGCTGCCCCAAACTTGTTACCCGTTACCAACCTGACTAAATTATCCAACTTTTCTTGTATTCTCATTCTTTACCCCTCCAATATTTAATAAGGCAATGCCTTTTCTTGCTCATATTCTTGTACTAACTGTTTCGCCCAAATCATAATCTTTCGTTTGCAACGCTAAGTCCATGTATATGTCGAATGTTTCTTTAGTAAGCGGTTCTTTGTACATTGCGGGGATCAACTTTCTAAACTCCATAATCGGTTTAACGTCTATGCTTGCCCCTTTTTCCGTTTTAATGAAATGCACTTTCGCTGATACGCTTTTTGGTGACATAATATATCCAGTAGCGCCATACAACGGACTATCCTCATCATTACAGAAAACCCAATCACCACTTTTGTAAATGTGCATGTATATCCGCCCCCTCGCTTGTATATAATATGGACAAGGCCGCCTTTTCCTTTTTTCTACACCGGTTGATGCTGTCGGGCGGTCTTAACAACCAAATATGCCGTTCTTACGTGGCTTGATCTTGTCCATTCTCGCCCGGTCAAATGCAATTATGGCTATCTCGTCCACTTCTCGATTGAAGTAAGATGCAATATCCGTAATCGCATGACCTTCTTTCCATAAGTAATCAAATTCGGCAACCTCGCCAACCGTCCAACCCCATTTAAGATTTTCTAACGGCGTGTATGGCTCATTTCGCCCCTGCTTTAATATGGTGTCGTTCATGCGTTGGCGGTTCATTTTCTCCTGCCAATCGTTCGTGACTTCGGATGTATCGGTTTTTACCAAAGAGTTTGTCATATTGCGCGCTCAACTCCTTATTCGTTTTAGGTTGTGGTCCAAAAGCATATACACCTTTCATTACTTGAAACCTCCAATGCGCTGATCCTTTCCGTCCACTTCTAACGCTGTCGCCTTGTTCATCATGCGTGAAATGATACGACGGGATAAACGCCCGTATTTTTGTTGTAAGTCCTCACTTGTGTAATTCGTGGTGTAAATGTTTCGTTTCCCTAAACGGGAGTTAAGAATTTGATAGATAATGTCTGCCGCCCAACTTTCACGCCCGTTTTTATCCGGCTTAACGTATTCGGCTCCAATATCATCAAATATGAATAAATCGGCATCCTTAATCGTCTGCAAGATCATTTCCTCATTCAAACCCGTGTCTTTGTAGTTGTATGTGGATTTAATCATGCTGAACAATTCCGGGGAATCAATATAAACCACCGTTTTATTGCTCTGCTTGTACATTTCGCCTATGCAATAAGACATGTGACTTTTACCAACGCCCGTTGATCCCTGGAACACTAAACCCATTTCCTCACAATCGCCATGTGCATATTGAATCGCTTTCTCTTTCGCTCTTTGTTGCTTTTCGGTTTTAGGTTCGTAATCGTCGAATGTAACGCCCTCTAATTCTTCCGGTATTCGGCTAATGCGTTCAAACTTGGCGTGCCGTTTTCGATTCTTTAACTTTTGGATATTTTCTTGTATACTTTCTTCTTCCTTGCGTTTTCGGCAATGAAAGCAATCATCAACAACAATCCCGTTTTTATACCGCACCTTTTGAATAGTTGAGCCACATTCACTGCATTCTCTTTCGCCTAAAATTTCCGCTCCCATGCGCTTTTTAATGCGTTCAAAAACACTCCCTATATGTTCCAAACCGCTCCCTCCTTAAAATAACTTGTCAAACTGTGGATCATGGTACGGGTTTTCGTTTTGCTTTTGATGTGATCCGACGTTTACGTTAGGACCGCTCAAACGATTGAGCCTATCTTCCGCCTCATCCTTGTTCGTATTACGCATAATTCCTAACGTATATTCTTCTTTTCTCCCCTGGTATCCATCAACATGAGTTTTAAGTGCGTACTTAATGACAATCGGATCATATTTCATCCACATTTCCATGTTTTTATAAATAACACTTTGGCTCACGTGTTTAGTTTTACGAGTTTCTCGAATAACATCCCAATATTGCTTGTTTAATTCATTAAATCCATCAATCTGTGAAAATACGCCACTACTCAATAAATCTTTGATTTTTGACGTATAGTCTTTTTTATTATCATTTTTTTCATTGTTCCCATTCTTTACATTCTTGTTAGTTGTTAGTCGCTTGTTAGTTGCTTGTTGGTCGCTTGTTAGTTGCTTGTTAGGTTCTTTGTTATCGGTATCATCTCCGCCTTGGTAAATCCCCCAGTTTACAACGGTTATAAGCCTATTTTGGTTTGTTGATTCGTTTGTTAGAAAATCGTATTTTTCAAATCTTTTTATGGCTGTCCTTACATTTTGGACTGACACACCTTTTCCGCTTCGCTCCGCTATTTTTTCCAAACTGGATATAAATTGACCTGGCTGAACCTTGTACCTTTCTCCCTTCCACTCCCATTCGTTTTCTTGGTGGTTCGCCATTAATAAAATCGTTTGCAAAATTGTTTTTTGTTCCGGTGTGGAATTTTGCCAAATGGGTTTGTCCAATATTTCTCTATGAAACTTGATCCAACCTTGCATGAGCCTCCCCTCGCTTTAATCTAGTAATTCCTTAGCCAACTTCAACAAATCCTCGTTGTATATCATGTGTACGATATGATCTGGGTAGGTTACTAAGCAATAAAATAATCTACCGCTCTCTGACTGCCTCTTTTCTAAATAAACACCCGCTTGTAATTTAACTGTATCAACGTACTCCATTTTGACTATCCTTCCCTTCTTTTTTAAGCCATGCAATTACATCTTTAAAATCAAATCGGATAGTGTTATTCACTTTGATGCAAGGCATTCCCTGCTTTCGCCAATTATAGATGGTTTGACGAGAAACGCCCAACTCCTTAATCAATTCATCTGTATTTATCAGATTTCCCAAAATATTGCCCTCCTTTTATCTTGTTGTTATTTATTTTACATGGTTATACAATGACTTTCAACCATTTTTTATGAATAAATCCCAACTTTTTCACATAGACTCATAGAATGACATAAAAAAAGCCGGGGCAATGATCCCCGGCTGTGTGGTTATTCTTTTGGTTCTTTTCCGCTACCCCCACACTCTTGGCATGTGTAATAGGTTTCATCCCATTCATCGCCAATTTTAATTGCATATGGCCCAACTTTACCTTCACCCATGCACATAAAGCATTCTTTCCTCATTTTACCCCTCCATTTCCGCTTTAAGATCATCCTCAATGCCCTGGTTCACTTTCTCCCAATCCTTATTCACTAGCATTACAATGCCATCCACTAACGGCCATATAAAGAGTGTGAGCCACCCTAGTAATAGCAGGCATACCGCCCGTTTCGTTTGCCCTAAATAAAAGCGATGAGCGCCAAATGTAGCTAGGAAAAACCACAATACAAATGCAATGGTTCCGTCCTTCTTTTTGTCGTTGTACTTTTGGTAAAATTCCAGTGTTTTTGCGTCGTTCACATTGATCCTCTCCCTTTTCTCTTAATAGTATAGTGTATTACCGGTGTTACCTGGTTATGACAATTAAACTAATGAACCGTCGATGATTAATAGATCACCTTCATTGAAAGTTCGCAACGTTTCCTCATTAGGTTCATTCTGCAACTCTCCTATCTTAGCGTATTTCACTAACGCATAATCACGGCTAACCTCATCGGGCAATCCTTCTGCTTTCACTTCTTCAACGGTTTCACCGCCAACGCACTCAACGTATTTTTTAAACGCTTGATCCACCGGGTATAAACCTTCTTCCGGCCAAGGGTTGACTGCAATTAATGCGTAATAGTCCTGCTTATTAAACTCATAATACTTTTTGTAGA
>SDGW01000229.1_pt1 | contig 42611 bp, 45 predicted proteins | sample 2873831 | NCBI WGS metagenome assembly SDGW01 (sample SAMN08132700, study PRJNA421101) | hypersaline lake metagenome | isolation source: celular fraction 0.22 microns magnesium sulfate-rich crust from ephemeral... | place: Spain: Penahueca Lagoon, Toledo | collected 2011-07 | reverse complement strand
GCTCCGTTGGTGTAGTCCGGCCAATCATTTCGGCCTTTCGAGCCGATGACCTGGGTTCAAATCCCAGACGGAGCACTACAGCGACCGAGTTCTACGAGGGAGCAGAGCGCGCACGTTCTGGGATTTGAATTAGAGAAACGCGAGCGAAGCGGGCGTTTCGCGTGGTTCAGAATCCCAGACGGAGTATGTTCCGAACACGGAATTCTCGAGTCCCGACGCTGGGAAGTACCGCTAGAGACGACGGAGAGAACGGGTCTCACTCGAGTTTCCGGAAGCAGTTGTGACAGTACGACGCGATCGGATCGTTCGCCGCGGCACAGACGTCACACTGGTCGTCACGAGTCGTCGACGGCCGCGACGCCGACGGACCCCCGAAGAGGCGTTTCTGCGGGTCGGTGTACGCGTCGATGACGTCAGCCCACGTGATCGCCGGATCGGTGTCGGCGTATCCTGCACGGGAACTCGCACGTGCGATCAGCGAACTGCGTTGCAGTCGGCCGAGTCCGCGCCAGAGTCCGAGGAAGCAAAGCGACGGGAGCAGACAGAGCGAGAGGACCGCCCCCAGAAGTACGAGGCTCATACGGGGCCGGTTCGTCTCGGTCACCGTAATCGCACTCGTGGAATGGTCCACGAGTCATATACGCCGCCACGGACCGCGGCGGGCCGAGCCGTGTGGCCGCTCGCGTGACGACTCACGGCCGGCCGATCGAAACCGCGGCTAATCGGCGTTTACGGTGGCGTTTTGCAGTTCGCAGTCGACGTAGAACCCGTCCAGCAGGTCGCTGCCGAGCAGGATCTCGCCCGTGTACGGCTGGCGGTCGTCCACGTCGGCCAACACGACTCGAGGACCGCGATCGACGTTCAAAACGTCGACGCTGATCGCCACGATATCGCGACTCTCGGCGCTGCTGCCGGACCTGACGGTGACGTCGTCGATCGCGCCGGTGCTGCCGATCCGCTCGAGGAGCGTTTCGTCGACGGTCGTCCGGTCCGCCCCGGTGTCGGCCTTCGCGACGACGGTTTCGGTCGCGTCGGTGCCGCTGACCGCGACCGTCTCGAGGCGGCCGACGACCGGTTTGGCTGGGGTAGTCATACCGACCCGTTCGGAGCGACGGACTTAGAAGGTTGGTTTCACGCCCGGAAGACGACCCGCGGCGGGGACGCCGGGGAGTCGTCGGAACGGTCGCGTTTTTCGCCCGCCGCTGGACAGCGGTGGACCGAAACCGGCGGTGTCGAAACAGTCCCTCCCCAGCCCGAGATAGAAGTTGGTATCCGTAAACTCCTAATATAAGCAGCCGTTTAGATCAACCAATGACGTACGAGAATCTGGATTCCGACCTGGTAAACGAACTGCTCGACGACGGCCGCTCGAGTCTCCGCAGTCTCGCGGAGGAACTCGACGTCTCCGTGACGACCGTTTCGAACCACCTCTCGGACCTCGAGGACGAGGGTGTGATCGAGGGCTATACCCCGAAGATCGACTACGACGCGGTCGGCTACGACGTGACCGCCGTGATGCAGCTCAAAGCCGAGGGGAACGCCCTGCCCGAGATCACGGAGACGCTGAAGGACCACCGACAGATGATCTCGGTCTACGAGGTCACGGGTGACTACGACGTGATCGCCATCGGGAAGTTCAAGGACACCGACGACATGAACGACCAGATCAAGCAGCTGATCACCGATCCGGACATCAACCAGTCGAACACGAGCATCGTCCTCAACGCCGTCAGCGAGAACGAGCAGTTCGAACTCGAGACGGGCGACGACAGCTAGACCCGGATCGGCGATCCGGAAACGAACGCACCGATCAGCCGCCGCTTCGACGTTCGGACGCGGTGGCGACAGGGCCGTCCGGGACAACGTCCACGTGAGCGGAGCTACTGTTACAGTGGATTTTGTTTCCCATAGATGATTACCCCGAGATTCGGGGGCTGAAAGCGGCTCTGGGGACTTGAGAGTCGTACCTAACCCGTGATTGGGGCCGCCCATCATATACGGGTTACTTGGATCGTAAATGCAGTTCGCAGAACGCCGGAATAAATACGTTGCAAACGGCGTAACCATGAGAGCTTCTAATAAATATTGTGGTGTCCGTTAACTGGCACCATGGCATATGGCACAACTCCGGAAGAGCGGTACAGTTACGGGGAGGTAAGCGACGAGGATCGTCGCGAGTTCCTGAAGGCGCTGGGCGTCGTCACCGGCGGCGCGGTCGCCGGTGCGACGCTCCGTGATCTCCGCGGCGAGGTAGCGAGCGGGGCCGCGGGCGGGCTCGCGGAGATGGGCGAAGCGGTACGGGCCGGGCTGACCGGGACGCTGGACAGCGCGCTGTTGGCCGAGGAACTGGCGGGGCTCGAGGAGAGTTTCGAGCTGTTGCCACAACTGGCGGCGATGGGGACTCCCGAGCAGGGGGCGTCGGCCTATCAGGAACTGACGACGCCCGCGTGGGCGATCAACGACCACCTCGCGGAGGTCGGGTTCTTCGCGAGCGCGGAGGAGAACCTGCCGGCGTTCGAGCCGGCCCACATCGAGGAGACGACGCGGCAGTTACTGCATATCGACGCGCTGCCGGCGACGCTCTCCGAGATCGGGTTCGCCGAGGCGGAGCAGACGGCGCTGGTGACGAACATCGTCAACTCGCGCGAGCAGCTTTCGTGGTGGATGAAGACGCCGGATTACCCGCCGGCCGAGGCGGTCGACGACGGCGTCGTCCACGAGTACGTCGCACCGCTCCACCAGCGGGCCGCCGAGGGGTCGCTGCTGTGGATCGACGGCCTCGATCACTTCCTCTGGCAACGGGAGCCGCTGGTCACCGGCGAGATGATCGACCGCGGGCTCTGGGACGTCAAGTCGATGCTCGGCGGCTACTACCTGCTGGGATCGGCCGCGCGCGACCTCGCGGCCGACGACGTCGCCGACGATCACCTCACGACGCTGACGACGGCCAGCACCGCGATCATGATCATCAGTCAGGAGTTCCTCATCAACGACGTCGTCCGGATCACGGACGAGAAACGCGCGCCGAGGAACCCGGCCAGCGACTAACGACGGTGAACGCGAATGACCTACGAATCCCATCTCATCGAACTGCCGGAAGACGCACCGTGGGACGAAAAACCGGGCGAATCCATCGTCGATCAGGGCGACATCGATCAGATACCGGAAGTAGACGTCACGGAACAGGATCTCGGCGAGACGGGCGAGGACCCGACGAACTGGCTCATCATGGGCGGCTCGTACGAGTCCCAGCGCCACACGACGGCCGACGTGATCACGCCGGAGAACGTCGACCAGCTCGAGACCGAGTACCGACTCGAGGTCGCGGACGACCCGAACGACTTCCAGGGATCCCCGATCGTCGTCGACGGTGATCCCCCGATCATGTACGTGACCGTCGGGCCGGACCTGCTGTACGCGCTCAACGCGCGCACGGGCGACGTCCTGTGGCGACACGTCTATCGCCCGCTGGTCGGTGCATCCGATACTACGCCGCCGGCCGAACGCGGGGCAGCCGTCCTCGGCGATACGGTCTACAAGAGCACGCTGGATCTGGGCGTCATCGCGATCGACCGCTACACCGGCGAGGAGCGGTGGTACTACAACGGCGCGGCCGCCTACCGCGGTGAAGTCGCCGAGGACGGCCCCATGCACGAGGAACTGATGTGGGAACGCTCCCGCGGGACCACGTCGTCGTTCCCGCCGCTGATCTACGACGGGATGCTGATGAAGGGCAGCTTCGGCGGCGAGTTCGGCGTCAGCGGCTTCTTCGACGCGATCAGTCTCGAGGACGGGAGCCCGCAGTGGCGCGTCAACATGACGCCGCCCCACGAGTGGGTCGGCGACTCCTGGCGACACGGCGGCGCGACCGCCTGGGCCTCCGGCGCGATCGAGCCCGATTCGGGGACGGTCGTCATCCCGGCGGCCAACCCCGGTCCGTGGTACGGCACCGTCAGACCCGGCTGGAACCCCTACTCCTGCGGAAAGGTCGGCGTCAGCGCCGACGACGGCGAGTACCAGTGGCACCACCAGGACTCGCCCCACGACTGGTGGGACTACGACTCGCCGAGTCCGCCGGTCGTCTTCGAGGCGGAACACGAGGGCGAGATGACGAAGTTCGCGACGTGGCCGGGCAAGACCGGCTGGGTGTACACGGTCAACATGGAGACCGGGCAACTCCACCAGCGCAGCGACGAGTACGTCCAGCACCTGAACACGTTCAACCTGCCGCCCTACGACGACCTCGAGAGCGCGCCGTGGATCATGCCGGACCTCATCGGCGGGACGAACCCCCAGCCGAGCGCGTACGATCCCGAGACGCGAACGCTGGTCGTCAAGGGGACCAACTACCCGATCAAGTTCTCCTGGTTCGAAGTGGAGTACGAGGCCGGCGAGAGCTACGTCGGGATGGACACGGTCCGGCGGACGGAACCGGTCGACGTGGAGGAAGAAGACGAGCCGGCGGCCGCCGAGGAGGCGGAAGTCGGCGAGCAGCGCGAGGGCGCCGACGCGGTCGCAAACGAGACGGAGGGCGCAGGAATCGGAAACGAGACTGCAGCCAACGAGACGGTGGAAGCGGCCGCCCAGCGAGAGGGTGACGAAACGCTAAACGAGACGGCGGCGAACGAGACGGTCGCCGATGAGCCGGCTGCAGACGAGCCGGCCGACGACGGCGAAGAAGAAGAAAACGGCGACGAAGAGGGCGAAGAGGAACCGATCGCGCAGTTCGACGACGAACCGGTCGAGGAGTGGAACCAGAACGCCGGCGTGATCGCCGGGATCGACCCGCTCACCGGCGAAGTGAAGTGGCAGAACTGGTTCAGCTGGCGGATCGGACCACCGTGGGGCGGCTCGCTGACGACCGCGACGGGCGTGACCTTCGCCGGCGGCCCCGGCGGCAACCTCCACGCCTTCGATACCGAGACCGGAGAACAGTTGGCGACCAACGTCGTCGGCGACCACGGCGTCGACGGCGCGCCGATGAGCTGGTACGACCCGAACGAAGGCAAACAGTACGTCGCGATCACCGGCGGCGGCGGTAACCAGGTCGACGAAGAGGGCAACACCATCGCCGTCTACTCGCTGCAGGAGTGACGCGACCGAGCCGCGAGCGGCATTTTTTGCGTCGAACCCCCGATCAACGGCCGTCGCCTTCCGACGCAGTGGAACGACTCGGGGAGCGCGACTCGAGAAAGGGACGGCATCGAGCTATCCGTCCGTTTCGCTGCCGTCAGCGGTTTCGTTGCCGCCAGCGGTCTCGTTGCCGGTAGCAGCATCCTCCTCGGCCGCCGCGTCGCCACCGTCGGCAGCCTCCTCGCCGTCGGCGGGGACGAGCTTGTGGACCGCACCGTCTCCTTCGACCGTCGGCGTCGTGCTGGTGAGGACGTAGATCTCGCCGTCCGCGTCCTCGCCGAACGAGTACACGAAGCTGGACGGGCGGCCGTCCTGTGCCGCTTCGCCCTGGAGCTGGAGCTGGGCGATGGGCCACAGCCCGTCTTCGGTCTCTTCCTGCGTGCCGCCGTCGCCGCGCTCTCCCGTCGGGTGGAGCTCTCCGTCACCGTCCTCGGTCTCGTTACCGCCGGTCTCGTTCCCGGCCGTCTCGTTGGCGCCGGTCTCGTTGTCGGCCGCCCCGTCGCCGCCGTTCTCTTCGGTCGGCGGATCGAGGAACAGGTCCTCGACGCCGCCGCCCTCCTGCCAGTCCTCCGGCGGCCGGGCCACGAAGACGGTACCCGGGCTCTCGCCGTCTACGCTCCAGTCGCCGAAGACGTATCCGCCCTCGAGGTCGCCGATCTGGCCGCCCTCGTAGAGGTAGCCGCCGACGATCGAGACGCCGATCCGATCGCCGACGACGCCGCCGTCCTGGCGCGTTCCGGTGGCCCCGTCGACGTCGCGTCCGCCTTCGGTCGCGTCGTCGGTGGCGTTACCGCCGGCATCGGTCGCGTTGTCGGTAGCGTTGCCGCCGTTACCGCCGTCACCGCCGTTTTCTGCGGCGTCGGTCGGCGACTGGACGAGACCGAGCTCGTGGGGGTACTCGAGCACCGGATCGAGAAGCTCCTCGCCGCCCCGGACGTCGTCGGGGGTGGTCTCCGGGCAGTCGTCCGGCGGCGTGTTCGGCGTTTCGGTGCTGAAGCAGTAGGTTCCCTCCTTGACGTTCCAGCTGTAGTTGCCGCCCGCGCGGACGTGGTTGACGCTCTCGATCAGGTTCTGGCCGACGTCCGCCGCGAGGAGTTCGCCCTCCGAGGTGAAGGACATCCCCCAGACGTTGCGAAAGCCCCAGGCGTACTGTTCGCCGAGGTGGCCCTCCGTGTCGACGAGCGGGTTGTCGTCGGGGATGCCGTACGGCTGTTCCTCGGACTCCGCGTCGACGTCGATCCGCAGGATGCTCCCGAGGAGGTTCTCCTCGGTGTCCTGTCCGTTTCCGCCCTCGTTGTCCTCGTACCAGTCCGAGACGTGGCCGAGGCCGACGTCGTTGGCCGCGCCGCCGTCGCCGGTACCGACGTAGAGGTAGCCGTCGGGGCCGAACGCCAGCGAGCCGGAGTTGTGGTTGAACTGCGGCTCCGCCAGCTCGAGGAGTCGCCGTTCCGACTCGGGATCGGCGGTCTCGTTGTCGTCGGTCTCGGTCTGGAACTCCGCGAGGACGAACGTGTGGTCGTAGTCCTCGGGCATGTCGTCCTGCAACGGTGCGCTGTACCGGACGTAGAAGCGGCCATTCTCGGCGAAATCGGGGTGGAACGCGAGCCCGAGTAGGCCGCGCTCGTCGAACTCCATGAACTCGACGATCCGATCCGAGATGTCGAGGAACGGTTCCTCTCGGATGCCGTCCGGGCCGTGAACGTAGATCTCGCCGGTCTGATCGGTGATGAACCGTCGGTCGGCGTCCTCGTCGGCTACCGTCAGGCTCGTCGGCGTCGTCAGCGGGCCGCCGCTAGCGACCGTCTCGTAGCCGACGGTCGGGCCCTGCCCGATATACTGTCCGGGCTGTTCGGCCCCGGCAGCATCGTCGGCCGCCTCGCTGACGAACTCGATGTCGCCCCGCATCGAAACCGGATGCGGCTCGCAGTAGTAGTTGGCCATGCCCTCCTCGGCCGTGAACTCGACCGTCTGCGTCTCGCCCGCTCCCGCGACGATCTCCGTCGAGACGAACTGTTCCTCGCCGTCCTCGCTCTCGATGCTGAAGTTGTGTCCCGCGCCGTCTAAGTTCTCCCACGTGAGCGTGTACGTCTCGCCCTGTACGAGTTGGAGGGTCGGATTCCGTTCGTCCGCGATGGCGTCCGGTTCGATTCCGACCCAGCCGCTGATCCGGGCGCCGAGCCGGATCTCGGTGGGGAGTCCTTCCTCCTGGGCTGCGCCCGGTAGCGCGAACCCCGCGACGGAGAGCGCCGCGGAGGATCGGAGAACGTTTCGCCTCGAAAGCGCCGGTTCGGTGTCGTTGTCTCGTGTCATAGTAATCGGTACGCCGTGCCGGGTCTCGGTCCGGATCGCCCCGCGTACCGGATATCGTAGTCTCGATATCGGACAATAAACCGGATCGATCGTTCCTCGCTCAAGATCGATTTATCGGAACTCCAGCTACCCAATACGCGTTTATCGCATCGAAATATCGTGTTTCGCTAGCTGTCAATACGCGCGATAATTCTGGACGCGATCACCACCGGTCGGGAACCGGGACCACGCCGGGGGGTGACGGTCCCTGTAGTCGAGTCAGAGGTAGTTCGCGATCCAGTAGGCGAGGTAACAGCCGATCAGGACCGCGCCGCCGATGCGAGTAACGCGACCTCGCTCGAGCAGGACCGTCACGACGAGCAAACTCCCGACGAAAAACGGCCAGTGAAGCGTCAGCACGTCGCCGCCGGTGGCGACGGGGTGGACCACCGCGATGAGGCCGACGTTGGCGGTCATGTAGAAGGCGGTGCTGCCGACGACGTTCCCGACTGCGAGTTCCGGTCGCCCCTGCCGGACGGGTTCGACGGTGAGCGCCAACTCCTCGAGCGAGGCGACGACGCTCAACACCGTCGCGCCGAAGGCCAGCCCCGAGACGCCGAGCGCCACGAAGATCCCCTCGGCGCTGTACACCGTCAGTCCCGAGCCGACGGTCATCCCGACCGCCGCGAGCACGGCCACGCCGAGCGTGACGTACCCGCTTCGGCCCTCGAGCGAGGGGACGAACTCGTCGAGGTCGAGATCCGGGCCGCGCTCGCGCGTCCGCCGACCGGCCCTGCCGCCGTCGGCGGCCTCGGCAGCCGGTTCGGGCTCGCGGTCGACGACCTCCCGAACGTCTTCGGAGAGCAGATACGTCGTCTCCGAGCGACGCTCGCGCCAGAAGACGTACGCCAGCAGCGGAACGAACAGGGCGATGAGCGCGACGCCCTCGAGGGGACCGATCGTTCCGCCGACCGACAGCGCGAACGCCGGGACGGGCGCGAACACGAGCACGAGCAGATACGCGCGGGGAACGTCCATGCGGAACGGCACGAGCAGCCCCGCGAGGCCGACCGCGACGGCGAGGACGAACAGCGATTCCCCGAACACCGTCCCGAGCGCGAGGTCGGGGAGGGAGACGAACGCCGCGGCCACGCCGAGGACGGCGTTCTCGAGGTCGACCCCGGCCAGCACGACCGCGAGAAAAAAGCCCGAGACGCCGAGCGAGACGGCGCTTCTGGCGACCGCCTCGATGAAGACCTCGACGCACAAGATCACGAGGACGACGCCGACCAGAAAGAGGGCGACGAGCGCGACCGGCGAACTCGGGCCGACCATGTCCGTGACCTACCCCGGCGACGCACTTAATTGCCGACCACCGTCGGTCGAGCGGGGGCTAGCCGCCGATCGGGACGCCGCCGAACGCGACGATCGCGAGCAGCCAGTAGACGACGTAGCAGCCGCCGAGCAAGTAGCCGTGCCACCGCTTCAACTCGCCCTGATAGAGGAAGTACGCGGCCAGCGCAGTCACGACGATCACTGACGGGAGGTGAAAGGTTAGCACGGATCGGGAGACCTCGAGTTCGCTCAGCAGCATGATGACGCCGACGTTGCCGGTGACCGAGAAGAGGACGCTCCCGATGACGTTCCCGACGCCGATCTCCGGGACGCCCCGCCGGACCGGCTCGATCGTCAGCATCACGTCCTCGAAGGTGAGGATCAGCGTGAGGACCGTCGCGCCGAAGACGGTCTCGTCGAGGCCGAAACCGTCGACGACGGCCTCCGAGCCCGCCTCGAGCAGCATCGAGGCGAAGACGATACCGGCCAGCGCGAGCACGGAGAGGCCGAGCCAGAGCCACCCGGCGGCGGCGCGGTCGCCGACGAGGCGCTCCTCGGGGATCTCGGGGAGCGAGGCCGGGACGGCCGTCCCGCCGTCGGTCATCCCGCCGTCGGCCTGTACCTCCTCGCCGAGTTCCGTGTTCCGAAACACCGGCGTCTCGCGCCGGGACTCGCGAACGATGATGTAGCCGAACAGCAGGGCGAACGAGCCGAGCAACAGGAGGCCGTGAACGAACGTCAGCGTCCCGGCGAGGACGAAGGGAATCAACAGCAGTGGTGCCAGCGCGAACAGCACGACGTAATCGGTCGGCAGGTCGACCGGGAACGGCCTGATGATCGCGGCGAGCGCGAGCGTCACGCCGACGATCGCCAGCCCGGTTCCCAGCGCCGTCCCGAGGGCAGCGCCCTCCAGCCCGCCGGCCGACAGCACCAGGGCGAGCACCGTGTCGTCGAACTCGAACCCGGTGAACACGATCGCGAGTGCGAACAGCGAGAGTTGCAAGCCGAACGCCGCGCGAGTGAGATAGCTGATCAGTTTCTCGACGCAGACCGTCAGGACGGCTCCGCCCAGCACGAGGACGAGGACCGCGCCGATCGTTCCCTGTCCCTCCACGAGGCGTTCGATGAGTCCCTCGAGACCACCCTCGCTTTCGTCACCTTCCGCACTGCCCCCTCCGTCTTCTTGCGCGAGCGCGGGCGCGACCGGAGCCGCGACGAGGAGCGTCGCTGCGAACAGGACGACGATGAGCCGTCGAGACGGTCGACGCGGGGCGGTCTCGATGCGGGAGCGGACCATGTGGACGACGCATGATAACCACTGGCATATAGCTAACAGTCCGGAGAGGGACGTTCACGGGAAAGCGATACACGCGTTTCGCGGGAGGATCGTACACGGCTCGAGAAGCGCACGCGAAGTCGATACTACTCCTTGGACTCCTCGAGGTCGTCCGCCCGCAACACGAACGTTCGCTCCGGCGGCGGGGCGATGCGCAACTCGATCGCCGCATCGAGTTCGTAGTACTTCCGGTTGCCTCGCCTGTAGTGGGCGACCAGTCCCTCGTCTTCCAGCGTCGAGAGGTGGTGGACGGCGGTCTTGCCGTCCATCCCGACGGTCTCCGCGAGCTCCGAGACGTACATCGGTTCCCGCGAGAGTTCCCTGAGAATTTGCAGCCGGGTTCCGTTTCCCAGGGCGTCGATGAGGGTCATGCCCGTCGGTTTCGCGGTCCGGCTCAAGAAGCGTTTCGCCGATTCTCACCGCCGTCGGGCCGAGACGACGAGTTCCGCCGCGGGTTCGGACCGCGCTCGGCGACCGACGGACGTATCGCGTCCCGTGAACGGGGCTTTATCGGCCTCGCCGTGGCACGAACCCCCATGGGAGAGCGCGTCAACGTCCCGGACGACCGGACCAACGACCGGCGGACGATCACGAGCGGCTTCTTCGAACGGGAGATCTACCTCTCGAGCGAGGAGACGGCGGGGTTCCTGCGCGAACTCGCCGACCAACTCGAGGGGGGATCGTTCACCGTCTCCGCCTCGGAGTGGGAGATCCCCTTCGACTACAGCGATCCCGTCGAGGTCGAGATCGAATTCTCCCAGCAGCGCGAGCGCGAACTCGAGATCGAACTCGAGTTCACCGGCTCGGACGGCGGCGAGGACCTGTCGGTCCGGTAGCGCGGCGACTCGCGACGCCGAACCGCCGCGCTCCGGCGTCGTCGTCGGCTCAGTCACCCTCGAGCAGTCCGCCCTGGGCCAGCGCGTCCCGGAGGTTGCGCCACTCCTCGGGCGAGTGCCACCCCCAGCCGTTGCGTCGAACCCCCTCGCTGTCGGCGAAGCGATCGGTCGCCCGCCGGAAGGTCCGGGCGAGGCGGTCGGCCGACTCGTCGGTCTCGCTCGCGGCCGTCCTCGCGACCGACCCGGGCGCGCACACGGCGTCCGCCCAGCCCGCAAGCGCCGCCTCGAGGAACGCCGCGAAGCGCTCCCGCTCCTCGCGGAGCCGCCCCTCGGCCGCGATCAGCGCCGGCCCGTACGCCGGATAGGCCGCCGAGACGGCGAGGGAGTCGACGGTGCGACCCGCCGCCTCGAGCCGGACCGGATCGGGGGCCATCCCCGTCACCGCGTCGACGTCGCCCGACTGCAGCGCCGCCCGCTCCTCGCCGTCGACGGCGACGAGGTCGACCGCGTCACGGATGCCGGCCTGCTCGAGGAGGAGCCGCCCTAACAGTCCGGTTTCGGTCCCGGACGGCATTCCGATCCGGCGCCCGCGGAGCTGCCCGACGGTCTCGAAGGGCTCGCCGAACGCGGACCGCGCGGTGTAGAGGACGACCGGCGACCGCTGGAAGCAGACGGCGATCGGAACGACCGCCAGCCCGCGCGCTCGCGCCCGGAGAACCGTCGCCGCGCCGGCCACGCCGACGTCACACTCCTCGGACGCGACGGCCCGCGCGGCCGCCCGCGAGCCGTCGGCGGGCTCGAGCGCGATCGACCCGCCGTCGTCTGCGTCCCGCGCGGCCAGCAGCGGGAGGTGGAGGCCGTTCGGCCGCCAGTTGAGCGCGACGGTGACGGGGCCCCCGTCCGACCGATCGACCGGTCCGGACGCCGGCGCGTCCGAACCGCCCTCGTCCCGTTCGTCGCCGCCGGATTCGGCACCTGCCGGCTCGAGGCCCGCGTAGCGCTCGCCTTGCTCGAGCAGGCGGTCGGCGTGGCGGGCGTCGAGCCGTCGGATCGTTTCGGTCTCGGGGGCGACGGCGTGCCAGGCCTTCGGCGGCCGGCCGGGGGACCCGGTCGTCGCCGTCGTCTCGGCGATCAGGTTCGCCGCCGCCAGTTCGGCCAGCGCGTCCGCGGTCGCGTGCTTGCTCAGTCCGGTCCCGATGTGGACGGCCGTCCGGCTCGCGGCGTCCGACAGTTCCGGGTCCGCCAGCCGACACAGCAGATACGCCAGCACCCGCGCCCGCTGCTCGCCCAGCCCGAGCGACAGCCGGTCGACTACCGGCTCGTCCTCGTCGGTCAGGACCGGGAACGTCCGGACGTCCATCGGGCGGGCTTCCACGGCCACCGGCTTAAACCGCGCGTCGTGTCGGACACGTCACAATTCCCTGTGAAGCTGTCCAAACCCGATCTTTACGCTCGAAACCGCGGGTAACGGGCTGGTTCTCCGAGAAACGGTCGAGCGATTCACACGATCGGGAGTGGTCCGAGCGGACGGGTTCATGACCGACACGACGACCGAGTCCGACGCTCGAGCCGCGTCGCGACGCGCCGTCCTGGGGGCGCTGGCCGCCGCGGGAGCGCTCGCGACGGGCTCGAGCACTGCGGTTGCACAGGACGACGCGACCGACGACGGCGCGGCCGCCCTCGAGATCGTGGCCGAGTTCGAGCCGCCGGCCCTGCCCGAGAACATCGCGATCGACGACACGGGGACGGTCTATCTGAGCATGGGGCCGTCCGGGGAGGTCCGGGCCGTCGGCCCGGACGGCGAGGAGTCGTCGGTCGCGACGCTCGACACCGGGGAGGAGGGGCTCGCGCTCGGGATCACCGCCCACGAGGACGCCCTCTACGCGGCGAACGCCTCGAGCGAGCCCGAGACCCACGGAATCTGGCGCGTCGATCCCGACGGCGGGGCCGACCCCGAACGGATCGCATCGCTGCCGGCCGACGAGACGATGCCGAACGGGATCATCCCCGATCCGTTCGTCGCCGAGACGCTGCTCGTCTCCGATCACCTCGGCGGCGCGATCTGGCGCGTCCCGCTCGACGGCGAGCCCGAGCCGTGGCTCGCCCACGAGTCGCTCGAGCCCGACGCAGACGCGGAGACGCCGGTCGGCGCGGACGGGCTGGCCGTCTACGAGGGCGACGTCTACGTCGACAACCTCAACGCGGGATCGGTCCTGCGGGTGCCGGTCGTGGACGGCGCGGCCGGCGAGCCGGAACTGATCGCGCAGGACGAGCGGCTGGTCGGTGCCGACGGCCTGACGGTCGACGCCGAGGGCGCGATCTACGTCGCCGTCAACGCCGCGAACGCGGTCGTCCGGGTGACCCCGGGCGGCGAGATCGGGACGGTCGTCGACTCCGGTCTCGACTTCCCGGCGGACGTGCACTTCGGGACGACGGCGGAGACCGATTCACAGCTGTACGTGGCCAACTTCGCGTACGGGACCTTCCTCGCCGACCCGGACGCGGCCGAGCCGAGCCTCGGCCGGATCGCCGTCGACGGCGAGCGGTACGTTCCCGATACCGAAGCCGAGACGGACGACGAGGGTGCGGACGACGATCCGCGTTCGGACGGTCGGGGCGACGATCACGCCAACGGCTAAGCGTCGGGTTTGGCGACCCGTGGCGGCTCCGTGGGAGAGCCGGACGTACCGATCCGAAACCGCCGAATCGTAGCTTTTCGACCGCCGTCACGAACGCGCCGATGTTCCGGAAGCTATTAATATGGCGGTGTGGCCGTAGTTCGCAATGGGTCAGACCCTGACGGTCGACACTGACGCGGTACACGAACGGGTCGTCGCCGGCGTCGCGGCGCTCGAGGGAGTCGATCCCACGGCGTTACCGCCGCTGTTCGACGCGGTCGACCCCGACGCGCTCGCGGCGCTTTTCGCGACCACCGAATCCGGCGGTCGCCGGGCCGGTCACGTCGGCTTCACGTACGCGGACCACGAGGTCCGCGTCGAGTTCGACGAACGCGGTGACTCCGTCGTGACGATCGATTGACCGCGAGCCTCGCGCGTGCCGACCGGTCGTGTTCTCTTCGCCGCCGATCCTCGTTGCGACGCGGTTCGGTTCGAACGAAGACTAATGCATCGGCGGCTGATACCTCTCCGTAATGGCACGACTCGAGCGGCTCACCGTGTATCCGGTGAAAGGGCTGGACGGCATCGACCTCGACGCGGTCGAGGTCCTCGAGGGCGGCACCCTCGCCCGCGACAGGGAGTTCGCACTGTTCGACGCCGACGGCGAGGTGGTAAACGGCAAGCGGACCGACCGCGTTCACGACCTCGAGACCGACTTCGAACCGTCGACGGCGACGCTTTCGGTGACGGCGCCGGACGGCGAGCGCCTCGAGTTCGACCTCGAGACGGATCGCGAGGCCGCCGCGGCCTGGTTCGGCGACTTCTTCGACGCGGACCTCTCCCTCGAGCGCGACGAGTCGCTGGGATACGTCGACCGCCGCGAGATGGGGCCGTCGGTGATCAGCACGGCGACGCTCGAGACCGTCGCCTCGTGGTTCGACGGGATGACGGTCGACGGCGCGCGACGGCGGCTCAGGGCCAACGTCGAGATCGGCGGCGTCGACCCCTTCTGGGAGGACCGGTTCGTCGGCGCGGACGCCCCGACGTTCGCGGTCGGTGACGTCCGCTTCGAGGGGGTCACGCCCTGCGGCCGCTGTGTCGTCCCCAAGCGCGATCCCGACACCGGCGAGCCGATCGACGAGTTCCAGCAGCGGTTCGTCGAGAAGCGCGAGGAAACCTTCCCCGACTGGGCCGACCGGGACGCCTTCGATCACTACTACACGCTGATGATCATCACGCGCGTTCCCGAGGGCGATCGCGGCCGCGCGCTCGCGGTGGGCGATCCGGCCGAAGTCGGTCGTCAGTGATCGATTCCGGGCCGCTGGAACGTCGTCTCGGCGTCCGACCGACCGTCGGTATCCGCCTCGAGCGCCTCTTCGAGCTCCGCCGCGGCCAACACCTCGTTGCGGTCGGATTCGCCGGGGCGATGGAAGTAGTAGGTGTCCGCACAGCCGGCGACCAGCTCCGAGAGGGGGCGGTCCTCGTCGTGGACGACCGAGACGAGGTCGCCGGTCACCGCGATCAGGGCCGCGTCGTCGGGTTTGTAGAGGGCGTCCCGGAGTTCGCCCGCGGTACAGTCGTCCGGTAGCTCGAGGGTGACGCCGTCGACGGTCGCCCATCGCGTCTCCATACCCGTCCGTTCGGCGCGGAGTTGCTATACGATTGTGCGCGCAGAACCATGCCGGAGCCGACAGCCGCCCGAGAGTCCGGTCGGGAGCGGTGATCGGGGCCGCGTGGCCAGTGCGATAAAGTAGGGGCCGCGAGAGGTACGGCGTGATGTCCGAGCGGACGCAAGCGGCGGTCGAGACCCTCGAGTTCGTGACCCGGTCGCCGAGCCGGGTCCGAATCCTCGAGCGACTCGACGCCGAGGGGGCGGTCTCGCGGGACGCGCTGTCGGCCGAGGTCGACGTCGTGCGGACGACGCTGAGCCGGAGTCTGTCCGCGCTGGCCGACCGGGGGTTGATTCGCGAACGGGGGCAACGCTACGAGATCACCGCGGCCGGCTCGCTGGTGGCGGCCGGGGTGGCCACGGCGCTGGAACGGACCGAAGCGGCGGTTCGCCTGCGACCGGTCCTCGAGCGGCTCGACGAGGAGTGGCTCGGGATCGATCCAGACAGGCTGACGGACGCGACGGTGGTCGAGGCCACGACGGCGAACCCGTACGCGCCGGTGACCCACCACGCGGCGACGCTGGCCGAGGCGGAGCGCGTGCGGGCGGTGTTGCCGGCGACCGGCGTCGACCCACTCGAGACCTCGCGGGAGGCGATCGAGGACGGTGCGGCGTTCGACCTGCTGCTCGCGGAGTCGGTCGCGGAGAGCGTCCGGACCGACCGGGCGCTGGCCGACGCGTTCGAGTCGATCGTCGACCAGCCGTCCGTCTCCGTGTCCGTCGTGGATCGGTCTCTCCCCGTCTATCTGGGCGTCGTCGATCGGGCCGTCCAGATCGGCGTCCACGACGACACCGGACTGCCGGCGGCGCTGCTCGAGTCGACGGACGATCGCGTCAGGGAGTGGGCGCTCGAGCGCTTCGACGCCCTCCGGCGGGAGGCGCGGCCGTTCGAACTGGATCCGTAGGCGAACTCGGGGGACGACGGTCGGCGCGGGCCGTGCACGGCGTGCACGCGGTGTGCGGGATACACTGATATCCACGGCATTCGTTCGTTCGACTGCGGTAGGTGGATCGACGACCGCGCTGACGGCCCACGGATGGGGGGAGTACACGCACGCGGGCCGCACCGACCGACTGGGACTCGCCGATCGGCGGCGCCGACTCGTGAGCGATCGCCGATCGGACTCACGCACTTTCGATACCGACTCGACGGCCTCGAGCGGCGGCCGGAGCGATCGGTTCGTACGGTCTCCTGTCAGTCGTTGCCGGTGGGACCGCGACCGCCCTGCGGTCCCACCGGTAAACCGGTACAGCGGACCGTATCAGGAAACGCTTAGTCGATCGCGGACGGTAGCCCGACTGTGAGCGAGAACCGCGTCGTTCAGGGGCGAATGGTGACGGCAGCAAAACTCGCGGAACTGATCGAGGGTGACTCCGTGATGGAGGTCGACTCGATCGAGGAGGCCGACGAGCCGTGTCCGGACTGCGGGGGCAACGCGTTGAAGGTGGTGTACATGCCCTCCGTGACCGAACTCGTGACCGGCTGGAAGTGCCAGGACTGCGACTGGAGCGAGACGGATCGGGACTAGGTCCGCCGACCTCGCGCTCGAGAAAAATCGATCGCTGGTCCTACTGGTCGGTGTGTGCGAGTCCCGAGATCGGCGACGCGCCCGCGACGATCGCGCCGGTCGAGAGGATCGCGGCCGAGAGGGCGACGAAGTCCCCGCTCGGCGAGTAGCCGGCCAGCCCCGCGCCCGTCTGGACGATGAAGACGGTCACGAAGAAACTGAGGACGGCGAAGACGAGCATGACCAACGCCGCGACGATACTAGCGGCTAAGACGCCGAAGGAATCGAGTACTCCCATCGTCTCTCCTGAGAGTCACGGGGGCCGAATAAACGTTGGGAAGCGAGCCGTGGCGCGGCCGGTCCGTCCGCGAATCGAGCGCGGTCCTCGAGCGGCGGGGGATCGGTCACCAGACCAGCCACTCGAGGGCGAGGACGACGGCCGCGAGGAAGACGTGTTCGCCGTCGACGACGAAGCCGTAGTAGAGGGGGCCCCGGTCGGGCGTCGCGAAGGGGACGTAGGCGCAGACGTAGGCGTTCATCGCGAGGACCGCGAGGAACGCGGCGGGGACGACGCCCGCGGCGACGCAGCCGACGACCGCCAGCGCGACGGCCGCGGTCGAAAGCAGCGACAGCTGTCGCGTCCGAGCCGGACCGAAGCGGTTCGGCACCGTCGGGATCCCCTCGGCGCGGTCGCCCTCGATGTCTTTCACGTCGAAGATCACCGCGGCGATCGTGATCATGACGGTCACGTACGCGGCCAGAAACAGGATCTCGGGGGCGAACAACCGCCCGTAGTAGTAGCCGACGCCCAGCGGGATCGCGCCCCAGGCGAAGCCGACGACGAGGTTCTTCGCGAGGAAGACCCGCTTGATCCCGCCGACGGAGTACAACAGGACCACCGCGAGCGGCAGGACCAGATAGCGCGCGCCCGAGAGCCCGAGCGCGACGGCGACCGCGACCGCGACGGCGTAGAGGCCGACTCCGACTGGCAGCCAGTAGCGGCCGTACCGCTTCGTGAACGCCGCCCGCTCCGGGACGTTCCGCTCGTCCTCCGCGAGGTCGGTGAAGCGGTTGACCGTGTAGACGAACATCGTCGCGGCGAAGACGATGAAGACCGGCAGCGCCTCGAGCGGCAGGTCGGCGAGCCGCGTCGTCGTCACGACGACGCTGACCGTCGCCAGCGAGATAAAGAGGTTGCTGTGGACCAGGAATCGGGCGACGGCGGCGAGCGACGACGCCCAGCTCGAGGGGCGCCGGGTCGCGGTGGGGTTCGTCACGGCGGTGTCTCGTCCCGACAGTTGGGAGAGCCGAGGGTTGAATGCTGTGCCGGGGCGCGTCGGTTCGCGGGCCCGTTGGCTCGGTACGGCGTCGCTCTCCGCGAGGAGAACGACCGGTGCGCAGACAGAACGCTGTTTGCGGCCGCGGGACGGCCGGCCGCGAGTTGAAAACCGACCAGTCGTGACGAGGGTTCGGGGCGGAGTTCGAACGTGCGCCCTTGCAGACGCTCACTTCAGTTGAAAACCCACACAAAGAAGGGGCCTGAGACGACGGTCGAGGAATCCGGCGGCGGTGTCGTCGATGCGCGTCGATGGATTCCCCGCGGCGAGTGGAAACTGGCAGGATTTAAGCAAGGTCGGAACGGCCGTTCGAATGGTATGAAATTACACGAGTACCAGGCGAAGCAGGTCTTCGCCGATGCCGGGGTACCGACGCCGGACTCGCAGCTCGCGTCCGACGTCGACGGCGTCGTCGCCGCGGCCGAGGAGATCGGCTATCCGGTCGCGGTCAAGGCGCAGGTACAGGTCGGCGGCCGCGGGAAGGCCGGCGGGATCGAGCTCGCCGAGGACGAGGACGAGGCCCGGGAAGCGGCCGAGTCCATCCTCGGGATGGACCTGAAAGGGTATCACGTGGACCGCGTCCTCGTCGAGGAAGCGGTCGACTTCGTGAACGAACTCTACGTCGGGATCACGATGGACCGCGGCGAGGGCAAGCCCGTCGCGATGGTCTCGACCAAGGGCGGGGTCAACATCGAGGAGGTCGCCGAGGAAGACCCCGACGCGATCGCCCGGGAACACATCGACCCCTCCTTCGGGATGCATCCCTATCAGGCCCGCAAGGCCGTCTACGACGCCGGCGTCGACCAGTCGGTCGCGCGCGACGTCTCGAGCGTCCTCACCACGCTCTACCAGCTCTGGGACGACAAGGACGGCGCGGACGCCGAAATCAACCCGCTGATGGTCACCGCGGACGACGAGGTCATCGCGGCCGACGCCGTGATGAACATCGACGAGGACGCGCTGTTCCGACAGCCCGAACTCGCCGAGATGGAGGAGGAGGCCGCCGGCGGCGACGAACTCGAGCAGAAGGCCGACGAGTACGACTTCGACTACGTCCGACTGGACGGCAACGTCGGCATCATCGGCAACGGTGCCGGACTCGTGATGACGACGCTGGATCTGGTCGACCACTACGGCGGCAAACCCGCCAACTTCCTCGACGTGGGCGGCGGCGCGAAGGCCGCCCGCATCGCGAACGCGCTCGACATGGTGTTCTCCGACGACAACGTCGACTCCGTCGTCTTCAACATCTTCGGCGGGATCACGCGCGGCGACGAGGTCGCCCGCGGGATCAACGAGGCGTTAGAACAGTTCGACGAGATCCCCAAGCCGGTCGTCGTGCGACTGGCCGGCACCAACTGGGAGGAAGGCATGGAGATTCTGAACGAGGACCTCGTGACGGTCGAACAGACCCTCGAGGACGCGGTTCAGCGTGCCGTCGAATACGCTGACGAGGTGAACGACCAATGAGCGTACTAGTCGACGACGACACGCGCGTCGTGGTACAGGGCATCACCGGCGGGGAAGGGAAGTTCCACGCCGAACAGATGATGGAGTACGGCACCAACGTCGTGGCCGGCGCGGTCCCCGGCAAGGGCGGCCAGGAGGCCGCCGGCGTCCCCGTCTACGACACGGTCCACGAAGCGGTCGAGGAGGAGAACGCCGACACCTCGGTGATCTTCGTCCCGCCGGCGTTCGCCGGCGACGCCGTCTTCGAGTCGCTCGACGCCGATCTTGATCTGGCGGTCGCGATCACGGAGGGCATCCCGACCCAGGACATGGCCCGGGTCAACAAGCGCCTCTCCGAGACCGACACGCGGCTCATCGGGCCGAACTGTCCCGGCCTCATCACCCCCGGCGAGGCCAAACTGGGCATCCTCCCCGGCAACATCTTCTCGGAGGGCAACGTCGGGCTGGTCTCCCGTTCGGGCACCCTGACCTACCAGGTCGTCGACAGCCTGACCTCTCGCGGGATCGGTCAGACGACCGCCATCGGCATCGGCGGCGACCCGATCATCGGCACCGACTTCGTCGACGCCCTCGAACTGTTCGAGGACGACCCCGACACCGACGCCATCGTCATGTGCGGTGAAATCGGCGGGGAAGACGAGGAGGAAGCGGCCGCGTTCATCGACGACTACGTCGACACGCCGGTCGCCGGCTTCATCGCCGGCCGCACCGCGCCGCCGGGCAAGCGGATGGGCCACGCCGGCGCGATCGTCTCCGGCTCCGGGACGGGGACCGCCGAGAGCAAGATCTCGGCGCTCAACGACGCCGGCGTCCCCGTCGGCGACACCCCCGAGGAAGTCGCCGACCACATCGCGGACTTCCTCGACTAACGCCGTCGGCCCTCGCCGGTCCGTGACCGGCGCGGTGACCGCTCTCCGTCTCCGTTCTTCTCTTTGGGATCGATCGCCTCGAGCGTCGACTCCGGCACGTTCCGGCAGTGGTTTCAGACGGACGGCCCTCGCAGTCACGGCTATGCCCGTCTGGATCGAGTGTGAGAACTGCGGCCTCGAGGAAACGATTCCGGAGCGAGACGCCGTCCCCGGCGGCGGCACGCGGTGTTCGTCGTGTGGCGAACGGCCGTTCTCGGTTCGGCGGTCGGGGCTCGACTGGCACCCCGATCCGTGACGGTCGGCTCGCTCACGATCGGCTCCCGAACGTGATAAGAGGGCGAACCGACGGACTGCACGGGCGCACGACGGCAGTAAGCGTTCAGAACAGTCCGTTCAGCGCCGATCGGAACCGGGAGAGCGGGCCGCTCGAGTCGTCGGAGTCCGGCTCCGGTCCGTCGTCCTCGGCTGTGGCCCCGTCGTCGTCCGTGGGATCGTCGGTCTCCTCCGTGGAAGCGTCGTCGGTCCCGAGGGACGGGACCGCGTCGGGCGCGTCGTCGGGGTCTGTCGGCGTCTCCTCGGGGCCGTCCGCGAGGTCGGGGTCGGCCCCGTTCTCGGCGTCGCTCTCGCTCGTGGGGGCATCGTCAGCGTTCTCGAGCGGATCCTCGGTACCGGCCTCGCCGTCCGCCGACGACACCTCGGCGTCCGAACTCGCGTCGTCAGTATCGGGGGTCGATTCGTCGTCGACCGCACCGCCGAAGATGTCGTCGAGATCCGTCCCGCCGGCCTCCCAGGCCGGTGTCGACTCCGCGTCCGAGGCCGACTCGGAGTCGCCGGCCGCCGTCGACGCCTCGGCGTCGGTGTCGATCCAGCGGAACTCGCCCTCGCCGTCGGTCGAGCGCCCCGTCAACAGGAGGTCCGTGAGCTCGCCGTCGTCGGCCAGCAGGGCGTCGTCGACCGCCTCCGTCTCCGGATCGGGATCGTCCGCGCTCGCGATGATGTCGTCCGGGCTCTCGTCGGCGAGGATGTCGTCGGCCCCGCCCTCGTCGGCGTCGTCCCGAAGTTGCTCGAAGACGTCCGCGGCGGTCCGGTCCTCGACGCCGTTGATCGCGGTCCCGTGTTCGTTGCCCGAGTCGGCTGCCGCCTCGAGTCTCCCGACGCGGTCGGCGGCGCTCGAGCCCGTCTCGAACGCGCCCTCGCCCGGAGTGATGTCCGTCGTACTATCGTGCATGCGCTCGTTCTGTGCTAGTGGATTATCACGAGTCTTTAATTTTTGGAATTTTTTCAGTCACGAAGGGAGAGATTACTGTCGTATTAGTCTACTGGCCGCCAGGACGGTCTGACGGACGCGGGGTTTGACAATTGCCCAGTGAAATAGCGCCGTGCCTATCGATTCGGAAAATCAGAATTTCGGAGGGTTCGACGCGGATTCGGCCGCTCCCTCGTCGGGAGCGAACCGTCGCAACGCGGACCGGCGTCTGCCGGTCGGTATCCTGACCGGAGTCGAGTACGACGGTTCTCCGGACCGGACGTACGAGCCGATCGCCTCCGGCTTCCCGGGGCCGCAGTTCGGGACGAACGTCGTACACGGACAACCCGATGCCCCCGCGACGGGCCGGTGCTGGCGACGGCCCTCGAGCGGTGGGGCACGGAGACGCCGTGATAGCGGTTCGACCCCGAACGCCCCTTCTCGTTCGACGGCCGGCCACATATACTCACAAAACTAGACGTTTGTCTAGGAATAAAGGAAAATTATTATAGGTGCAGTTTCGATGAACTCACATGGCCTATAGACGATCACAGCGCGGTGGGTTTCCCTCACCGGTCACCGTTCTCGCGACGGTGGCGACCGCGTTGATCGCCGGCGTGGCCCTCGGTGGCGTGTTACACGCGACCGGGAACCTCCGGACGGTCGCCGCCCTCTACGGACTCGAGGGGGTCGTCAACGAGTGGACGCTCGTTCTCTGTCACAGCGTCTTCGCCCTCGGTCCGTTCGTCGCTCTCGTAAACCGCTCGCGGAGGGGACGACGCGTTCCGCGACCGCTCGCGGAGTGCCATCGGAACCCGTTCCTCTGTGCCTGTCTGGGAACCGCGTACGGCGTCGTGCTGTGGGCCGCCGTCATCGCCTACGGAGCGCCGGTCGCGTTCGGGTTCGTCACCGCGAGCGCGCCTCCGATTCCGTACCGCCACTGGGGGGCGTTCTACGCACTGCTGGTGTTCGGGGCGGTCGCCGGCGCCTGGTATCCGCTGCTCAGAGAGTTCTTCGACGAACTGCAGTAGTCGCCGACCGTCGAGTCAGACTGGTCTCACACGATCGGCCCCAGTTCGGTGACCGGCTCAGGTCCGGTCGACGAACTCGACGATGTGTTCGGCGATCTCTTCGCCGGCGTCTTCCTGCAGGAAGTGGGCCGCCTCGTCGATCCAGATGTCGGGTTGCTCGGTCGCGGTCGGGATGTGGTGTCGAAGCGGGTCGCGGTCGTGAGACGTGATCGGGTCCTCCCGCCCGAACAGCACGAATGCGGGTTTCTCCCACTCGCCGAGGCGCTCCTGGGTTTCGGCCATCAGCTCCGCACCGGGATCGTCGGGCGAGGTGGGGACGAGGCCGGGGAACGTCCGCGCGGCGGCCTTGTATCGATCGTCGGGGAAGGGTGCGCGATAGGCGTCGACCACGTCCTCGGAGAGGTCGCGGTAACAGCCGTTGCGAACGAGTCGGCCGATGTCGAGGTCCTCGGCGGTCTCCACCATCTCGAGGAACTCCTTCCACCTGTCGCTCATCTCCTGTGTGCCGTCGGGCACGCCGGTGTTCATCGGTACGAGTCGTGCAAACCGCTCGGGCTGGTGGGTCGCGAGCGGGAGTCCGAGCACGCCGCCCCAGTCCTGGCAGACGAGCGTGACGTTCGTCAGATCGAGTTCCTCGACGAAGGTCTGCAGCGCGTCGTAGTGCATCTCGACGGAGTAGGCGTCCGTGTCCTCGTACCGATCCGAGCGCCCGCAGCCGATCAGGTCGGGAACGACGACGCGGCCCCGCTCGGCCAGGATCGGCATCATCTTCCGATAGAGGAACGACCACGTCGGCTCGCCGTGCAGACAGAGGAACGTCTCGTCGGACTCGTCGCCGTTCTCGCCGCCGCCGGTTTCTACGTACGCCATGTCCAACCCGCCGACGTCGACGTACTGGGGCTCGTAGCCGAAGTCCGGGACGTCCGCGAAGTGCTCCTCGGAGACGCTGAGTACCATGTGGTACGGCACTACAAACCATCATACAAAAGTTGGGAAACCGAATTCGGCGACGGCACGGTCGACGCCTGCTCGATCGTCAACGCGAAGGCGGGCAACTGCGCGGAGGACTGCGGGTTCTGCGCGCAGTCGGTCCACTTCGACACCGGCATCGACACCTACGGCTTCCTCGGGCCCGAGAAGATCCTCGAGGCCGCCAAACGCGCGGAACGCGACGGCGCGCAGCGCTTCGGCATCGTCGTCGCCGAGAAGGGCGTCTCGAAGGAACACCGCCCGGAGGAGTGGGAGGAAGTCCTCGAGTCGATTCGGCTCGTCCGCGACGAGTGCGACCTCGAGGTCGACGCTTCCCTCGGAATCCTGACCGAGGAGGAGGCCGCGATCCTCGCCGAGGAGGGGATCAACCACTACAATCACAACATCGAGACCTCCCCGAACTACTTCCCGGAGATCGTCGACTCCCACAGCTTCGAGGATCGGGTGAAGACCCTCGAGGTCGCCAAGGAGGCCGGAATGGACCTCTGTGCGGGCGTGATCCTCGGAATGGGCGAGACCACGACCGACCGGGTCGAGGCCGCGATCGCCTTACAGGAGATCGGGATCTCCTCGCTGCCGGTCAACGTCCTCAACCCGGTCGCGGGAACGCCGCTGGCGGAGCAGGGCGTCGACATCAGTACGGAGGAGATCGTCAAGACGGTCGCGGTGTACAAATTGCTCCACCCCGAGTCGCGAGTCCGGCTGACCGGCGGCCGCGAGGTCAACTTAGAGCCCGACGAGCAGCACCTGCCGCTCGAGGCCGGCGCGGACGGCCTGCTGACGGGCGACTACCTGACGACCGAGGGACAGTCCCCCGGTGAAGACATCGAGATCATCGAACGCGCGGGACTCGAGCCCAACACGGACACGAACGACTTCGATCCGGAGGCGGTCAAAGCCCGCCACGGCGAGGCGGCGGAGTCGTCGACCGAGACGGCAAGTACGGGCGCGGAACCGAGCGACGACTGACGACGAACGAATTCAGCACACGACAGCTATGGACGACATCACGTTTGCGGTACTCGGAACGGGTGGCATCGGCCGACGAGCACTCGAAGTGAGCCAGCACAAGGACGCGCTGACCCCCGTCGCGGCGTGTGACCGTCACGGCGTGGCGTTCGACTTCGACGGTCTCGACGTCGACGAATTATTGGCGGCGACGGAGGGCAATATCGACAACGAGGTCGCGACCGATGGCGGAACAGGTGCGACTACAGCCGAGGGCGGCGTCAAACAGCACGGCGAGGACAGGGGCGTCGTCGCCTCGAGTCAGGCCCGGCCCAGCGAGGGCCCCATTCAGGAGATCATCGACCACGGCGATCGGATCGACGCCGTGTTACTCGCGCTGCCGAACTACGAACACGACTTCATCCCGCGGACGGCCGACCGCTTCGCCGAGGGCGGCTACTCGGGCGTGATGATCGACGTCCTCAAGCGCTCGCGCGTGATCGACATGCTCGACGACCGCAGCGACGAGTTCGAGGAACGCGGCATCACGTTCGTCTGCGGGGCCGGCGCGACCCCCGGCCTCCTGACCGGCGCGGCCGCGCTGGCCGCCCAGTCGTTCGTCGAGGTCACCGACGTCGACATCCACTGGGGCGTCGGCCTCAAATCGGGCTACGAGGACAACCGCGGCACCGTCCGCGAGGACATCGCGCACCTCCCCGAGTACGACATCGAGACCGCCCGCGACCTCTCGGAAGCGGAGATCGAGAGAATCATCGACGACCACGACGGCGTCATCGAGTTCGAGGACATGGAACACGCCGACGACGTCCTCCTCGAGCGCGCGGGCGTCTGCGACGCCGCGGACGTGACGGTCGGCGGAATCCTCGACGTGCAAAACGACGAGAAGCCGACGACGACGACGGTCCGCGTGACCGGCCGCACCTTCGACGGCGAGACGGCGACCAACACCTTCCAGTTGGGCGACGAGACGAGCATGGAGGCAAACGTCAACGGGCCGGCGCTGGGCTACCTGAAAGCGGGCGTCCGACGCAACCGTGCCGGCGAGTACGGCGTCTTCGGCCCCGCCGACCTGATGCCTGGCTTCTGAACGCCGACTGCCGTTCCGATCGTTTTCATGAGCGATACTAGACGATTTCCGAGACCGCCGCGTATCGGCCGGCTCGAGCCGCCGACGAGCCGAACCGCCCGTTCGTTCCGAACCGTGAGAGTCAAACCGTGGCGCTGAGTCCATCTACCCGAATGGCCGACCGCGGGTTCGACCTCGAGGGGCGACTCGACGCCCTCGAGGCACACGATCTGAAGCGCGCCCTCTCGCCCGTCGATCGAGTCGCCGAGCGCGGCTACTTCGCCGAGCCCTCGGGCGGCGACCTCCCCGTCCTCGACAGCGCGGAGGCGCTCGTCTTCGCGTCGAACAACTATCTGGGACTGACCGACGACCAGCGAGTGCAGGACGCGGCCAGGCAGGCGGCCGCGACCGTCGGTACCGGAGCCGGCGCGAGCCGGCTCGTCACCGGCGACACGCTGGTTCACCGCGATCTGGAGCGCCAGCTCGCCGAGACGAAGGGCACCGAGCGCGCGCTGGCGTTCTCCTCGGGCTACGCCGCCAACGTCGGCACGATCGCCGCCCTCGAGCCGGACGTGGTCTTCTCCGACGAACTGAACCACGCCAGCATCGTCGACGGCTGCCGGCTCGCCGACGCCGAGACGGTCGTCTACGACCACTGCGACGCCGCGAGCCTGCGAGCGAAACTCGAAGAACGGGCCGATCGCACGAGCCGCGAGGGCCGGGAGCCGGCCGACGAATCGTGGCTGATCGTCACCGATTCGGTGTTCAGCATGGACGGCACCGTCGCCCCGCTCGAGGCGATCTGTGACGCCGCCGAGGCGTTCGGCGCGTGGGTGATGGTCGACGAGGCCCACGCGACCGGCCTCTACGCCGACGGCGGCGGCGTGGTCCAGGCCGAGAGACTCACGGACCGCGTCCAGATCCAGCTGGGGACGCTCTCGAAGGCGCTGGCGAGCCAGGGCGGCTACGTCGCCGGCAGTTCGGAACTGATCGAGTGCCTGTGCAACGACGCGCGCTCGTTCGTCTTCTCGACGGGGCTCGCGCCGCCGGCGGCCGCGGCGGCCAGCGAGGCGTTACACGTCGCCCGCCATGGCGACGCGCGCGAACGGCTCTGGGAGAACGTCGCCCACCTCCGGGACGGCCTCGAGTCGATGGGGTTCGAGGTCTGGGGCGACTCCCAGATCCTCCCGGTGGTCGTCGGCGACCGGCGGGACGCGATCGCCCTCGCCGACGGGGTCCGTGAACGCGACGTCGTCGCGCCCGCGATCCGACCGCCGACGGTGCCCGAGGGGACGAGCCGGATCCGCGTCGCTCCGATGGCCACGCACGACCGCGACGACGTCATCGCCTGCCTCGAGGCCTTTCAGGCCGCAGGTCGGGAGGTGGGGCTGCTGTGACCGCCGCGCGACCGATCGCGGTGGTCGGCACCGGGACCGGCGTCGGAAAGACGGTCGTCACGGCCGGGCTCACTCGGCTACTCCGGGACGACGGCCACGAGGCGCGGGCGATCAAGCCCGCCCAGACCGGCCACCCGCCCGACGACGACGCCGGATTCGTCGCCGCTGCCTGTGACGATCCCGACGCCGCCACCTGTCCGCGCTATCTCGAGCCCGCGCTCGCACCGCGAGTCGCGGCCGAGGTCGCCGACGAGGGGCTCGCCTACGAGCCGATCCGCGAGGCCTGCGAGCGCGAGATCGCGGCGACGCCGGTCCCGATCGTCGAGGGGATCGGCGGCCTCCGGGTGCCGCTGGCCGGCGAGAAGGAAGTGATCGACCTCGTGGCCGATCTCGAGGCGGCGGCGGTCGTCGTCACGCGCTCGGGGCTGGGCACGCTCAACCACACCGCGCTCTCGATCGACGCCCTCGAGGACCGGGGGATCGACGTCCGCGGCGTCGTCGTCGACGAGTACGCGGGCGAGACGCTCGCCGAGCGGACGAATCCCGACGAACTCGAGCGGATGACCGGCCACGCGGTCGAGACGGTGCCGCCGCTCGGGGACGGCGAACACGCGACGCCCTGCGACCTCGCGGCCGGCGTCGCCGACGCGCTGTCGCCGGCGTTTCGCGACCGTCTCCCCGTCGACGACTGAGCGGCGCGGCTTCTCAGGCCGTCGGCGCCGGCGGTTCGTCGTCGGCCGCAGTCGGTCCCTCGCCGGAAGAAACGTCGGCTACCGCCGCGTCGAGATCGACGAGGTGGGAGACGATCTCTGACTTCCGGTGTTCCACCTCGAGGTGGACCCGGAGCCCGTTGCGATCGTCGTACGTCTCAGCACAGAGCGGGCAGCTGTCGAGGTCTGTCATTCTGCCGATCACCAAGAGACTGTCTCACCGTTCATCGACGTAATAGTGTCGATCAGTCTATGAATCGAGATGTCCGAAACGAACGGTTCTGTTGAAGTCATCTTCCGATGACATAAATGGCGTACAAGATACAGAGGGTGAATGCAGCACGCAGTCACCAGTTACTGTGTTCGGCAAAGGACACAGCTCTCCGAACAGTGTGACGAGGCGACGACCGCGCAGCGGGCTCAATCGGTCGTCTTTCGGCCGGTTATTTCGGAGGGGTTGAGTTCGTAGATCAGCATCTCGACTTCGGGGACGGCCTCGTCAAAGAGGCGAAACGGCGGGAACTGCTCGTTGATTTCGGTGTCGGTGAACCGAGCCTGCTCCTCCGCGGAGAGGGGACGTATCTCGCCCCGGATCATCACGCTCCACGAGTTGCCCGCCTCGTCCACCTCGTAGAGAATGAACGTGGCCGTCTCCGTCGACTCCGCGTACGCAATCTTGGTGCTTTCGGGCTCGTCGCTCACCCGAACGAAGAGCCGGGAGCCGTCATACAGGTAGTTCAGCGGCACCGCGTAGGCGTCGTCGTCCCGGGCCAATGCGAGGACCCCGTGGCCACGCTCTTCGAGCAACTGGCCGATCTTCTCCTCGTCGATCCCTTCGGTGTAGACGTACTCGACATGCTCCATGGCGTATGAATGGGTCGGTCAGCTAAAGAGCCTTCTTCCGTCCGACGCAGAGAAGCCTCGGTGTAGTCGCGTGCCTAAATAACACCGTTTTCAGATCTATAGCCCGTGCGAGATGCGCGCTGTGTATTCAGCATATCCTCACCAAACTATCACTGATTGAGGGTTTCAACAGAGCCAAACGAACGAAACCCGTCATCGACGACCGGATCCGGTCGCGACCGGTCACATGAAGTCGCTCAGCCCCGACTGATCGTCGTCGGGTTCGTCGGCCGCCGCCGTGTCGTCGCCCTCCTCGTCGAACTGTTCGCTCCCGTCTTCGGTTCCGGACGCCGCGAGGGTCTGCTGGCTCTCGTTGTCGCCGTCGTCGGACTCCGTCGTCGCGTCCCCGCTCGAGCGCTCGGCCTCGAAGAAGGCGTCGCCGGAGTGTTCGACGGCCAGTTCGGCTTTGCGCTCCTCGGCGTCCGCGACGATCGACTGGACCTTGTTGGTGTCTTTCCCGCTGCCGGTGACGAAGGAGACCTCCGACTCGTCGAGGTCGTAAGCGGCGGCCATCCGGACGGTCAGGTCGCGGTTCTTGCAGTGGTGGGTCATCGCCGAGAGGAACGGCAGGATCTCCCGGCGGACGGTGGCGACGCTCGCACCCTCCCGTTCGGCGATGCGCTCGGCGATCGAATCGCGCGTGTTGCGAGTGCCTTTCGTCCGCCCGAGTTTCGACCAGTAGCTGGGCGGGCCGTAGCGGGTCCAGCCACCCTTCTCGCCCCGACGGGAGGCGGCGACGCCGGCGGTCATGTTGTCGGTCGCGTACCGCCAGTAGGAGTAGTCCTGGGTCGCGCGCACCCGGCCGAGCCAGCGATCGGCGTTCGAGAGGAACTCGTAGGCGTCGGCCAGTTCCGCGCCCTCGTAGTCCTTCGGGACGTTGTCCTCGATCCAGTTGAGCAGGTCGTCCGGCGTCTCGTCGACGTCGTAGGAGGCCCGCAGCGCGCCCTCGGCGTCCTCCTCCTTGATGAGTTCGTCGAGGAAGTCGAAGATCCCCTCGGTGGTGTCGCGCTCGCTCGTCACCACGTCGTCGACCGTCAGGCGCTCGGCCTCCTCGGCGACCGCCTGCAGGTCGTTGACCGCCGAGCGCAGATCGCCGCTGGTCGCCTCCGCGATCTTCTCTAAGGCCTCCTCCTCGAACTCGACGCCCTCGCGCCGGCAGATGTCCCGCAGCACGGGGACGATCGAGCGCTTGGAGACGTCGCGGAACTCGATGGTCTCGCAGGCGTTGCGCAGCGACTGGCTCATGTCGTAGAATTCGTTGGCCACGAGGACGATCGGCTGGTTGGCGTCCTTGACGACGCGGGTGACCTCCCGCGAGCCGCCGTAGTCGGCGTTGCCGTGGAAGTTGTCCGCCTCGTCCAGGATGACCAGCCGCCGACCCGACTCGCCCGCGGTGAGCGTCCCGCTCTTGGAGGCCTCACCCGCGATCTTCTCGATGACGTCGGCTCCCCGGCTGTCGCTGGCGTTGAGTTCCATCACCGGCCACCCCATGTCGTTGGCCAGCGCGTGGGCGGCGGAGGTCTTCCCCACGCCGGGACTGCCGTGGACGATCACCGACTCCCGGTGGTCGTCCCACGTCTCGGCCCACTCCTCGAGCTGGTCGCGGGCCTTGTTGTTGCCGCGTACCTCCGACAGCGTCGTCGGGCGGTACTTCTCCGTCCAGTCGGTCATTGGACACTGGTTGGTGCGAGTCGCGTTTAGTGGTTGCGGAGCGTCACTCCTCGTCTACGGACTTCAGGTCGAGACGAGATGTGACACCCTCGTACGAATCGTCGCTCGAAACGATAGTATCGCCGTTCGATTCGACGAGATGAAGCGCATCGAACGGTGTGAATCCGTGGTCTTCGACGTAGGTCGCCGCAGCGACGACAGCATCTAGGTCTCCGTATGTCGACGAGGTTAGCAGCGTTCGTGACGACCCGTTCGGTATCCCGTTCTTCGCGGTACGCGACGAGGAGGAGTTCGATAAGCGTGAATCGCGACGTCCACAACTCGTCCCGGTGACTTCGGTATACCGACTCGGCGGCCTCGCTGAGCCAGTCTTCGTCCTTGATGAGCGCAAGGAGAAAATCCGTTCCCACGTACGTTACCGCCCTGCCTCGTCGAGTGCCGCCTCGCGTGCTTCTTCGCGAAGTACGCCAGCGATGTCGACATCCGAAAACTCGTCTCTAAACGCCTCTAGGGGTCGTCAGACACCGGTATCAACTTGAGTCCGTCAGGAAGCTTCACGATATGGTACCGGTCGCCGTATCGCTCTCGGATTTCCTTCGGGAGCGTGAGCCGACCACGGTCGTCTAGCGCTACGTCGGACATGTCTCGGCGTACGGTGGGCGAGTGCAAAAACTTCCCCCATATTAGGAAAGACGCCCACCGTACTCGTCGGTGAGTTATCTCTTCTTCCACGAATCGACGATGGGTATCCAGAGAAGTCGATACATCGTATTGATATCGTATCCTTCTGACTTCCCCATCCAGTCGGTCATTGCTGTTCGGTTGGGGAGAGCCGCGTTTGGTGGTTCCGGAGCCGCACTCCTCGGCGGCTGACTCCAGATCGAGCCGTATCGATTGTGTACGAGGGAGCTACCGACCGCATCCCGGGCGAATTGCCAGCCGGCTACGAACGTCACGTTCGGAGCGAGTGGGGATTATAACGGAGACGGTTGTACGACGATTGCCATGACGGCAATCAAAGTAATCCGTGTTATGGGAACGTCAGAGGAATCCTGGGAAGATGCAGCCCACGAAGCGTTTCGCGAGGCGAGTCAGACGGTCGACGACATCTCCGGTATCAACGTCGAGAACTGGACGGCAAACGTCGAAGACGGAGAGGTCGTCGAGTACAAAGCGACAACTGAAATCGCGTTCCCGGTCGAGTACTGATCGCTCACCGCCACGACGATGACGAGAGCCTACTGGGGAACAGCCGGTACGATCATCGGGGACCCCACTCCTCGGTTCACGCTACTGACGTGGCGTCCGACACTCCCGTGGCGGCAGAATGGGAGTCCACCGACAACCCCACCGCTTCAGCGGTGGGTAGCTGACTACCCGATACCGTCCCAGGAGAGACCCACCGCGACCGACGGGAGTGACCTCGCTTCGATTGCCACAGATCGGGGTCCAGCCGCTGCGGAGCAACTCGGCACGACCGTGCGCGTTTCGTCCTCGACGACAGCCGCTCGAGGCTTCCCGCCGGTTTCGCCGCGTTCGAACGATCGAGACCGAGAGCGGCGGCACCCGTTGAGACGCGATCGACTCGCGTTCGGGAGCGTCTCGCAGCGAGTCGTCGGCTCGGCATCGGCCCCGTTCTGACGGTCGATCCGTCGAAGAACGCTGGTTGTAGCGCTCCCTCGAGGCGAGTTTCTTGTACTTTCGCGACGTTTCTCCGGTATGGGAACGCACGTACTCGTCCCGCTCGACGGCTCGCCGCAATCGTGGGCCGCGTTCGACCACGCGATTTCGAACTACGACGGTGAGACGATCACGACGATACACGTCGTCGATCCGATGGAGGGAGTGTACAGCGATTACGGAGGCGGTGGGTACTACGATGCGCAGGTCCACGATCGGGCCGTCGAACGCGGCGAAGAACTCGGCGAACGGGCGCGCACCCGAGCGGACGACGCGGGGATTCTCGAGACGACCGTCCTCGAGACCGCAGTCGAAACGGGGCCGCCCGCTCGGACGATCCTCGAGTTCGCCGACGAGAACGACGTCGACCACATCGTCATGGGCAGCCACGGTCGGTCCGGCGTCGCGCGGATTCTGCTCGGAAGCGTCGCCGAAACCGTGACGCGGCGATCGCCGGTGCCAGTGACGGTCGTTCGATAACCGACCACACCGATCACGGTGCATCCCGACGAAGTCGTTCCGGAACGGCCGCGAGTTCGACTTCGACCTCGTTCGTTCGCATGAACGGTGGCGTCCACGGATCGTTGTACTGTAGCAGCGTCGGCTCGCCGCGCGCCTCGAGATCGAGCCGAGCGAGTCGCTCGAGGAGTCGCTCGCGTTGCCGATCGACGCGCTCGTTCGTCGCGTACCACGAGAACCGGCACACCGCGACCGTCCGCGGCGGTTCGACGACGAGCCGAACGTCGGCGTCGGTCGGCGTCGGGGCGGTCTCGGGCGTGTGCGTCCGCGGGAGATAGAACGCCATCGTCACGTCGCCGCCGTCGGACCCCGTTCGCACGGGCGATATCACCGGGATCGAGCTACCGCGAACCGCCACCGGTGCGGTCATCGCAACGTCTTCGCCGCGTTCGTTCGCACCCGAGATGTAGCGAAAGAGGCGTCCGAACGCAGTCCGCGTATCCTGTGCCGTCGTTTCGACGCGAACCGTCCGGGGATAGCGACGGATCTCGACGCCGTCGACACGATCCAGCGTCTCCGACGGAACGCGGTCGGTCGTTCGGGCGACGTACACGCCCCACCCGATCCACAATACGAGCAGACTGCCGATTCCGACCAGTACCTTTCGTGCCGAACGCATACGGCTCGTACGCCGTGCCGCTCAATAGTCCCACAGGGTCTCTTCGCGGTGTGTCACATCGGTCGTCGATCCGATACGGCCGGATCTGACGCCGCGGTACGCCGTCCCCGACCGAAGTGGTGCGTGGAAGATTCCGATATAACACACTATCGCTTGTATTAGAAAAATGCTATTTGTGCTAGTACGTGGCAATGTCGCGTATGGAACTGCGGGCAGAGCGCCGGTGTCACCTGTTGATCGGTGTGTCGTTGCTCCTGCTGACGATCGGTATCGGATACGATTTCGTTTTCGGAACGAAGCTAGCGGATTTCCTCGTGATAATCGCCGGCCTCTTCGTCGGATGGGTGGCGTTTTTCTACTGCTTGGGAAACGCTTCGTTCTGGGACTAGCCCGCGGACTCTCGGCGTTCAGCACTGGTTTCGCCGACCGTTGCAGTCGGCGATTCTGCGTCATTCAGCCGTGGATGGGCGGAGATTTACGGACACGAACCGACGGTAAACACGATTCGTACAGGAACACCTCGATCGCCCACCGAGCGTCCGTAATAGACGCAGGTAGTTCGACGTGGTACCTGACGACGTGATGGAGCTACTCGCGGACCAAACGGCCGTCGTGACCGGTGCATCGAGCGGAATCGGGCGTTCTATCTCGCTGACGTTCGCCGAACACGGAGCCGACGTCGTCGCCGACGTGCGCGAAGAGCCACGAGAGGGCGACACACCGACTCACGAACTGATCGCCGACCGACCCGAAGCGACGGCGACGTGCGTCGATTGCGACGTCTCGAGCGGAGACGATCTCGAGGCGACGCTCGACGAAGCCGAGCGATTCGCCGGCGTCGACGTACTCGTCAATAACGCGGGAATCTTTCGGACCGAGGAGTTCCTCGAGGTGACCGCTGATCAGTACGAGCATCTCATGAGCGTGAACGTGGAAGGAGCGTTCTTCGGGACGCAGCTCGCGGCCTGGCGGATGATCGAGAGCGGGGGTGGACGTATCATCAACGTCTCGAGTGTCGCCGGCGTCGTCGACAACGGTAACTACGTCACCTACTGCGTTTCCAAGGGCGCAATCCGATTGCTGACGTACGCGGCAGCCCATCGGCTCGGTCCGGACGGAATCCGCGTGAACGCGATCCACCCCGGCGGGATCGAGACCGCAATGTTGGAAGACGCGCGTATGGGCCCGAAGCGATCGACCGATTCGCGCAGGCGGTCCCATCGCGGCGGATCGGCGACCCCGAAGATATCGCGGGAGCCGCGCTGTTTCTGGCGAATGAACTCTCGGCGTACGTGAACGGGGAGTCGCTCGTCGTCGACGGCGGGTATACTCACACGGGCTGAGTCGAACCGTTCAAAAGCCGCCATCGAATCCGCGGCCCACTGCTCCGCCCGTCTCCGTTCTTCGTACCGCGTACCGGCGCTACGATTCACCCCTCGCCTCTTTCCGTCCCGTCATCGTCTCGGGATCGAGACTGAAATACCGGAACGTGGTTTCTCTCGGCGGCCGTTCGAAAACGTCGACGAGCGGGATTCGAATCGCCCACATTCCCTGTACCTCGGCTGATTCGTACGGCGCGTCGGAAATGTTGGATAAACGACCGTTGGCGACGACGCTTCGCCACCGACTGTCGGTCCTGTCGTGCGTAACGAAGGAGACGGGCCTGTCTACGAGGTCCTCCTTCCTGCTATCCCGGGGGAACGATAGTCGATAGTAGAAGCGCTTCACGTCCGCACTGTAGCCGTACGAAACGGGTATCGAAATCGGCGGTTCGTCCGGGTCCGTGGAAAACGAGATGACGCCCGTCCCGCCTCGACCGAGGAACTCGTTCATCTCTTCCTCGCTCATTTGGAGCCAACGTAATTCCTGCATATCGTGTGTGGCGGTAGCAGGGTAGAAAATACCCCCTTACAGCAGGCCGTACTTTCAATACGATGAGACTGACTCGAACCGTCCGTGCGTTCGTCGGCAACCTCGATCGCGGCCCGATACGTGTCGATGTTGAGGTGGCCGTTCGGAGGGTGTTGTCGAGTGGTGCGATGGTGATCGACACCGCGCCAACGGCGAGAGCCCCGGGAGCGGAACGCAGAACTCGTCGAGTGCGCAGGAGCGGGAACGAAGACGAGTTCGGAGACCGGCCGTCTTCGGACGACGGTCGACGCCGCGATCTGGCTCCTCGGTCCCGGCGAACGTCCGGATAGCGAGCGCCGTTTCCGCGTGTGACCCCCGATCTCGTGTCCCGTTCGAGCGCGGAGCCGACGCTTCCCGCGACAGTCGATCGAAAATCCGGCGTTCTCGTCGTCCGTCCCGAGAGCCCGGGACCGCCACTGGCCGGCTGGCGATCTACTCGGTTCCGTAGACGAGGACGGACTGAGACGCAGCCTTCTCGCCCACCTCGACTCGAATCGGAACCTCCCGATCGTCGTCGACCGGCGGGGTTTCGTATCCGAGGACAACCGTCGCCGAGTCGCCGGAATCCAGGGTAAGGCTTCGGGCGTCGACGCACTCCGGCGTGTGACCGACGACGAGTCGGAGTTCGCGGGCTCCCGTCGTCGCACCCGAATTCCGAACCGCGACCCGGACTTCGAGGGACTGTCCCGAGTCGACTGGGGCGTTCGTCTCGAGCGAATCGATTACGAGCGCGGCCTCGGCGCCGTCGCGGTCGTCGCTACCGCCGCCGGACTCGATCGCGCCGAGACACTCGCTCGCTCGGGGATGCTCGTGGGTCGGCGCGCCCATCCGGTAGTCCTCTCGTCGGGTCGTCAGCGACGTGATGACGGTCCCGTCGCTCCCGTACTCCGGGACCCCGACGACGACGCGGTCCGGTTCGACGGTCACGCCCGACCCCTCGCCGATCTCGAAGACGACCGTCCCCGAGAACGGCGCGTCGACGTCGTCGCCGAAGGCGACCCCGTCCTCGAGGATCGTGTCGCCGTACAGGCCGTCGTCGTAGAAGCCGGTGTTCGCGTAGGCGACGTCGCCGTCCTCGAAGGTGCCGGTCACCGTCGCTCGAGCGCAGGAGTGAAACGCGATCGTTCGTCCCGCTCGTTCGATCGTCGCCGGCTCGTCGTCGCTTCCCCGGCCGTCGACTGTCGGCGAGCCAGTTCCCGGACTCGAGTCGGCGTCCGGTTCGGCGCCGTCGTCCGCGTCGCGGCTCATCGCGGCGCACCTCGGCTGACGGCGGCGTGCGTCGGGTAGATCATACCGGGGCCACCACGTCACGGGCAAAAGGTGTGGCGTCGGTCGGGTTCGATGAGGGTCCGGGTATCGGACTCGAGCGCCCCGGTGCGAGCCCGCCGCCGGTCGATCGGCCCGCCGGCTCCCGGGCCGGTGGACCGCCGGTCGCGTCCCGGTGTGGCTAACTGGCCGGAGTTCGAATCCCGGGTATGAACGTCGCGATCGTCACCGTCGGCGACGAGATTCTCGCGGGGTCGACGACCAACACCAACGCGTCGTGGCTGGCCGAGCGGATCACCGAACGGGGCAGCAGCGTCGAGCGGATCCTGACGATCCCCGACGACCGCGACCTCATCGCGGACTACGTCGCCCGCTGGAGCGCGGCGTTCGACGCCGTGATCGTCACCGGCGGCATCGGCGGGACGCCCGACGACGTGACCGTCGAGGCCGTCGCCGACGGCCTAGAGCGGGAGTTCGTCGTCCACGGCGAGATCCGCGAGCGGTTAGTCGAGAAGGCCGCCGCGTTCCGCGACGAGAACCCGGAGATGGTCGCGGAGTACGACCTCCAACTCGACATCGACGCCGCGGCCTCGATCCCCGAGGGCGCGACGCCGATCGTGATCGACGAGGGCTGGGCCCCCGGCTGCATCGTCGAGAACGTCTACGTCTTCGCCGGCATCCCCGACGAGATGAAAGCCATGTTCGAGGCCGTCGCCGACGAGTTCCAGGGCGACGCCGTCGCCCGGACGGTCTACACGCCGGCCCCCGAGGGCTCGCTCCACGAGGCCCTCGAGGGCGTGACCGAGCGGTTCGACGTCGCGGTGGGCAGCTATCCCCGCAGCGAGAACCGACCGGGACGGATCCGCGTCTCGAGCACCGACCCCGAGACGGTCGACGCGGCGATCGAGTGGCTGCGCGAGCGCGTCGAGACGACGGAGCCCCCCTCCGAAACCGAGGAGTCGGCGGCGTAGCGTCGCGTCGGATGGGCCGCCGACGGAATAGCATCGTGTCGGGTCGCTCGTCAGTTCGACCGCCGGTCCTCGACGATCCGGACGGCGACCGCCGTGAGTCCCGCTATCGTGAGGACGAACCGCTCGCCGGTCGCCGCGATGGGGAAGATCCGTTCGACCCCCGCCGCGGGCTCGTCCCGCGTCGGATCGACGCCGGTCCGGTAGTGGGTGTCCTCGGTCGTCCCCCGCGCCGTGGTCTCGGCGACGCCGCTGCCCTCGAACTCGACGAACGTCTGGACGAGCCCGCGCTGGTCGGTGACGAGCAGTTCGCCCGAGAGGTCGTAGAACCGGTCGTGAACCGGCCAGAAGAGGTTGGCGCCGTTGAAGAAGGCGTCGAACAGGACGTGTGCGAACAGCAACGCGGCCAGCGTCGTCCACGCGAGGCGGTGGCCGTGCGCGCCCCACCGCCGGCGGACGATCGACTCCTCGCGCCGGGCGTCCCACAGCAGGGCCGCGGCGGGGAGGAGGACGATCCAGAGGTTGTGCAGCGCCGCGCGGTGGGTGCCCGGGACAACGATGCCGATCAGCGTGTCGAGATCGAGCAGGGCGCTACAGCCCATCACGAGCAGTATCGCCCGCGTGTCGAACGCGTCACCCAGGAGGGCGATCCCGACCAACCCCGCGAACGCGACGTGGACGACCGTCGATGGCACGTCTCGGCGAGTCGAACCGCGGGGGCTTGAGTTTTTGGCCGCCGTCGCCGACTCCGGCCGCCGACGGCGAACGGGTCGCTACCCCGCTCGTCGGCGGCGAACGTACTGCCCGAGAAAGACCAGCGCCAGAGCGGCGCTTCCGACCTCGAGCGGCGCCGGGTGGAAGGTCAGGACGGCGCTGGCGAGCACCAGGGAACCGGCGAGGACGGCGTACCCGACGGCCGGATCGCCGCCGTCGCTCGGCTCGACCGGATCGGTCCTGACGACGAGTTCGCCGCGCTCGAGCTGGCCGAAGACGGCATCGAACCGCGCCGGGGCCCGCGCCAGGACGGGGGCCGACTCGCGGAGGTCGGTCCGGGCGTCCGCGAGCAGCGCGTCGATCTCGCTCTCGATGAACCCGTGGTCGACGAGGAACGAGCGCGTGACCGCGATGAAGTCGAACTCGGGATCGAGGCTCCGGCAGACGCCCTCGCCGACCGTCCCGACCCGGACGAGCAGCATGACGTTCGGCGGGATCCGGAACGGGAACTCCTGGAGCGTCGAGAACAGTTCGGTAATGATCTCCCGCCAGGTGATCTCCGACCGCCCCTCGAGGTTCTCGATCACCAGCTCGAGGACCTGCCTGACCGCGGTCCGGTCGACCGACCGGTCCAGCACCTCGAGCGCGATCAGGGCGTTCAGCAGGCCGTCGACGTCGCGGCGGACGAGGTGCCGGTAGAGGCTCGTGATGTCTTCCTGTTCCGCCTCGGTGAGCCGCCGACTCATCCCGTAATCGTAGACGGCGAGTCGGCCGTCCGCCGTCACCGCGAGGTTACCGGGATGCGGGTCGGCGTGGAACACGCCGTCGACCAGCCCCATTTTCAGATACGTGCGAGCGATCAGCGTGGCCATCTCGGTCCGGTCGCGTCCGGCCTCCGAGAGCGCGTCCTCATCGGTGATCTTCGTCCCCTCGACGTACTCCATCGCGACGATCCGTTCGGAACAGAGATCGTCGTAGGTGGCCGGAATGCGAACCCGGTCGTCGTCGGCGAAGTTGTCCGCGATGGTCCGCATGATCTCGGCCTCGCGTGCGAAGTCCAGTTCTTCGAGAACGATCGCCTCGAAGTCGTCGGCGACGTTCTCGATCGAGTAGCGCTGGTCCTCGTCGGCGACGGTCCGGAGCAGCGGGACGAGCCCCCTGACGACGCGGAGATCCCGCTCGATCATCGGCTCGAGGCCGGGCCGCCGGACCTTCAGCGCGATCCGCTCGCCCCCGTACGCGACGGTGTAGACGAACGCCAGCGACCCGCCGGCGACCGGCTCGAGCGTCTCGAGATCCAGGTCGTCGCCGAGTTCCGCCTCGACGACGGTCAGCGGATCGCCGCCGGCGTCTTCGGGAATCTCGTCTTGCAGCGTCGCGAACGCCTCGACGTAGATCGGCGGCACGAGATCGGGGCGGGTCGACAGCACCTGTCCGATCTTGATAAACGCCGGCCCCAGGTCGACCATCGTCTCTGTCAGCCGGCGAGCGCGCTCCCGGTGGGTGGCCTCGGAGGCCCGTCTGGGCGGTCCGAACACGAGGAATCGCCGTCGATCCCGGAGAAAGGCGATCGCGATCGGGAGGAACCGGACGAGGACCTGGATGTATCGGAGATAGTACCCCCTCATTCGCTCGTCGACGGGGCGTCGATCGGTCGACAGTTCATACCCGGTCTTCGAACACCGGCCACAAATACGTCCGTGGTCGCTCCCGGTATCGCGCGGTCGGTCGCTCGGCCCCGGTCTCGAGACGACGGGCGGCCGGCCCGCGGTCGTCTCCGGTAGCTACTTGGCCCGACCGGGCGACCCTCGGGTATGAGCGGACGCGGACCCAAACGGGAGCTCGCGGAGAAGATCGCCGGCGAGATCACGCTGAGCGACGATCCCGGCGCGACCCTGCGGAAGTGGCGCACCGACTTCGACGTCTCCCAGACCGATCTGGCGGCCGAACTCGAGGTCTCCTCCTCGGTCATCTCCGACTACGAGAGCGGCCGCCGGGAGAGCCCCGGCATCGGCGTCGTCGGCCGACTCGTCGAGGGACTGCTCGCGATCGACGAGCGCCGCGGCGGCGAGCGCATCCGCCAGTACGGCCGGGTCCTCTCGGCGGGGTTCGAGAGCGACGTCGTCTACGACCTCCGGGAGTACGCCACCTCGATCCCCCTCGCGCGGCTGTACGACGACCTCGAGGCCACCGAAGTCGCCTCGAGCGGGACGGACCAGGTCAGCGGCCACACCGTCATCGACAGCATCGAGGCGATCACACGCCTCTCGAGCGAGGAGTTCTTCCGGCTCTACGGCCAGAGTACGAACCGCGTTCTCGTCTTTACGAACGTTACTCGAGGCGAGGGCGTCGGGATCGCCCTGCGCGTGGTCAACCCGACGCCGAACGCCGTCATCCTCCACGGCCTGGAGGAGGACGACCTCTGGGATCACGCGGAGGAACTCGCCCGCATCGACGGCTACTCGCTGGCCGTGACGAACGCGGAACTGGACGGCGTCCTCGAGGGCCTGGTTTCGATCGAATAGCGGCGTTCGGCCCGTTTCGTGGTTGCTTCCGTCCTCGAGCGCGCTTCGACCCCCTCATTTATTCCCAACCATGGGCTTCTGACTCTTATTTCCCAATGAACGGAAACCTCGTACCGATACCGATCGAAATACGTCTCACGTACGTTTGCCTTCCGTGACGTTTATACTGTCTCCGCCCCGTCACACTCGTTAGCGAGTATCCGGTTTCTGGATACCGCCGCACGCACCTCTCGGTGGCCGCCGCCCGGGTGAGCGCCCCGAAACGACGGGGTCGCACTCGATGTCGGGCCGGTTCGAGAGACCGAACGGATTCGCCGCCACCACAGTAACCAATGACGAAAGACCTCGAGCGAGACCTCGGACTGGCCTCGGTGATGGCCATCAGCATCGGCGCGATGATCGGCAGCGGGATCTTCATCCTGCCGGCGTTAGCGATCGAGTTCGCCGGACCGGGCGTCGTGATCGCGTACTTACTCGCCGGACTGTTGGTCGTCCCCGCCGCCCTGAGCAAGTCCGAGATGGCGACGGCGATGCCCGAGGCCGGCGGTACTTACATTTACATCGAGCGGGGGATGGGGCCCCTGCTCGGGACCGTCGCCGGCGTCGGCACGTGGTTCTCGCTGGCGTTCAAGGGCGCGCTGGCGCTGGTCGGCGGCGTCCCCTATCTCGTGCTCCTGCTCGATCTGCCGGTCAAGCCCGTCGCGCTGGCGCTGGCCGTCGTCCTCATCGCGGTCAACGTCTTCGGGGCGAAACAGACCGGTCAACTGCAGGTCGCGATCGTCGTGGTCATGCTCGCCGCGCTGGCCTGGTTCGTCGGCGGCGGCGCGACGACGGTCGATCCCGGCCAGTTCGGCGGCTCGTTCGACGACGGTCTCGGCGGCCTGCTGGCCGCGACCGGACTGGTATTCGTCTCCTACGCCGGCGTCACCAAGGTCGCCAGCGTCGCCGAGGAGATCGAAAACCCCGGACGGAACATCCCGCTCGGCATCCTCGGCTCGCTGGCGTTCACGACGATCCTCTACGTCCTCATCGTCGCGGTGATGATCGGGGTCTCCCCGCTCTCGGAGCTGGCGGACTCGGCGACCCCGATGGCGGTCGCCGCCGAGGAGTCGCTCGCGGCGCCGGGAGTCGTCGCCGTCGTCCTCGCCGCGATCCTCGCGCTCGTCAGCACCGCCAACGCCGGCATCCTCTCCTCGTCGCGGTACCCCTTCGCGATGAGCCGCGACGACCTCGTGCCGCCGCGCTTCGCGACCGTCAGCGACAGGTTCGGGACCCCCGTCACCGCGATCACGCTGACCGGCGGCGTCATGCTCGCGCTGATCGCGTTCGTCCCCATCCTCGAGATCGCCAAGCTCGCGAGCGCGTTCCAGATCCTCGTGTTCGTCCTCGTCAACGTCGCCGTGATCGCCTTCCGGTACGCCGACCTCGAGGAGTACGAGCCGACGTTCGAGTCGCCGCTGTATCCGGCCGTCCAGCTGTTCGGCGTCGTGAGCGGTCTCGTCTTGCTGACCCAGATGGGGACCGTCGCCCTCGTGGGCGCGGCCGTCATCACCGCGGGGAGCATCGGCTGGTACGCGCTCTACGCGCGGCCCCGGATCGATCGGGCCGGGGTCGCCGTCAACACGGTCCGCCGGGAGACCGGCCGCTCGGCCGTCGACCGAACCGAGGACGTCCTCGAGTCGGGATCGGACGACGTCCTCGTGGCGGTCACCGAGGGGACCGGACGGGAACGCGAGCGGCAACTGATCCGCATCGCCGCCGACGTCGCCCGCGAGCGCGGCGGCGGCGTCACGGTCGTCCAGTTCGACGAGGTGCCCGATCAGGTGTCACTCGGCTACGCCTCGGAGACGCAGTCGCCGGCCGACCTGCAGTTCGAGGAACGGACGGATCAGCTCTCAGCCGAGTTCGACGTGCCGATCACCTACGGCGAGATCGTCAGCCACGACACGAAACACGCGATCGTCAACTTCGCGGCCCACGAGGACGCCGACGTTCTCCTGATGGAGCGCCAGCCCGGCGGGCTCCG
>SDGW01000046.1_pt1 | contig 43172 bp, 44 predicted proteins | sample 2873831 | NCBI WGS metagenome assembly SDGW01 (sample SAMN08132700, study PRJNA421101) | hypersaline lake metagenome | isolation source: celular fraction 0.22 microns magnesium sulfate-rich crust from ephemeral... | place: Spain: Penahueca Lagoon, Toledo | collected 2011-07 | reverse complement strand
CTTCGGCGTCAGCGGGCGCGTCGAAGCGGTCGTGGGCCGTGCTCCAGACGCTGACCAGGGCGCGGCCGTCGGGGCCGAGCACGCGGGCGAGTTCGTCCAGACTCGCGCGCCGGTCGGCCGCCGAGGGGAGGTGGTGCAGCGTGGCGACGTAGACTGCCAGGTCGGCGCAGGCGTCGGCAAGCGGCAGGCGGGCGGCGTCGCCGAGCAGCAGCGAGACGCGGCTCCCGACCCGTTCCTCGGCGGCGTCGAGCAGCGAGCGGCTGGCGTCCAGCCCGACCACACGGTCGGCCACGTCGGCGAGCAGGGCGGCGTGGCGGCCGTTGCCACAGCCGATATCGAGCGCCGTCCCGCCGACGGGGGCGTCGTCGACGAACGACTCGACCTCGGGCCAGGCGTACTCGCGGGTCTTCGAGAAGTGGGCGCCGATGCGCTCGTAGGTGCGACGGACGCCGGCCCGTGAACGGTCCTCCATGCGGAGTGGTGGTAGCGGCGGCCGCTTACCCCTTTCCACTCTCTCTGAGCCGCGCGACCGCCGACCGAATGGGGTCGATGTCGGGTGCGACGGCAGTGTCACTGTCGGGCTCGGGGTCGGCCCACGAGAACTGGACCCGGCAGCGACGGTCGACGAGGAAGGCGGCCCGTCGCGTCGAACCGTCGGGTCGCTGGACGCCGAACTGTCCGTCGACGCCGGGGTGGTCGACAAGCAGCGGGAACGGGACCTCGAGGTCGGCAGCGAAGGTCCGGTGGTCGTCCATCGTTCCGGGAGCGACGCCGAAGACGGCGATGGCGTCGCTCAGGTCGGCCCAGTCTGTGTCCCGGAGCGCTTCGAGGTACGCCCGGCATCGGGGCTCGAAATCCGCAGTGTAGAACGCGACCAGCACGGGGGCCTGCCGGGCGGCCGCCGAGAGACGGTACGCGCCCGTCGCCTGGCCGTCCGTGCCGTCGAGGTCGAAATCAGGTGCGGGGTCACCCGCGTCGAGCATACCGGGACAACAGTCGCCAGCGAGAAAAGTGGTCGCCTAGTCGGCTACCGTCTCGGCGGCGACCTGTTCGTCGGCCACCTCGTCGGCCGTGATGGCCGCGTAGGCCCCGTACAGTCCGAGCACGGCCAGCCCGGCCAGCACGAGCCCGGTCCGCAGCGCCGGGTCCACCGCCGGCGTGGCGATGACCGCACCGGCCTCGTTGGTCAGTGGGGCCGCGCCGTAGGGTTTGCCGGCGAGTATCTCGACGATACCCAGGCCGACGATGCCCAGCGTCATGAGTCCGCCGCCCAGTGCCATCGCCGCTTTCTGAATGGTGTCGGTCATAGTGTGGTCACCCCATGAGGTATCGGAGCTTCGGGTGTCGCTTCACGAACGCCGTGTTCTCGAGGACGCCGTCCAGGCCGTAGTATCGGCCGGCGCCGACGACCAGGACCGTCACGAACAGCAGCAGGCCCATGAAGTCGCCGTTGACGAGGCCGTGGCCAAAGTCGGCGTTGCCGAGCCAGAACAGGGTCATGAAGAAGACCCCGCCCACGGCCGCGAGTCGGGTCAGGACACCGGCGATCAGTGCAAGCCCGATGAGCGTCTCGAAGAGGGGGACGCCGGGCTCGATGAGCCAGGCGAGGTTCTCGCCCATCCAGACCGGGATGGGGCCCAGCGCCGTCCCGGTCATCCCCTTCATGTACATCGGCCCGTAGGTGAACGCCAGCCCATCCTCGATGAGCTTGGTCACGCCGGCGTGGAAGAACCACCAGCCGGTCACGAGGCGCAGGAACGCCAGCCAGTACTGCGTCCACGGGCCGTCCAGTTCGACGTCGACGGTTTCGGTCAGGGGAACGTTTTGATAGTTCATCGGTGCCTCACAGGTGAACATCGGGACGCAAACGACATATAATCGGGAGCGGGTTCTCAATGACTGAGAACGAGCCGAACCCCGTGAGGTGTCGATTCGGGGTTTCTACGAGGCAGACAGTTGGGGCGCTTTCAAATGTTGAAACGACTGTTCGAAATTTTTTATTCGTCGACCCGCTGAAAATAGCTCATGCAGCGACGCCAGCGGTAGCTGAGAGTCCTGGGTGCTGGAGTGGTTGCCACGCTGGCGGGCTGTGGTAGCGACGGCGGCGAGAGCGTATCCCCGACACCGACAGACTGGGTAGCCTCGACAGAGCGCCCGTGTAGTACCTCTGACCGGGCCGGTGTTCCGCGTAGACGGCTTCGGATGCCGGTAGCTGGCGAGTGACATCACGTGCCGTCCCACCGTGAGCTTCAAGCGGCCGTCCGGACTAGCTCCGCTAATGCCAATCGAGCTGGAGGGCGCCCACACCACGGCGCGCGTGATGGTGGACGACGAGTCGCTGGTAGAGGAGGGGTGTATGGAGCAGATACAGACCCTCATCGACCACCCGGCCTTCACCGAGCCGGTGCGCATCATGCCCGATACGCACTGGGGAGCGGGCGCGCCTATCGGCTTCACGATGCCGCTTGCCGACCGCGTCGTCCCCAACATCGTCGGGGTGGACGTGGGCTGTGGGATGGCGGTGACGAACCTCGGTGACGAGCTCCCACTGGGTGACGCCGAGCGGGAGCGACGGGTCCGCGGGGCCGTCCCGATGGGCCGGTCGGTCCACGACTACGGCGACGCGCCCCACCTCGTCGAGGAGTTCCCGTTCGACCGGGCCAACGAGGTCTTCGAGCGCTTCGACGAGGCCTTCGCCGAGCGCTTCGGCGAGCACATCGACCCCATCGAGTTCGATTTCGACGGCTACGACGGCGACTACTTCGAAGCGCTCTGTGACCGCGTCCTGGCCGACCAGCGCCAGGGGATGGACCACGTCATCAAGAGCGCCGGCACGCTGGGCGGGGGGAACCACTTCGTGGAGTTCGCCAGGGGACGCGAGTCGGGCGACTACTGGCTCGTCGTCCACAGCGGCTCGCGGTATCTGGGGATGTCCGTCGCCCAGTACTGGCAGTCGACGGCGACGGACCGGCGAGCTATCGGCGATATCCGCGCCGAGATTCCCGACGAGTACACCGAGTATCTGAAGTTCGACCCCGACACCGTCGAGTCCCGCGAGCTCTACACCTGGGTCACTGGGGGAAAGGGCGAGTCCTACATCGACAAGGAGCGGCTGCGCCGCGAGCTATCCGGCAAGGACATCGAGGCGGCGTTCGACACGCTGGGCCAGCTCCAGGAAGCGGTCCGGGACGACCTCGGGGAGGACGACCGCAACGAGGACCTCGACTGGCTGGAGGGTCGCGAGGCCCACGGCTACTACGTGGATATGCTGTTCGCCCAGCAGTACGCCCGCTGGAACCGGGAGCTGATGAGCGACGCCATCTGTGCGGCGCTGGGCGTCGAGCCGGTCGAACGCTTCCAGTCCATTCACAACTATATAGATTTCAGAGACATGACAATTCGCAAGGGAGCGACGCCTGCCCGGGAGGGGCAGCGCCTCGTCGTGCCGTTCAACATGGCCGAGGGGTCGATTCTGGCCCGCGGGAAGGGCAACGACGAGTGGCACCAGACCGCGCCCCACGGCGCCGGCCGGGTTATGAGCCGCCGGCGGGCTCACGACGTAGTCGACATGGACGCCTTCGCCGACGCGATGGCCGGCGTCTACTCCGAGTCGGTCGTCGAGGGCGTCCGCGACGAGGCCCCGATGGCCTACAAGGACGCCGAGCGTATCGCCGCGGCGCTTTCCCCGACCGCGGAAGTGGTCGAGTGGCTCGACCCGGTCCACAACCTGAAATCGACGGACTGAGCTGTTTCCGCCGGACCGCAGACAGCGTCAGCCCTCGATGCCGGGCGCGAGCTGGCCAGTCGCCCGATACACGCCGGCAAGAAGGACACCCAGTGCGACCAGGGGGATGACCGCGCAGGCGACGTATATCGGCCGGAAGCCGACGATATCGGCGAGCGGGAGGGCGACGACAGGGGCACTGGCGCCGCCGATGTCCCCGAAGAGGTTGCTCGTCCCGGACGCACGCCCCATCTGCTGGTCCGGCACGAGGTCGGCGAGCAACGCCGTGAGCGGCCCGATAATCCCGCCCTGTCCGACGCCGATAGCGGCGCAAGCGGTGGTCAGGAGCAACACCGATTCGGTCGACGCGAGCAGTGCGAACCCGACCGAGGAGACGAGCAGGAAGCAACTCAGCGTCGGCACACGGGACCCGTTCCGGTCGCTCAGCGCGCCGGCGACGTACATCGAACCGCCGGCTGCGATGACACTCAATCCCATGAACAGCCCCGACGTCCCCTGTGGGCCGAACCCGAAGACGCTGAGTTCGGCGGCGTTGAGGAAGACGACGAGCGTCACGAACAGGACCCCGAAGTAGACGAAGTACACGGAGAAATTGACGACACCGACCGTGAGCGCCGGGACGCCGGTGTGTATCTCCCACGGTTTCGAGCGCGTCTCTTCTGACCCCGTTACGTGGGTCTCGGGCACTGTCAGGTACGCGAGGCCACTGGCGATAAACGCAAAGCCCGTGGCAACCGCGAAGGCGACAATCGGACCGGCAAGTTCGCTGAGGAGTCCGCCAAGTACCAGTCCCGTCGGGAAGCCGAAAATCACGCCGCCGCGGATGAGCCCCATGCTCTTGCCCCGGGAGCCGTCGTCGCTGATGTCGGCGGCGATAGTCTGTCCCGCGGCGAAGACCAACGCGCTCCCGACGCCCCAGACGACACGTGCGCCCATAAACAGGGCTTCCGGGACGGCGACTAGCATCGCGACCACGTATCCCGACGTCGCGACGCCCTGTGTGGCCACCCCGAGGACGAAGGGCGTCCGCGTGCCGATTCTGTCGACGAACCCGCCGGCCGGGGCGTGTGCGACCAGCCGCGAGACGCGGTTCGCACTCAAAATGGCGGCGACGACGAACGGCGAGATACCCAGTATCGAACCCAGATTCGGTAGAATCGGATAGATAACGCCCCCGCCGAATCCGATAAAGAAGGTGCTGGTAATCACCCCAATCATGGCGAGCGTCCGCTCGTCCATGTCGAAAGCGAGAGAGTCCCGTATCCGCTCCTCGAAACTCGATAGGACACGCTGTGGCGAATTCATTATAGGCACTCACAGTGTCGTGACGCGTTCACTCGTCCGGGCCCCCACCCAGAGACAGAGAGACCCGAGCAACGGGCGATTCATCTGTGACCGGCTGTCTACACCGCCCGTTTTCGTGGCGGTAACGTAAAAATATCGCAATCAATGAGACAAAAAAGAGAGCGCGTATCTGGGACTCGTCCGGCGAAGACCCGATACCGGCGTTCAGGGCTGGGTCGACCAACTCGACGGGCGACGGCTCGAGAACGGCATCGGGCGCGTGTCAATCTGTGCTGTACCGCAGGCCCGACAGAACTAAGTGGTAGTGTAAAGCATGCTTTACTGTAAAGCGAGCTTTACATCCTTCAATCCATGACGACCACAGAATCCCCGACGACCGAATGGCTCTCCAAGCGACGGACGTACAGGCGACTGATGTACATCTCGGTGTTCGGCGGCACCGGTCTCGGATTCCTCCTCCGGTATCTCGACTACCCTGTCGTCGGCGAAGCGGTGTACTGGGTCGGTATCTTTGCCTTCGTCGCTATCTGGAAGGGGTCGGACGTGCAGTTGATGGACGAGCGTGACTGGGCACTCGAACGCCGGGCCAGCCTGAGCGCCCTGCAGATAGTCGGTGCCGTCATGGTCCTTGGCGCCTCGGCGTCCAGACTGGTGACCTGGCTCACCGACTACACCGTTCCTACCCTCGTCTGGGGGGCACTGTACGGGTACATCGGACTCTTTATCGCCTTCGGCGTGTCCTATCTCTGGCACCGCTCCCGTCTATGAAAAACGAACTCGACACGTATCGCAGCCGCGACGGGCTAAGCCAGGGCGAACTCGCCGAGGCTGTCGGCGTCAGCCGCCAGACGATAAACGCCATCGAGCGCGACCGCTACGACCCGTCGCTGGAACTCGCGTTCAAACTCGCAGCCCAGTTCGACTGCAGCGTCGAAGCGCTGTTCGACCCGGCTATCGACGACACCCCATAGATGTTAGATAAGCAATAATTGTCTGCGGCCCGTACCACTGGTATGACCATCCTGGTCGCAGTCGCCGACGACGGGGCCGCCAGTCGTGTCATCGATACGGCCGTCACGCTCGGCGCGGCGCTTTCCACGCCGCTGTACGTCGTCCATCTCGTCGACGACGCGGACGCGGACCGGACGGCCGAACTGATGCGTGACTCGCTGAAAGAACGCCTCGCAGACGAGCCGGTCGAAGCGCGGGTCGCCCTGGAGTACGTGGGTCGGCACAGCCGGCGGCCAGGCGCTCGCATCGCGCGCGAGCTGCTCGAAATCGCGGCGGACGTCGACATCACACACATCGTGATGGGCCACGAACCGAAGGGACTGCGCGGTCGGCTACGCAGCGGCGATGTCGCCGTCGCCGTGCTCAACGAGACGACAGTGCCGGTGACCGTCGTCCCGCGGGCGGACGAATAACTACAACCCGAGCTCCCGGCCCAGTACCAGCCGCTGAATCTCGCTGGTCCCCTCGCCAATTTCCATCAGCTTCGCGTCGCGGTAGAACCGCTGTGGGGCGTACTCGGTGAGGTAGCCATAGCCCCCGAGGACCTGCACGGCCGCCTCACCGACCTCGCGGGCCGCCTCGCTGGCGTCGAGCTTGGCGAGCGACGCAATCCTCGTTACTTCCGCCCCTTCGTCGTACATCGTCGCCGCCTTCCGGGTCAGCAACCGCGAGCGCTCTATCTTGCGGTCCATCTCGACTAGCTTGTCCCGGACCGCATCGATTTTCGAGATGGGGCGGCCGAACTGCTCGCGCTCTGTGGCGTAGGACTTCGCCGCCTCGAAGGCCCCCTGTGCCAGTCCCACCGACAGCGCCGCGATGGAGATGCGCCCGCCGTCGAGTGTCTGTTTCGTCTGTGTCCAGCCGTCGCCTCCCTCGCCCAGCAATCGGTCGGCCGGCACCCGGCAGTCGTCGAACTGCAGTTCGCAGGTCGGCGAAGCGTTCAGCCCCATCTTTGCCCACTCCGTCGTCACCGTCCAGCCGTCGTCCTCGGGCGAGACGATGAACGTCGAGATGCCGTCGTAGCCGGCGTCGGGGTCGGTGACGGCTTTCACGAGCACGCTCCCGGCGACCGACGCGTTCGTGATGAACTGCTTGATGCCGTCGATGACGTACTCGTCGCCGTCTCTCGTGGCAGTCGTGTCCATGTCGCTGGCGTCGCTCCCGCTCCCGGGTTCGGTCAGTGCCCACGCGCCCAGCCGCTCGCCGCTCGCCAGTGGCTCCAGCCAGCGCTCCCGCTGGGCGTCCGTGCCGAACTGCTCGATGGGCTTGCTCCCCAGCGAGGTGTGTGCGGCGTAAGAGAGCCCGACCGCTCCGGAGACCCGACCCAGCTCTTCGCAGACGACGGCGTACAGCAACTGGTCGCCGCCCAGCCCGCCCCAGCGCTCGTCGATAGGGACCCCCATCACGTCGAGTTCGCCGAGCCGCTCGAATATCTCGGCCGGAAATCGGCCCTCGTCCTCGATGTCCTGGGCGATGGGCTCGATTTCGTCCTCGGCGAACTCCCGTACGGCCGTCCGGACGTGGCGGTGTTCGGCGGGGAGCGTGAACTCCATAGGAGTAGTATGCCCCCTGTCGACAAATACCATGTGGGACACAACATCTATCAGTCGGCCTCGCCTCTGCTACCCCGTGGCGTTCCGACGGCTCCTCCGTGGCACAGTTCCGTGGTCGCAACTGGAGGACGTAGCCCGGGCCGTACTCGACCGGTACGACGAGCCCGCCGGCCGCGTTCGCTTTCTGGAGGCCGACAACTGGCTCTCGACGCCGATGGTCGTCGACGACCGCTGGTTCGTGAAGGTCATCACCCCACAGAACTCGCTGGTCCACGCGCTGCTGACCACGGGCCGCAACATCGGCGCGTTCTCCTCGGGAACGGCCGGCTTCTTCGAACACTTCGGGACGCCCTACGAGATGGCCGAACACGAGCTCGCGGCGACCGAGCGGATGCGCGAGCTCGGCGTGAACGCTCCCGAACCTATCGAGGCGTTCGAGTACGAGGGACTGGGCGTCATCGTCCTCGAGTATCTCGAGGCGTTCCGGACGCTGGACGAACTCCCGTCGAAGACCGTCGCCGCCCACGCCGACACGGTCTTCCGGTTCCTCCACCGGATGCACGACGCCGGGCTGGCCCACGGCGACTTCCGCTCGGAGAACGTCCTTGTGGCCGAGGACCAGCTCTACTTCATCGACGCCACCAGCGTCCGCGAGACGGCTATCGCCGACGCCAGAGCCTACGACGTGGCCTGTGCCCTCGGTGCGCTGGAGCCCCTCGTCGGCGCCCACGCCGCCGTGAGCGCGGCCAGGGAGTACTACACGACCGAGGAGCTACTGGCCGCCGAGGAGTTCCTCGACTTCGTGAACATCCGCCCGGACCACGACTTCGAGGCGACGATTCTGCGGGGCGCTATCGAGCGGTCGGCGGACTGAGCGCGGTTCTCGCCGAGCGCGAGAACCGCGTCATGGCGAACGGAGAGCGATAGCGAGCCGTGAGCGGCGCGGACCCGTGCCGACTACTCCGCGTCGGCCGGCGTGTCGAAGTCGTGGAAGTGCTCGCCCTCCTCCTTCGAGAGGATATCGAGCGCCGCGGCACCGCCGTCGCCGGCGGAGATGATTGCCTGCCACTCCTGGTCCCGGACCATCGCACCCGTGGCGTAGGCGTCCGCGACGCTGGTCTCCATCGAGAGGGTCACGTCGACGAGGTCGCCGTCGAAGTCACAGCCCAGCGTCTCCGCCAGCGAGCGGTCGGCGCCGGTCGCCAGTACCAGATACCGACCCTCGGCCTCCCCGTCGGCGGTGGTGACGACGAACCCGTCACCGTCCTGCTCGACACCCGTGACCTCGCTCTCCGTGATGTCGACGCCAAAGTCCTCGACCTGCGCTCGGGCGTCCTCGATGTACTCGGTGCCGTCCTCCGAGTCGATGCCGAGATAGTTGAACAGGTGGGCCTTGTGCATCCACGTCTCGTCGGTGTCGTAGACGACCGTGTCGAGACCGTTTTTCGCCGTGAACAGTGCCGCGCTGAGGCCGGCGGGACCGCCGCCGACCACGAGTACGTCTGTCATACACCGGGGATTCACGGTCGACACTGAAATGGTTGTTCGACCGAACAGTGTTCCGGCCGGATGTCAGGCCTCCAGTAGCTCCTTCGTCTTCCGGTGACGGAACCGGAACATCGGCTCCATCCCGACAAAGCCCAGCGGCCCGGCGAGTTCGCCCAGCCGCCCGCCGGGCAGCTCGTAGGCCACACGGTCGTGGACGATGGTCGCCAGGTCGCCGGCCGCGCGGAACTGGTGGGTGTGTTCCCACTCCGGGAACGGTCCCTCGGTCATCACGTCCCGGAACATCGCCTCGTGGTCACCCTCCTCCCGGGCGACGATCTCCGAGACCCACCGCTGGCGCGGCCCGACACCGAACGGCTGGATGGAGGAGACGACGACAGACCCCGCCGTCAGTTCGTCGGGGTCGGGGTCGCCGTCCGGCCCGCGGGTCTCCTCGACCCGGAGGTGCATCCAGTCGGGGGTCAGCGCCACGAGGCCGTCGGCCGTCGCGTGGAACTCCCAGACGTCAGCAAGCGGCGCCGACACGCGGACCTCGCGCTCGAAAACGGGCATGGTATCCTGTTGGGGCGAGCGGAACAAAACTCCGGCGGTCGGCTCACGGACAGGCCCAGTTAGGCGCCAGCGTGTGGAACAATCACACGCATCTGGTTTGCACACGGCTGGTACTGACCCGCGAGACTCGACTATTTGACCCGTAGCGTCGGTCTATGCCGCGAAGGCGTTTTACATCTACAGCCGGAAAGGCGGACATCATATTGGTCGAGTTACATACTTTCGGGGAGTCGTCGCCAGGACCTGGGGTGCGATGAACGCCTTGCAGCGACTGCGTCGCTTCCGAGACTGGGTTCCCGTCCCGGCCCGGGACGGCCGCCCGCATCTGTGGCGGTGGTTGCTACTGGAGGGCAACCGGATTGCTGTCACCGGTGCCATCGTTACCGTCGTGTTCGTCTCCCTGATGCTGGTTGCCAGCGTCTGGCCGTTCGAGATGCAGCGCCTCCTCACGGATACCTCCACCGTGGAGAACATCCTGGGAATCTTCTTGAGTGGCATCATCCTGCTGGTCTCCATCGTCGTCTCGATAAACTCCATCGTCCTCGCACGGGATATGAAATCGATCGAGACACAGGAACAGCGAGTCAGCGCGGTCGGACAGTTCTGGCGCGATGTCGACGAGCTGACCGAGGCCACCAAGAGTCCGTCGGACCTCCGGAGCTTTCTCGAATCGGTGACAACCGTCATAAATCGGAACGCCACGAAGATAGCCGATTCGACCGAAGAGTTCGACACCGACTTCGACGAAGCGGCCCACGAGTACACCGAATCCGTCAGGAAAACGGTCGACCATCTCGACGAAATCGACGGGAAACGCGGTGCGGATTTCGCCCTCCTCTGGACGGCGCTGGAGGTCGACTACGGCCCGCTCCTCGACCGGACACACGTCCTCCGGAACCGTTCGGTGAGTGACCATCCCGACGTCTACGACGCCTCGCTCGACCGACTCGTCGACGCGTTCGAGCTGTTTACCGTCGGACGGGAGTACTTCAAGACGATGTACTATATGACCGAAATCTCGCGGCTGTCGCGCGTGTTGCTGATCGTCTCGCTCCCTGCGATTCTGCTCACCGCGACGGCGATTCTCGCGATTAGCGCGGGGCTGTTCCCGAACTACTGGGTTTTGGGTCTCCCACCGCTCCACAGTTTCGTGGCGACCACGTTCACCGTTGCACTCGTGCCGTACATCATCCTGACGTCGTTCATGCTCCGGCTGTCGACGGTCGCGAGCCGCAGTAACACCGGCGGCGTGTTCTCGATGAACTGACTGGTGTCGTCCGTCGACGGCGCCATATCCGGGCCCGCCGTTTGCGAACCCGGAGACGGCGTCCGTCCAGTCCCACATCCGAAGAGTACTACGGCCAGATACCGCCTTCCTCGGCGGCGTCGACGACGCGCTCGATGGCCACGACGTACATCGCCGTCCGGAAGCTGGGCGCGTCGGTCCGTTCGTACGTCTCGACCAGGTTATCGAACGCGTTCGTGATGATGGTCTCCAGTTCGTCGTTGACACGCTCTTCGGACCAGTAGAAGCGCTGGCGGTTTTGCACCCACTCGAAGTACGAGACCGTGACGCCGCCGGCGTTGGCGAGGATGTCGGGGAAGACGGCCACGTCGCGGTCAGTCAGGACGTCGTCGGCCCGGGGCGTGAGCGGGCCGTTGGCGGCCTCGACGATGATGTCGGCCGCGACCTGTCGTGCCAAGTCGCCGTCGATGGCGTTCTCCAGGGCAGCGGGGACCAGCAGGTCGACGTCCATCGTGAGCAGGTCCTCGTTCGATTGTTCGTCGGTCGCCCCCTCGAAGCCCGAGAGCGAACCCGTCTCGCGCTTGTGGTCCTTGGCGGCGCGGGCGTCGAAGCCGTCGAGGTTGACAATCGCGCCGGAGGAGTCGGAGGCGGCGACGATGTTGGCCCCGAGGTCCTCGATAAGTTTCGCGGCGACGGAGCCGGCGTTGCCGTAGCCCTGGACGGCGACGGTCGCGTTCTCGATATCCTTATCGAGGTAGTCGAAGGCCTCACGAGCGGTGAGCATCACCGAGCGGCCGGTCGCCTCGACGCGGCCCGCGCTCCCGCCCGACTCGGGCGCTTTCCCCGTGATGACGCCCGGCTCCGTGGTGTCCTCCAGGGTCTCGTAGGTGTCCTTTATCCAGTTCATCTCCCGCTGGCCGGTGTTGACGTCTGGCGCGGGGATGTCCTTGTCCTCGCCGATGAACGGGCGCAGCTCTTTCGCGAACGAGCGGGTGATGCGCTCGATTTCGCTCGCGGAGTAGCGCCGCGGGTCGATGCGGATACCCCCTTTCCCGCCGCCGTAGGGGATGCCGACGGCGGCGCACTTGTACACCATCCAGCCCGAGAGGGCTTTCACTTCGTCGCGGGAGACCTGGGGGTGGTAGCGGATACCGCCCTTGTAGGGGCCGCGGTCGCCGTTGAACTGCGAACGGAAGGCCTTGAACACCTCGACGGAGCCGTCGTCCATCTCCACCGAGAGCGTCGTCTCGAGCACCCGCTCGGGGTGTTTCAGCCGCTCCAGAACGTCGGTGGGGTATTCGAGGTAGGCGGCGGCGTCGTCGATCTGCTCCTGCAGGCTCTCGAACGGGTTCACCTCGTCAGACATACCCAACAAATCAGTGACCGCGGACAAAAGGATGCCGCCGAACATGGGCGTTTCCTGCCCACGTGCGTCGGTTACTTACCCGCCGTGGAACACGTCGTCGGCGCGAATTCGCAAGACGACCCGCTCGCTCTCGATGGGATTGGGATACTCCTCGGCCCCCATGTATCGCATGGCGAGGTCGTCGATGTGCTCGCGGGCCCCCTCGGTCGTGACCTCGTCGACCGCCCCGGTCACCGAGAGGAACCGGTAGGGGTCGTCCGGGTCGGTCATACTGACCGACACCGTCGGGTCCCGGTCGACGTTCTTGGCCTTCCGGCGGTGCCGCTCCGTGTTGACGAGCAGTCGGTCGTCGTCGGCGTCGTAGTCGATCCACACTGGCGTCGTGTGTGGTCGCCCGTCAGGGAGTGTCGTCGTCACGTGCGCGAACGTCGCCTTCTCGAAGAGGTCGTGGTACTGCTCGGGTATCGCCGCCATGTGTCAGCTAACGTGGTGAACGTAGTTAGTACCACGGCGCTCAGTCGCGGTCGACTCGGGCACGCTCTAGCACCCGCTCGGCCTGCCGAATCTGGGGCGCGTCTATCATCTCGCCGTCGAGGACGAAGACGCCGCGGTCAGCCTCGTCGCGGGCGTCCAGCAGCCGCTGGGCCCACCGAGCGCGGTCCGGACTCGGGGTGAACACGTCGTTGATGACCCCGACCTGCCCGGGGTGGACGGCGAGTTTGCCGTCGTAGCCCAGTTCGAGTGCGCCAGCCGCCTCGGCCCGGAGGCCCGCGTCGTCCGTGTAGTTCGGGTAATGCGTGTCGATGGGCGAAATCCCGGCCGCTCGCGCCGCGAGGACGACGTGCTGGCGAGCGTGGGTCAGCTCCCCGCCCGCCTCGGTGCGGGTCGCACCGACGTCGCCAGCGAGGTCCTCCGCGCCGAAGACGAGCGCGTCGGTCGCGTCGTGGGCGGCGATGGCCTCGGCGTGGAGCACGCCAGCGGCGGACTCGACCAGCGCGAGTATCGGACAGTCCAGGCCGGCGTCGGAGAGCAGTGTCGCGAGTCGTGCGACGTCCTCGGCGCCGCTGGTCTTCGGGAGCATGACCGAGTCGGGGACGGTCTCAGTGAGCGCGACGGCCACGTCGTCGGCCGCGCCCCGACCCACTGGGTTGACACGGACACAGACCTCGGCGTCGGCGGGCACCACGTCGGCGAGCGCGTCACGCACGGCTTCGCGAGCCACCGGCTTCGCGCTGGGGACGACGGCGTCTTCGAGGTCAAAGACCACGACGTCGGCCTCGAAACTGACCGCCTTCCGTAGCTTCTCGGGGTCGTCACCGGGCGAGAAGAGGACGCTTCGGCGGGCCATACGGTGGCTTGGTCGCCCACCGTGGTAAGTGATGTGTGCCCACACCGCTAAGGGTCAGGCCGGTGTTGGTCAGGTATGAGCGGGCTGTACTACGAGGGGTTCACCGAGGACGAGACCATCGAACACGACCGCCGACGGACGGTCAGCGAGAGCGACAACCAGCGGTTCTGCGACCTCACGATGAACCAGCAGCCACTGCATCTGGACGCCGACTTCGCCGCCGAGACGACGTTCGGCGAGCGGGTGGTCAACGGGCTCTACACGATGTCGCTGGCGGTCGGGCTGACGATTCCCGACACCACCGACGGGACCATCGTCGCGAACCTCGGCTACGACGCGGTCGACCACCCCAACCCGGTGTTCCACGGCGACACCGTCCGGGCGGAGACCACTGTCCTGGAAAAGCGACTCACGAGCGAGGGCGACCGGGGCGTCGTCACGATGCGGGTCGACGCCTACACCGGCGAGGACACGCTGGTCTGTTCGTTCGAGCGGACCGCCCTGGTCGAGCGGGCAGAACCCTGACGCGGTCGTTCAGTGGGCGAGTAACAGCGTTCCGTTGATACAGACGGCGGCCACCCACGGGATGGCCAGGCCGAGCGGAATCGTCGGCGCCTGGGGTTCGGGCACGAGTTCGCGGACGACGCCGGCCAGCCCGACGACCCCGAACTTGAGGATGGCCAAGGCCCCGATGCCGAACGTCTCGATGAGGTGCCGGGCGACGGGGTTCCCCTCGCTCAACCCCGCCTGGAGCCCGGTCTGTGTCAGATAGACGTCCGCGACCAGGGTCACCACGACGACGACCCACAACTCTCGCTCGATACTCGCAAGCAGGTCGAGCGCTCGACGCCCCCACCGGTCGATGGTCCCGTGACGGACCGTGCGGTCAGATAGCCACATCTTGCACCCCCGGAGCCCCCCTTAATATCCCGAAATTACTCCGTTAATTATCGGCTGAAGTGGTAGCGAAATAACTGTTCCGGTCGTCCCCGACACCGCCTTTCGGCTGGGGGCCGTATCGGGAGGCGTGATTCCACCACTCCGGCGACGCTGTCCCCAGTGTGGCCACCGGGGCTGGACGACCCGCTTCGAAGCAGTCCGGGAAGACGGCGCCCGGTTCGTCGTCTGTCCGGCCTGTGGACAGCAGTTCGAGCCGGTCGAGAAGCCCTGGCTCAACTGAGCGCCGGCGTCACAGAATCGTCCCGTGTTTCTTCTCCGGACGGTCTTTCTCGACGGTCTCGTACAGTTCGAAGCGAGCGGCCAGTTCGGCCCGCAAGTCACCGGGCGGGACGATTTCGTCGATGACGACCTCGCTTGCCATCCGGTGGGCGTCGATGTCCTCGCGGTACCGCTCGCGGAGCTCCCGTTCACGCTCGGCCCGTTCCTCGGGGTCGTCGATGTCGTCCAGCTTGTTGGCGTAGACGGCGTTGATGGCCGCCTCGGGCCCCATGATGGCTATCTCGCCGCTGGGGAGCGCCAGCGTCGCCTCCGGGTCGTAGGCCGGCCCGGACATGGCGTAGATGCCGGCGCCGTAGGCCTTCCGGACGACGACACACTGTTTGGGAACGGTCGCCGCGCTCGTGGCGTATATCATCTTCTTGCCCGCCTCCAGGATACCCTCCTTCTCGACGCCCGAGCCGGCCATGAAGCCGGGCGTGTCACAGAGATAGAGGAGGGGCACGTTGAACGCGTCGCACTTCCAGACGAACTCGGCGGCCTTGCGAGCCGAGTCCGGGAAGATTGCCCCGGCGCGGTGGGCGGGCTGATTGGCGACCACACCGACCGTGCGGCCGTCGATGCGGGCAAAGCCCGTCAGTATCTCTTTGCCGTACTCGGACTGGAGTTCGAAGAAGGAGTCACCGTCGACGATTCGCTCGATGACCCGGTGCATATCGTACCCCTTGTTCGGTTCCTGCGGGATGACACCGTCGAGTCCCGCCGGGGATTTGGCGGGCTCGACCGGGTCGGCGCTCGGGGGCTCGTCCTCGCAGTTGTCGGGGAGGTAGCCGACGAGCTGCGCGACCAGCTCCCTGGCGTGCTCTTCGTCGTCTGCCACCATGTCGGCGCTCCCGGAGTGGCGGGCGTGGACGTCCGGCCCGCCGAGTTCGTCCAGGTCGATGTCCTCGCCCGTGACCATCTCGACCATCCGCGGCGAGGCGATAGCCAGCGCGCTCATCCCGCGGACCATCACGGTGAAATCAGAGAAGACGGGCGTGTACGCCGCGCCGGCGATGCAGGGGCCGTAGAGGACGCATATCTGTGGGACGACCCCGGAAATCCGGGAGTGGTTGAAGTAGAACTTCCCGATGCCCTCGCGGTTCGCGAAGAAACCGGACTGCTGGTCGATGCGCCCGCCCGAGGAGTCCACGAGGTAGAGGGCGGGCTTGCCGGTCTTCAGGGCGCGCTCCTGCAGGCGGATGAACTTCTCGACGCCGTGTTTCGCCACCGAACCGGCCTTCACCGTGAAGTCGTTGGCCCCGACGTGGAGTTTGCGCCCGTCTAAGCTGGCCGCACCGGTGACGAGCCCGTCGGCGGGGAGCCGCGTGTCGGGGTCGTACTCGTCTACGTCGGGGCTCTCGGGACTCCAGCTGTCGAAGTTCGCGAACCGACCGTCCTCGAAGTCGAGGCCGTCCGCGCCGAACCACAGTTCCAGTCGGTCACGGACGAACAGCTTCCCCTGGTCTTCGAGCCGTTCACGGTACTTCTCGGGGCCACCGCGTTCGATGTCGGCTATCTCCTCGCGGAGGCGGCGCTCCCGGTCGGTCGGGCCGGAATCGGTCACCCGGTCACCCGACTCGCCCTCGCCCGCCTCCTCGGTCCCGGCCACCTCCCGGACCAGCGTCGGTTCGTCGCTGTCACCGACGTACACCTCGACGGTCTCGCCGACGTGTTCGGCCACGGCCGCGGCGATAGCGGCGGCCTCGTCCCGACTGGCCGACGCCGCGATACGAACCTTCATACCATATCACACGGTCCGGGGGGTGACAGGTGTTGCCCCTGCCGGAACTGATTATCATCGGTTGTAATGGTGCCGGGTCATTGATGTTCAGGGATGGGTAACTGGCACGTATGCGAGGGGTCAGAACGGAGCGTGCGGCATCGACCGCTCGACGAGTTCGCGCCGCCGGCTGGCTCCTCGGCACGCTGTGCCTGCTTGTGGTTTTCCTCGCGGCCACCGGGTCGGCGACGGCGGCCGGGACACAGTCCCTGGGTGAGGAAAACGACACCGAACCGCCCACGTGGGAGAACGCGACGAAGGCGGGACCCGAAGAGATAGAGCTTATTTTCTCTGATAACAGTACCATCGACCGGAAGACGATAGCGGCCACCGACTTCACCCTCAGCTCGGGGAACCTCTCCAACGTCTCGGTCGAATCGACCGACGGAGGTCTGTCCGTGATGTTGCTCCTCGAAGACCGGCTGGATGTAAACAACGTCACCGTGAGCATCGCGGAGTCGGGCGGGATAGCCGACGTGGAGGGCAACGAGCTGACGAATGGTACGAAGACGGTCACCGGGATGGATACGTCTGTCCCCGACTTCCGCAGCTTCGACCTGACCCGCGTGAACGACTCGACAGTCGAGATACGGGTCGCTGCCAGCGAGCCGCTGACCGGGCTTGCAGTCGACGTGACGGGCCCGACGAACGACCGACTCACGATGGCGAACTTCACCGCCGTCGACGACGCGAACACGACCTTCGAGACCCGCTACACCGTCCCCGAGTTCGGGTCCTACAGCTTCGTCTGGGAACGTGCCATCGACCGGTACGGCAACCACCGGGTGATGTCGCGGATGCGGCAGTTCCGGTACGAAGATTCGGCGCCGGATATCGTCTTCGACGGGCCGGCCAGGACGACGGTCGACACGTCGGTGAACTTCAGCGCCGCCGAGACGGTCGACGAGGACGGTATCGACAGCTACCAGTGGCGCATCGACGGCGGGACCGTGCTCTCCGGGCCGTCTATCCAGGTTGCCTTCGCGGCCGCCGGGCGACACGATATCACGCTCGAGGTGACCGACAGCAAGGGGTACGCGGCGGTCGAGACCAGAGAGATTCAGGTCGAACAGAGCGCGGACAGCCCGGTGTCGGTCACGGTCCACAACGGGACCCACGCGAACGCGACCGTCGAAGGTGCCGGGCTCGTCCAGCAGGTCCGGGCCGAGAACGACACGCTCGTCGGGACTGACAACGTCACCCTCGAACGACTCAGTGCCGCCTTCCCGTCGAACACGTCGGTGTCGCTCCGCTTCCGGGCCAGCGATACTCGCCCGGCCTCACTCGAGGGCCAGTCGTTCGGGCTGTTCGAAATCGACCACGACCAGCCCGCCAACCGCGTCAGCATCAGGTTCAGCGTCGATAGAGAGAGTCTGAATCGGACCGGCGTCGCCCCCGAATCGGTCGCACTGTACCGGAACGCCGACGGCTGGACGCCGCTGTCTACGTCTGTCTTCAGCCGGCTGGACGACCGGGTTGTCTACCAGGCCACAGCCCAGGGGCTCTCACAGTTCGCTGTGGGAATCGCACCGGAACCCTCGGGGCCGACGGTATCCGACACGGGCGAGATGACGGACGAGACGACTGGCGGTACGTCGACCGATACCACCAGCTCGACGGGGGACCCAGAACCGGTCGCCCGCGCTGACATCAGCATCACGAACGTGACCGTCAACGAAACGACCCCGAGCGTGGGCGAGACAGTCGTCATCGACGTCACCGCGACGAATCGGGGCGAAGCTGGCGGGACGTACCCGTTCAGCGTCCGCCTCAACGGCACCAGCGTCGCCACCCACGAGCTATCGGTCCCGGCAGGAGAGACGGTGACGCGGAGTTACGAACAGAACCTCACAGCCGAAGGGGAACTGTCGGTCGCCGGCACACCGGTCACGAACGTGAGTGCCCAGCGCGACGGCTCGCTCCTGCCCGCGTCGGTCGCCGGGTTGCTGTCGGGACTGCCGAACCCACTGGCGCTGTGGCCCGGCGGTCTCGTCGGCACGGTCCTGGGCGCGGTCGTCGGGCTCGTGGTCGTGGTCTACAGCATCCTCAAGGCGCTGGCGATCTACCTCGGGTACTGAGAATTCGAGAGCGCGTTACCGCTCGACGGCGGATTCAATGCGGTCGATGAGTTCGTCGTTCCCGAGATACAGCGGCGTCCGCTCGTGGAGGTCGTCGGGTTCGGCCGAAAGCAGTGAGCCGTCGCCGTTCGAGGAACTCCCGCCGGCCGATTCGACGATGTAGGCCATGGGGTGGCCCTCGAACTGGAGGCGGAGTTTGCCCTCCGGCCGCGATTCCAGCGCGGGGTAGGCGAAGACGCCGCCGTAGGTGAGGACCTGGTTGATGTCGGCCACCATCGCGCCGCCGTATCGCAGTTTCAGCTCCTCGCGAACCTCCTCGGCGACCGGCTCGAACTCGTCGGTCCAGGAGTCGACCCCGCCGCCGAAGCCGAAGACGGTGGGCTCGTCGGGGACGGTGACGTCGTTGTCGACGAGCCGTTTCTCGCCGTCCTCGAGCAGGTACTCGCGGACGCGGCCGTCGCGAGCCACCAGCATCGAGGTGACCGGGCCGTAGATGACGAAGCCGGAAGCGACGAGGTTCCGCCCGCTGGTCGGCGGGCGCTCGGTGTAGACGGCGAAGATGGTCCCCATCCCGCTGTTGGGTTCGAGGTTCGAGGAGCCATCGAGCGGGTCGACGGCGACGTGGAGCCGGCCGGTCGAGGTGGTCACGTCCTCGCGCTCCTCGCTGGCGTAACTGGCCACGCCGTCGATGGCGAGGAGGCGTTGCTCGAATATCTCGTCCGCTCGGAGGTCCGCAGCCAACTGCTCGTCGCCGGTCGGGTTCACCGAGTCGCTATGGCCCCGTTCCGTGAAGATTGCCGTCCGTACGTCGGCGGTGGTTTCCGCGATGGTGTCGATGACCTGTGCGACCGTGGTGTCGGCGTTCGTGGCCGAGGCGTCGAGTGATTCGCTCATTGGTGGGTTGGTGTCGGACCCTGAAAGGTCGGGCAGTGGTCAGGGGGCGTCGTGTGTTCGTTCAGGCGCCCACCATAAGTATCTTTATGCTGACACTTACTACAAATCGAGTAAATATCTCCATACATCCGTCGTCTGTGGGTTAGATGTACTTACGGAGTCGTACGTCACTGACCAATCAGAATTTGTATATATCTCTCCCCGGCGGCACCCTTACCCACCGGCCGGCCCAACGTATTCCATGGACCTCGACGATATCGACACCGTCGGCGTCGTCGGCGCGGGGACGATGGGGAGCGGTATCGCGCAGGTGGCCGCTGTCAACGGCTACCGCGTAGTCATACGCGACCTCGACGAGGGGTTTCTCGACAGCGGTTTCGAGCGCATCGAGGAGAGTCTGGACCGGTTCGTCTCGCGGGGCGACCTCGACCAGTCGGTGGCCGAGAGCGCCCGAAAGCGCATCGAGGGGACGACCGACCTCGCCGCCCTAGGCGAGGCCGACCTCGTGGTCGAAGCCGTCACCGAGGAGCTCGGGGCCAAACAGTCAGTGTTCGCGGACCTCGCCGACGTCTGTGACCCCGAGACGGTGCTCGCGACGAACACGAGCACGCTCTCGATTACGAGTATCGCGAGCGCCGTCGACCGGCCGGAGCGGGTCGTCGGGCTGCACTTCATGAACCCGGTCCCGGTGATGGCCGGAGTCGAAGTGGTCGTCGGCGAGCAGACGAGTCGGGCGACGGCCGACCTCGCCCACGCGTTCGCCGCCGACCTGGACAGGGAGACCTGGGAGGCCGACGACAGACCGGGGTTCGTCGTCAACCGCGTCCTCATGCCCTGGATAAACGAGGGCATCCGGGCCTACGACGAGGGGGTCGCGGAGAAAGGCGACGTGGACCGGGGCCTGCGGCTGGGGACGAACGTCCCGATGGGGCCGCTGGAACTGGCCGACCACATCGGGCTGGACGTGGTGCTCGACGCCAGCGAGACGCTCCACGACGAGCTCGGGGACCGCTACAGACCGGCGTACCTGCTCAAGCGGAAGGTCGAGGCCGGCGACCTCGGGAAGAAGACCGGCGCGGGCTTCTACGAGTACGAGTAGGCTGATCTCGCTGCCAGGCCGTTACGCCTCGCCCAGGCTCTCGCGCATCCACTCGAACTGTTCGCGGAGCCGCCGCTCGCCCGCCTCGGTCAGCGAGTACTTGTCGGCGATACCGTCGGTCCGCTGTGTGACGAACCCGCTGTCGACCATCGCCTCCAGCGCGCCGTAGAAGCTCTTGGGGTCGATGCGCGTGTCGTACCGCGTTTCGAGGCGCGTCTTCAGCCGCTGTCCGGTCAGTTCACCGTCCTCGGCCGCCGCGAGCAGGATACAGATGTCGCGTCGCCGACCGCTCTGGAGCCACTTCGCCATACAGGCACGTGGTCCGGCCCCGCCTCCTTCCTTTCGGCTTATATCGCCCCGCAGCGATACGCGCCCAGCCGCTCGCGCTCGACCGACTCCGGTCCCTCGAGGTTCGTCCGTTCGGTCATGTGCCACAGCTGTACGTCCGTCATCCCGCTGTCGTGGGTCCGGTTCCAGCGCGAACAGAGGTGCCGGACCAGCGACTCGCGCAGTCGCGGCTCCCGCTTCGCGTCGGCGAAGAACTTGCGCCAGCGCTCGTTTCGATGCACAGCTGCGACCTCCGCCGGCCGGGACGCGTCGAAGGGCTCGCCGGTGATGGCGTCGACCCGCTCGCCCGTCGTGAGGTTGGCCGGCGCGAGGACCCACCACGTCGCAAGCGGCGGCGAGGGCGCGAACATATCCCAGGAGCGCTCGGTCACCTGGTCGGGCGTCCCCGCCGGCGCGCCGACCACGCCGAGGCCGACGGCGTTGACGACCACCAGTGCCACGAGACAGACCGCCGCGAGGCCACGAGCGACCGTCCGCAGGCCGGGCACGCGCTCTGCCAGGGGCGTCCGCGGCGCCTGTGGCAGCGTCCAGGGGACGCGCAGCCGCGCCGCGACCCGGTCCCAGACCCAGCCAGGGAGTAGCGGGACCAGTCCCGCGAGCGACACCAGCGGGAAGACACCCAACTGCAACGTGACCACCATCCCGGCGTGTACCGCAGCGAAGGCACCGACGAGTGCCGCTCTGGCGCGGCCGGTGAGGACGACGAGCAGCGGCGAGAGTATCAGCAGGGCGAGCCAGACCCACCCCGCGAGCTGCAAGACCGGCGTCCAGCCCGCGACGATATCACCGAGCAGGACGGTGAAATGGTCGAGCTGGAAGGCGTACCTGACCGCGTCGCCCCGGAGCCAGACGTCGGCGCGGAGCTTGACGACCGCGTTCGTGGCGTAGACGACGACCACCTGCGCGAGGAGCCCGGCAGTAGCGAGCCCGACGACGCTGTCGGTCGTCTCCGTTCGGTCGCGGTCGGCCGCGTCCACTGCCCATCGACTCCCCAGCGGGAGGAACGAGGCCCAGAACAGCAGGCGGCGAAGCAGGACGTCCCCGCTGTTGAGTACCAGCGGATTGCGAAGCTGGATGGAGACGAGCAAGACGAGCGAGACGACGGTCGCCAGCCGCGTCCGATAGCCGACCAGCAGCGCCAGCGCGGCGACCGCCGCGAGCGCGAACAGAGCCACCTGGAACGCCAGCCCACCGGAGAGGGCGTGCAGCGAGACGGTGGCGTAGCCGGGATACAGGGTGGCGAGCAGCGACCGCGGGAGGACGCCGGTATCGGTGTAGAACGCCCGTACGTCGGGGAGCCGCCGCGCGAGGTCGACGAGTACGACGAGCGACAGGGCGACGCGGAAGGCCGCGAGCGCCCGCCGGTCGATGGCCAGCCGGCGGGCGAGGGCCGCCCGCAGTGTGCCGCGTTCGGTCACGTATCCCGAGTCACAGCGGTCCGAGATATAAGTCTTCCACCGCCGACCGACAGGTTTCAAGCGGTTCAGTCCTAACGCCCGGCAATGACAGCGACCGAAGCGACGGCCGACGGCATCACGGCCCGCTACACCGAGACCGAATCGGAGCGACTGCTCACCTTCGAGGGCGCCAGCGGCACCGCTGCCATCGCCCAGAACGTCGAGGGGTACGCGATGCTGAAGGTCCGGCCGAGCCCCGACGGCGACGAGCTGGAACGGTACTACGGGTTCGACATGGCGCTTGACCACGCCGCCGAGTTACTGGGCACGTCGCCCTCGGCCCTGCCGGTGCCCGAGGCGGCCGACGATATGGGGATGTGACAACGGTGTCACTACCGCGAGCCAGGTCCGGTAATCGCTTGGTTCCTCGGGCAGTAATTGGCACGTAACCGCCCGTACCTCGGCTCTATCGGTTCTGAAGGCGTGACAATGGTATTGTATAGACTCGCCCTTCTTCCGGTATGACTGGCCTAAACACCCCTTCTAACCGGAGTGGCCTGTCGAGTGACGAACTGTTTTCGGTCCTCGCAAATCGTCTCCGCCGGACAGTCCTCTTCCATCTCCGTCAGCACCGGGCCGCGACGCTCGCCGAACTCACCGATATCGTCGTCGGGCTCGACGAGAGGAGTGCCACAACGCCCAGCCGAGTCACGCTCGTACTGCATCACGTTCATCTGCCCGTCCTGACGGCGAGCGGACTCGTGACCTACGACGAGTCGTCGGGCATCGTCGAGTCGGTCGCTATCCACGACGAGATCGGTGAGTGGCTCGACATCGCCGTTCGGCGGGAGATTCAGCTTGGCGACGGCGTCGCCGCGTCCGAATCGGCCGCCGACGGTGACAGTATTCGTGTCCTCCTGACCGACGACGAACCAGGGCTGCCCGAGACCATCGCGGGCCACATCGAACGGGACCACCCCGAGATATCCGTCACGACTGCGACCAGCGCGCTGGAGGCCGTCTCCGCCGTCAGAGAGACCTCCTTCGACTGTATCGTGAGCGACTATCAGATGCCGGCGATAAGCGGGCTGGACTTCTTGACGGCCATCCGCGAGGAGGACGCGACGATACCCTTCATCGTGTTCACCGCGAAGGGCAGCGAAGAGATAGCGAGCAGGGCAATCGCGACTGGCGTCACCGATTACGTCCAGAAGACGCCGGCCACGGACCAGTACCGGACGCTCGTCGACCGCATTCGGCGTGCCGTCGACGCCAGGAAGGACGACTGAACAATCCGACAGCGACCAATGTCCGAGCGAGACGGCCCGACCGCCGACACGCCGACAGGAACTAGACCGGGGCCGATTCGTGTCCGTTGTGTCGGCCCGGACGGGGACCGCCTCGACCGAGTCGCCGACCGACTCGGCAGCGAACGCACCCGGTTGGCGACGAGCACGGCGACCGATGTCGACGGCGTCGTCGAGGCGGTGGCGACCGACCGCGTCGACTGTGTGGTCAGCGACCACAGGCCACCCGAGTTCGACGGCCTGGCGGTGCTAGAGCGGGTCCGGAGCATCGACGAGTCGCTGCCACTGGTGTTATTTACGGCGCACGGAAACGAGGCCACCGCCGGTGCCGCCATCGAGAGGAACGTGAGCGGCTACGTCAGCGAGACGGCCGAGAGTGACCAGTACACGGCCCTCTCGGACCGCATCGAGAACGCCGTCGACCGGTACCGCGAGGGGACGGGACTGACAGACCAGAAATCGGGGCTCGAACTCGCCGAGACACTTTTCAACAACACGCAGGACGCGCTGTTCGTCATCGACGTGACCGACGAGTCGTTCCGTCTCGAGCGAATCAATCCGGCCTACGAGCGGCTCTCCGTCCTCTCGAACGAGGCCCTCAGCGGTCGGACACTGACCGACGCGTTCGGTGAGCAAGAGGGTGGCGAGATTCTCGACCGCTACCGCGCCTGTGTCGAGGCGCGCGAACCGCTCGAATACGAGGAAGAAGTGTCGGTTCCGTCCTCGGGCCCCCACTGGGAGACCCGAATCTCGCCCGTCGTCGTCGACGACCGGGTCGAGAAACTCGTCGGTGCCACGCGAAACATCACCGAGCGCAAGCGCGAAAAACAGGAACTGGAGCGCACAGGCGAGTTTCTCTCCCAGATTCAGCGGGTCGCGGGCATCGGCGGTTGGGAACTCGACGAGCGGACGGAGACGGTCCGGTGGACGGCTGAACTGTACCGGATTCACGGACTCCCACCGGAGTACGAACCGACAGTGGCGGAGGCTGTCGACTTCTGCCACCCGGCGGACAGGGAGCGAGTTCAGACGGCCTACGAGCGGTTGTCGACCGAGGGCGACCCGTTCGACCTCGAACTCCGACTGAACACCGATGACAGTGGAACCCGCTGGATCCGCTCCCGCGGGGCGCCATGGTACGACGGCGGCGAACGTGTCGGCGCTCGCGGGACAGTACAGGATATCACCGAACGAAAAGAACGCGAGGCAGCGCTCGAACGTACCAACGACCGACTCGACGAGTTCGCTTCGGTCGTGAGCCACGACCTGCAGAACCCGCTCGTGGTCGCACAGGGCTCGCTCGGCCTGTACCGCGACAGCGGCGCCGAGGCGGACTTCGAGCGGGTCAGGGCGGCCCACGAACGTATCGGCGCGCTCATCACGGACCTGTTGACCCTCGCCCGCGAGGGCCAGCATGTCACCGAGACGAGCGGCCTCGCGCTCGGGGAGCAGGTGGCACGGGCATTCGAGTTGATACCGAGCGACGATGCGACGCTGGACCTCGCCGTCGACGGGTACACGATTGAGGCCGACGAGGCGCGCCTGGGACAGTTGCTCGACAATCTCCTGGGCAACGCCGTCAGGCACGGCGGCCCAGGGGTAACCGTTCGCGTCGGACTGCTGGACCACGATGCGGGGTTCTACGTCGCCGACGACGGCCCGGGGATTCCGGCGGCAAATCGGGACGCGGTGTTCGAGCACGGCTACTCGACCGGGAGCGAAGGGACCGGCCTCGGCCTCGCCATCGTCAGAGGCATCGCGGCGGCACACGGCTGGCAGGTCGGCGTCACAGACAGCGCCCTCGGCGGTGCGAGATTCGACGTGCGTACCGAGTGACGGGGCAAAGCGGGGCAAGAGTCAAATCGGACGACGTGGTAGCCATTGCCATGAGTGTCGAGCGCGAGCAGGAGGAACGCACCATCCGCTGTCTGGTCGCCAAAGTGGGGCTAGACGGCCACGACCGCGGCGCCCACGTCATCGCCCGTGCGCTGCGGGACGCGGGCTTCGAGGTCATCTACTCCGGCCTCCACCGGTCGCCAGAGGAGGTGGTGCAGGCCGCCGTCCAGGAGGACGTCGACGTCGTCGGCATCTCCATCCTCTCGGGGGCTCACAAGACCCTCGTCCCCAGGATTCTCGACGGACTCCGGGAGTACGACGCCTTCGACGACCGACTGGTGCTGGTCGGTGGTATCGTCCCTGACGACGACCAGCCCGAGTTGCGCGACCTCGGCGTCGACGAGATTTTCGGCCCCGGCGCGTCGATGGAGGAGATGATACAGTACATCCGCGAGCAGGCCCCCGAGCGATGAGCGACCTCGTCGACGAGCTGCTCGCGGGCAAACACAGCGCGCTGGCACGGGTCATCACGAAGATAGAGAACCGCTCGCCGGGCTACCGCGAGGTCGTCTCCGCCCTGCACGAACACACCGGCCACGCCGAGGTCATCGGCGTCACCGGCAGCCCCGGCGCGGGGAAGTCGACGCTCGTGGACAAGGTCGCTGCCCGACTCCGCGAGGACGGCCACACCGTCGGCGTCATCGCCATCGACCCCTCCTCGCCGTACTCCGGCGGCGCGGTGCTGGGCGACCGCATTCGGATGGCCTCCAACGCCGGGGACATGGACGTCTTCTTCCGCTCGATGTCCGCTCGCGGCTCGCTCGGTGGGCTCTCGACCGCGACCACCGACGCCGTCACGGCGCTGGACGCCTTCGGGAAGGACTACGTCATCGTCGAGACCGTCGGTGCCGGCCAGAACGAGGTCGACATCGTCCGAACGGCGGATACGGTCGCCGTGCTCGTCCCGCCGGGTAGCGGCGACGACGTCCAGATGCTGAAAGCGGGTATCCTCGAAATCGGCGACGTCTTCGTCGTCAACAAGGCGGACCTCGACGGGGCCGACCGGACCGTCCAGCAACTGCGCGAGATGTTGCAGGGCCGCTCGACGGCGGGCCACCACGGCGCCTCCGGGGCCGAGATGAGCGAGGTCGCTGGAACCGAAGCGGGCGAGGAAAAGACAGAGCGCGGAGACCAGTGGGAGCCGCCCATCGTCGAGACGGTGGCGAACCGCGGCGAGGGCGTCGAGGAGTTCCTCGCGGCACTCGACGACCACGGCGACTATCTGGACCGGACCGGCGGGCGCGAGCAACAGGCGCGAGACCGGTTCGCAGCCGAGATTCGGACACTGTTGCGCGAGGACGCCAACGGGCTGCTCGCCGACGAACTCGACCGACAGGGCGGTCTCGACGCCCACCTCGACGCCGTCATGGCCCGCGAGACGGACCCCTACACCGTCGTCGACGAGGTGCTGGCGCCGCTACGGGACTGTCTGGACGAGGAATAGTATAAACAGGCGCCGACCCCTACGGGAGGGTATGAAACTCCGCAACGCCCTCGGAGCCGCTGTCGGTGCGGTCGGTACAACGGCGCTCGTCAATCGCCTCCTCCAGTCGCGAGCCGGCGAATTCGAACCGTTCCTCCCCGGCGACCAGCGGACATACCGCTGGCGCGGGTTCGACGTGGCCTACACCGAGGCCGGTGACCCCGACGACCCGGATCTGGTCCTCCTGCACGGTATCAACGCCGCGGCGTCGAACCACGAGTTCCACGCCGTCTTCGAGCAACTGGCCGAGGAGTACCACGTCATCGCGCCGGACCTGCCCGGCTACGGCCACACCGCCCGGCCGCCGCTGCTGTACTCGGCGTCGCTCATGACCACGTTCGTCCGTGACTTCCTCGCCGACGAGAGCGAGGACGCCACCGTCGTGGCATCCTCACTGACGGCCGCCTACGCCGCGATGGCCGCCCGCGAGGTCGACATCTCCGAGCTGATTCTCGTCTGTCCCACCGACACCTCGATGGGCGGCGGGAGTGTCCTGCGCCGGTCGCTCGTCAGGTCGCCGGTGCTCGGACAGGCCATCTTCAATCTCATCGGGTCGAAGGCGTCGATTCGCCACTTCCACGCCGACCACGGCTACTACGACATGGACAACCTCACCGACGAAGTCGTCGACTACGAGTGGACGAGTGCCCACCAGCCTGGCGCCCGGTTCGCGCCGGCGTCGTTCCTCTCCGGGTTCCTCGACCCCGAGGAGGAGCTCGGCGACGTGCTGGACGACCTCGACGTGCCGATAACGCTCGTCTGGGGCGAGGACGCCGACATCACGCCGCTTGCCGACGGGCGCGTGCTCGCCGACGAGGCCGACGCGACGCTCGTGGTGTTCGGTGACTCACTGTTGCTGCCCCACGTCGAACACCCCGAGGAGTTCGTCGACCTAGTGCGGGGCGAGACGGCGACTGTCGACGTCACCGAGTAGCTACCGCGGCCGGAAGACCACGGCTCGCTCGCCGGTCGTCTCGCGCTCGCCGACCTCGATACCGACCACGTCGCCCATCGAGACGTCCTCGGGGTCGACGCCGCGGACCAGCCCGGTAATCGAGACGGGGCCAAAGTCCGCGATGGCGGTGACGTAGGGCGCGTCGTCCTCGAACTGCGGCGTGGCGACTGTAATCGTGGTGTGTGTGACTATCTCGCCGCTGTCGGGCAGCTCCTCGTCCTGCAACTCGCGGGAGCCACAGTCCGGACAGACCCGCCGCGGCGGGAGCCAGCCGTGGCCCTCGTCGCACTCGACGTAGTAGCCCGCACCCGCTTCGATGCTGTCGAGCCAGTCGTCGTACTCGCCGTTGATTGGGGTTTCGGTCATTCTTGCACCTCCAGGACGTGGACCGTGGTAGAGGCGACGGTGCCGCCCGCGTTGTGCGCGACGCCGACCGTCCCATCGGGGACGGCGTCGGCCCGCGGGTGCGTCCCGTCCAGCACCCACGCGATGGTGGCCAGCTGGGCGACGCCGGTCGCCCCGACGGGGTGGCCCTTGGCCTTCAGGCCGCCCGAGAGGTTGACCGGTATCTCCCCGTCGCGGGTCGTCGTCCCCTCGGTCGCGGCGTGGATTCCCTCACCGGGCTCGAACAGTCCGAGCGACTCGATGGCCAGCACCTCGGCGATAGTGAAGCAGTCGTGGACTTCCGCGACATCGACGTCGTCTGCCTCGATACCCGCGTCCGCGTAGGCCTCTTCGGCGGCCTTGTCCGCCGCGGGCGTCCGGGCGAGATGCGGCCGGTCTTGCAGAGCCAGGTTATCGCCGCCCTGGCCGGTGCCGCTGATTGCGACCGGCGCGTCGAGGTCGTGTTCCGCGGCGTACGCCTCGGTCGTCAGCACCGCCGCGGCGGCGCCGTCGGTGATGGGACAGGAGTCGTACAGGCCAAGCGGCGAGGCGATCGTCGGGGCCTCAAGGGCGTCCTCGACGGTTATCTCCTTCTGTATCTGGGCGTGCTCGTTGACCAGTGCGTGCTCGTGGTTCTTGACGGCGACGTGGGCGAGGTCCTCGTGGGAGCCGCCGTACTCCTCGAAGTAGGCCCGCGCCATCAGCGCGTAGGCGCCGGGGAAGGTCATCCCGGCGCGCACCTCGAAGAGGTCGTCGGCCGCGATGGCCAGCGCGTCCGTGGCCGCCGCGGTACCGATGTTGGTCATCCGCTCGGCGCCGCCGACGACGACGACTTCGGCTTCGCCGTTCCGCAGCGTCTTCACGGCCTCACGCACCGCGGCCCCGGCGGAGGCACAGGCGGCTTCCAGCCGCGTGGCGGGCGCGTCGACGCCGATGGCCTCGGCCATCAGCGGGCCCTGGTGGCCCTGGTGCTCGGCAAGTTCGCCCATGAAGTTCCCGTAGTACACTGCCTCGACGTCGCCGGGGTCGACGCCCGACTGGTCGAGCGCCTCGAGTCCGGCCTCGGCGAAGAGGTCGCGACCGGTTCGCTCGGGGTGCTTCCCGAACTGTGTGACACCGGCCCCCGCGATACGTGGGTCTGTCATTACCTCCGGGTGTGGTCCGAGTACTTAAAATCTTGCCGCCTCTGTGAGTTTTTGCCACGATTTTACGAGGGCAGAACCGCAAGACAGCGCCCTATTGATATTTTATTTGATAAATACCCTCGTGGGACGGTTTTCCTTCGTGGGATTTTCTCAGTCGACTATCTCTGCGATGCGACGCGGTTCGCCGGACAGCGATGGGTCCGGTTCGACGAGCTGCAGAACTTCGTGGTCGGTGACGTCGGGATAGGACTTCTGGACGGCGTCCTCGATGAGCGACTTCTCCAGCCTGAACTCCGTGCCGTCGTACACCACGTCGACACCCTGGTCGTCGAACGAGAGAACAGTCATGTCCGGCGGTAGGCGATGTTCGGATAAAAACGTACTCGCTCGCGGGGGATTCGCCAGTGGTTGCCACGGCAGACCGGGTCGTTCGACAGCAGTTCGCACACGCACGTCAGACACTCGTCAGACGCCCGTCGTGCGCGCCCTCAGGCTTTAAGACGGTCGAAGCGCGTATTGGACCTGTGCAATTCGGCTCCGACCCGCTCTCCGAACTCTCGATTCCCGACGGGACGACTGTCGAGGAACACGACCTCGTGACTGACGGAGACGTGGTGGTCGGTGGCCAGAGCACGGTGGAGTTCGGGGTGCGGGGCCGGTCGGTCATCGCGGACGAACGCGTCCGCTTCGGTGGTCACATCGAGGCCGACGGCGACTGCCGGCTCGATATGTGGTGTGACGTCGCGGAGAACGTCCTCGTCGCCGAGGACGCCTACATCGGCGAGCGGGTCCACATAGGCGGCGAACTGCGCGTCGCGGGCGACCTGGACATCGGCGACGACGTCGACATCGAGGACGGGTTCGAGGCCAACGGCTGGATCGTCATCCGCAACCCGATGCCGACTATCGTCTTCCTCTTTGTCTACCTCTCGCAACTCCTCCGAATCGGCGAGGACGAGGCCGCCGAGGAGGTGCTGTCGGAGATGCTCGGCGAGGACGACGAGTACGAACCACTCCTTATTCCCCGCGGAGCGAGCGTCTCCGACGACGCCTGGCGCGTGTCGACGCCCGCGGTCATCGGCGACGACTGCCGACTCCACGGTAACATCCGCGCGGAGTCCCTGGAGGTCGGCCGGGACAACGTCGTCTTCGGCAGCCTCCGGGCCCGTGAGGACATCGTCCTCGGCAGGGGCAGCGAGATAAAAGGCGACGTGACCACCCGCGACGGCGACGTCCGCATCGGCCCCGGCGTGAAGGTGTGGGGCGACATCTCCGCCAACACGGTCGAGCTCCACGAGAACGCCACTATCGACGGGAAGATTCGCGCAAGCGGTGAGATGCGGATGCACACCGACGAAGTGCTCGACAGGCCCGACGAGGACGCCGCGGCGATGGCGGAGATGGCCGAAGAACTCGAAGACGGCGGGAAAGAGACGACGGAACAAGCTGACACTGACACTACGGAGACGGACCACGCGGACGACGATGCGACGGTCACAGACGACGCGGACGAAGACGGTGACGTCGGAGACGACGAGATCGCGGCGGGCGAAGACGGTGACGCCGGAGACGACGAGACCGCGGCGGCCGACGACGAGGAACAGGCCACCGCAGAGTAGACCGAAACCCCCTTTTCCCGGACTGCGGTAGCTGGTACCATGCTCTCTATCGCGCTGGCCGGCAAACCGAACGCCGGGAAGTCTACTTTTTACAAGGCCGCGACCATGGCCGACGTCGACGTCGGGAACTACCCGTTCACGACAATCGACGCCAACCGCGGCGTGAGCCACGTCCGCACCGACTGTCCCTGTCTCGACCGCGAGGAGCGCTGTGGCGACGACAACTGTCGCGACGGGAAGCGCTACGTCCCCGTCGAACTCATCGACGTGGCCGGACTCGTTCCCGGCGCCCACGAGGGCCGCGGGCTGGGCAACCAGTTCCTCGACGAACTCACGAACGCCGACGTCATCCTGAACGTCGTCGACGCCTCCGGCGGCACGGACGCCGAGGGCGAACCCGTCGAGGTCGGCGAACACGACCCCGTCGAGGACGTCGACTTCGTCGAGACGGAGATGGACCTCTGGCTCGCGAGCATCGTGGACCGCAACTGGGAGTCCATCGAGCGACAGTCCCGCTCGCCCGACTTCGCGCTGGACGAGTCGCTGGTCGACCTCCTCGCTGGTGTGGGCGCCAGCGAACTCGACGTGGCCCGCACGCTGCGGGAACTGGACTACCCCGAGGACCCCATCGCCTGGACCGACGAGGACCGCGAGGCGCTGGCCCGCGAGATACGCGAGCGGACGAAACCAATCGTCGTCGTGGCCAACAAGGCGGATATCGCGCCCGAGGGGAACATCGAACGACTGCGCGAGGCCGCTGATATCGTCGTCCCCGCGACCGCGGACGGCGAACTCGCGCTCCGCAACGCGGCCGAGGCCGGCGTGGTCGAGTACGACCCGGGAGACAGCGACTTCGACATCGTCGGTGACGTGAGCGACCAGCAACAACAGGGCCTGGAGAAGATTCGCGAGGTGCTGTCCGAGTTCGGCGGGACTGGCGTCCAGGGGGCCATGGACACCGCCGTCTACGACCTCCTTGACCACATCACCGCCTACCCGGTCCAGAACGACACGAAGTGGACCGACGGCCAGGGCAACGTCCTCCCCGACGCCCACCTGCTCCCGCGTGGTTCGACGCCGAAAGACCTCGCCTACGCCGTCCACTCGGACATCGGCGACGGCTACACCCACGCCGTCGACGCCCGCGAACAGCGGCGCGTCAGCGACGAGACGGAGCTTGAGGAGGGGGCCGTCATCAAGATAATCTCGGACGGGTAGGCAAATCAGCGACGGGTCTACGCTCCCGTTCTCCCGTCGGCCCACTACAGCAGACGAATCCACCAACGGGCAGGCTGAGACGTGTTCACACTGGCAGACGACCCGCTAGATGGCGCTCTTTCCCTGCTTGAAATCGTCGTAGCCACCCCACAGCAGGAGGAGTCCGAACAGAAAGGCCAACACACCGAACGTCTGGCCGCCGATGAGACAGAAGTCGGTCAGTCGGATTGCGAGACAGACTCCTGAACCATTGAGTGCGAGCCATCCCCCAAGTGGCGTCAGTATAGCGCCGATTATGAGGGTGACCAGCCATCCCTGTTCACCTTCCTCGTCCGCCATAATTAATATCACTATTTTTCGTTATATAAAATTTGTCTAGCGGATTTGAAAAGACGTTCCGGACTCGGAAACCGCTGTGGGGGCAGCTAGCATCTGCTAACCGGATTCAATCCAACAGAGCCAGGAGTTCCGTCGCGGGAACAGTCGAGTCCGCTAACTGTCCGAACGACCCCGCAACCGCCGGTCGCTGCTACTGCACCGAGTCAGAGCCGCCTGACGTCGAGGCCCGCCTCGTGCCACGATTCGTCGGTGAGGCCGCGGGCGTCGACCACCACGTTGTCGTCCATCCGCTCGGCGACCGTTGTGGGGTCCAGGTCGGTGAACTCGTCGTGGTCGGTCATGAACACCAGCGCGTCGGCGCCGTCGAGGGCGGCCGATTCGGTCCGGAGGTCGACGCCGGCTTCCTCGACGTGTGGGTCGTGGACGCGCACGTCGACGGCAGGCTCGCCGCCGTCGGTGGCCACCTTCGCGGTCGGTTCGCCGAGCGTCTCGACGAACCGCGTCGCCGGGCTGTTGCGGGTGTCGGCGACGTTCCCCTTGTAGGCCAGCCCGAAGACCGCGATACTGGCGTCGGCGAGCGAGCCCAGGCCGTCTTCGAGGAGGTCCCGGACGTAGTAGACCATCCCGTCGTTGACTGCGCGGGCGTGTTCGATGAGGGCGACGTGGTCGGAGTGTTGCCCCAGATACAGCGGGTCGACCGGGAGGCAGTGGCCGCCGACGCCCGGTCCCGGGTGGAGCAGGTCGACCCGGGGGTGTTCGTTGGCGAGTTCGAACGCCGGCCGTGGGACGACGCCGTGGTCGCGGGCCACCTTCGCGAGTTCGTTGGCGATGGCGATGTTCGCGTCTCGATGGGTGTTCTGGGCGAGTTTGGCGAACTCCGCCGTCGCGGCGTCAGGCGCAGTGTGAATCGCCCCGTCGACCACGCCCGCAAAGAGGTCGCGGGCGGCGGCGGTGGCCTCGTCGTCGATGCCGCCGACGATGCGGTCGTTGCCCCGGAGTTCGTCGAGTATCGAGCCCGGCAGCACTGTCTCGGGACAGAACGCGAGGTTGAACGCCTCCCGGAGGAGGTCGCCGTTGCGTTCGAGGGTCTCACCGACCACGTTCGCGGTCGTCCCCGGCGGGACCGTCGATTCGACGACGACGGTGTCGCCCGGCCGGAGCTTCGGGGCGATGCCCTCGGCGGCGGCCCTGACATAGGAGAGGTCAGCGGCGTCCTGGTCGTGGTCGAACGGCGTCGGCACGCATATCAGGTGGTAGTCGCTCGCGACGGGGCGCTCACGCAGGTGCAGCGCGTCCGTCCCGAGCACGCGGTCGACGTAGTCGTTGAGCTCTGCCTCCTGGAAGTCGGCGCCATCGGTCCGGAGCCGTTCGAGTTTCTCCGGCTGGGTGTCGATGCCGTAGACGGTGTAGCCGTTGTTGGCGAACAGCGCCGCCGTCGGCAGGCCCACGTAGCCGAGCCCGTGGACGGAGACGGTGGTCGTACCGTCTCCGCCGTGGACGGAGCCGCCCGTCATACCGGGACCTCCCCGGACACGGCCGGCACGTCGACCCCGAGCGTCTCGAGGATGCGCTCGGCCGCGTAGCCGTCGCCGAAGGGGGGTTCCCAGTCGTTTGGCCCCCGTCGCACCTCCTCGGCGGCGTCGACGATGCTCTCCGGGGTCGGCTCCGCGAGCACGTTCGACCCCACGGTCAACGTTTCGGGCCGCTCCGTGCTCTCGCGGACGGTGACACAGGGCGTCCCGAGGACGCAGGTCTCCTCCTGGACGCCGCCCGAGTCGGTGAAGACGACCGCCGCCTCGCTCTCCAGCCGGAGGAAATCGAGGAAGTGCAGCGGCTCGATACACGCGATGGCGTCGGGGGCGTCGAGGTCGAACGCGTCGAGCTTCTCGCGGGAGCGCGGGTGGACGGGGTAGACGACCGGGAGGTCCCCCTCGTCGGCGTACTGGCCGACGCCGTCGAGCAGGCCCTGGAAGCGCTCGGGGTCGTCGACGTTGCCCGGCCGGTGGGCCGTCAGGAGGGCAAAGGGCGCCTCGCCGAGGTCGAGCTCCGCGAGCACGTCGCTTTTCTCCCGGGCCAGCCGAACGTGTTGCCGCACCGCGTCGACGACGGTGTTACCGGTCACCTCGATGCGACGGTCGGGAATCGCCTCCGTCCGGAGCTGGTCGGCGGCCTCCTCGGTGGGGGCAAACAGGTGCTCGGCCGCGTGGTCGATGAGCACCCGGTTGAGTTCCTCGGGCATCTCCCGGTTGAAGCTCCGGAGGCCCGCTTCGACGTGGGCCAGCTTCGCGTCGAGCTTGCTCGCGACGATGCCGCCCGCAAAGGCGGAGTTGGTGTCGCCCTGGACGACGACGACGTCGGGCGACTCGCGCTCGAACACCTCTCCCAGGCGAGCCACCATCTCGCCCGTCTGGGCCGCGTGGTCGCCCGAGCCGACTTCGAGGTTGTACTCGGGCGCTGGCAGTTCCAGGTCGTCGAAGAAGGCCCCGTCGAGGCGCTCGGAGTAGTGCTGGCCCGTGTGGACCACGCTGTACTCGACCGCGGCGCGGTCACAGGCTCTGATTATCGGCGCGAGTTTGACGATTTCGGGACGCGTTCCGAGCACGAAGACCATTCGGGGCGTCATGGGAGAACCAACCCGCCCTTGTTCTATTTGTAATGCAGTCTATAGCAAGGCGCCGTCCCGTTTGGTCGAAAACTGGCCGAGAACAGTCACGTTCGGGACAGAGTATACACGGTCTATTATCTTTCACTGACAGTATAGGTGGCTTTGAAAGTCACTTCTGCGAAATTGCACACTAGCGAGTGCAAAAGACGTATTAGGTACATACCAGTGGCGTCGCCACAGGGTACGACGCGGTACGTGGGGCCGTCTCACTCACTCGACGGCGTCAACCGGCCGATAGCCAGGGCGGCCCCGAGCAGTCCGCTGCCGGTCAGAACCAACACCGCGACCAGAACCGGGACGACGGCCAGCGTGAGGCCGGTGAGCGAGACACTCGTGAGCAGGCCGCCCAGGACGAGGCAGATAGAACCGGGAATGCCGAGCATCCGACCCGGTCGGTCAGAGAGAGCGCGACCGAGGACGTTGGAGACGAGGACGGTTCCGTGGACGACTGGGTTGTGCGTGTTGGCCTCTTCGACGTCGTAGGTCACGTCGACGGGCGTCTCGGTGAAGCTGCACTCCTCCTCGGCGGCGTGAAACAGGATATCGAGACTGGCGTCCATCCCGTCGCTCAGGTCGGCCCGGCAGGCGAGCAGTTCGATGGCCTCGGCGTTGTACGCCCGGAAGCCACTCTGGGTGTCGGCGACGCTCTCGGCCGAGTAGCCGAGGCGCAACGCGACGGCGGTGAGCCCGTTGATGACACCGAGACCGGCGCGTCGGTACAGCGGCATATCCGTCTGTGACCCCTCGACGAACCGGCTCCCGATGACGATGTCGCCGCCGGTGGACCGCTGGGTCTCGACGAGCTCTAGGGCCTCGGTGGGGTCGTGCTGTCCGTCGGCGTCGACGACGACGAGGTGGTCCACACCGTTCTCGTGGGCAGCCGAAAACAGCGTGCCGAGCGCGGCGCCGTAGCCGCGGTTGTCACCGTGCTGGAGCACCGTGGCGCCGGCCTCGGAAGCCACTGCCGCTGTGCTGTCGTCACTCCCGTCGTCGACCACCACCACGTCCACGCTCGGGTCGGACGCCGCGCGGACGACGTCGCCGACGGTATCGGCCTCGTTGTACGCGGGGATACCGATTACCACGTCACTCGTGAGCCGGCGTTCGGTCGAATTGGAAGCTATCGTGCTCATGGCGATTTCGTAGCGACCGACGGCACGGCCGTGAGTGACCTGACATCTCAGTAAGACATTGTTACGGGCTTCCTGTGGACTGACTGGCCGTAACTGGCGACGCCCTGACGTCTCGACGGCGCTGACTACCGCAGTTAACTGACTGCAAACTGCGAGCGCTGTGACCGCTTCCAGTAAGAAACCCTGAGCTGCCGGTACACGGTGGGTCGAAGTTCAGGTGTGGGTGAAACGCAAACGATGGTTACTCCGGCACCAGAGGGAATCGGCGGCCGCGTTCAGCCGCGGTCGTTCGCGGGCTGGTCGACCGGGCCGTCCCCGCCGTCCGCGGCCAGATACCGCACGAGACCGCGCACCATCCCGGCGACGGCCACGAGCTGCCCGAGCGTCCGAAGCGCCGTCGCCGTGGCCGTGGGGGCGGTGTAGTGGCTCGGGACGAGTGCGAAACGGGCCATTCGTCGGGGCAGGTTCTCGCCTCGAATCACGTAGTAGGGGACAGCCTCGCGTCCGTGTCGGTACTGTTTCTCAAGGTAGCCACCCAGCGAGTCCGCGAAGGGGTGGTCGACGACCAGGTCGGGACAGTACCAGACGTCGTAAGCCTCACAGAGACGGTCGATAAGCTCCGTCTCCTCGTGGCCGTACGGGAGTCGCTCGTCGAAACCGCCGATGTCCTCGAGGACCTCACGGCGCATCGCCATGTTACAGCCGACGACCGTCTCCGTGACGTGGCCCGACTCCCCCTGGTCGTAGTCGCTCGACGAGACCGGGCGGATGAACCGCGACCCCGTGTCGCGAATCCGACCGGTCACCGCCGGATGGTCGTCCAGCAGCGCACAGACGCGCTGGAAGTAGTCGCCACGGGGGTCGGAGTCGTCGTCGAGAAAGACGAGTTTGTCCGCGCTGGCAGCCCGTATCCCCGCGTTGCGGGCAGCCGAGGCGCTGTCTTCGTCTCTGACGAGCAGTTCGCCCTCGACGGGAGAGGCCCGGAGCTTCGACTCCCACCCGAAGGTCCGGTCGGCGTCGGGCGTCGGGACGATTACCGATATGTCTGGCATGGATACCAGACACGTGTGTTTCTGTTTGGTTACTCACCGTCTACTGCCGGGGACCCAGAGGGTCACGCCCCCCGTCGGTTGCGCAGCACCAGCCAGCCGACGGCGGCCAGCGTTCCCAGGAGAACCGCGGGACCACCGACACCCAGCCCGGACTGGTCGGGACTACCTGTCCCATCCGTCCTGTTCTCTCTCGGCTTGACAGCGATAGTCACACCGTTCGAACCGTCCGGGTCGAACGTCGCCCCCGTGGCGTTGCTGAACCGCGTCTCCCGGGTACGGACCGACAGGTCGCCCCGTTGCCCGGCGGTGCCAATCACCTGAACCGAGAGTTCGACGAGCGCTGGGTCCGTGGTCTCACCCGAGCGAATCTGATTGAACACGACCGACCCGTTCACGTTGTCGACAGTCGCCACCGGCTCGGCGAAGTCCTCGGTGCCCGAAAGCGTCCGTACCTGCAGGACGCTCGGGTCGTACGACAGCGCAGACTGATAGCCGGTCACGTTCGTCGCGTTCGCCCGCACGGTCACGGTGACAGTCTCCCAGCGGTCCACGGAAACCGTCCCGCCGGGGTCGGTCGTCACTGTCGCGGTGGCGTTCGTGACCTGGGCTGCGGGCGCGCTATCGTTCGCGGCCCGAGTCGAGGCCACGCCGTCGGTCGTTGCTTGCGTCGCCGCGGCTGCGGCCGGCGTCGCAGCGATGGGGACGGCGACGACCAGGGCTGTGAGGAACCACACGTGCCAGTGGCCCCCCATCAGTATCCCCGCCCCTTGTTCCGGATGCGAACCGCGTCGCCGATGTCGACGTCACCGTCGTCGTCGATATCGGCCGCGTCGGCGTCGACATCCACGTCCTCGCCCGCGAGCTGTCGCTGGACGACGTCGCTGTCCTCCGTGTCGATATCGCCGTCTCCGTCGGCGTCACCCGAACAGTCGGTCTCGAACGCCGACGCCCCGAACCGCGTGTCGAAGTCCACGTCGAAGGCGAACTCGCTGTTGTCGTCGGTCATGTACTCGTCCAGCACCGGGGAGTAGGTCCGGACCTGGATACGGTCGGGCGCGTTTGCCCCTTCTCCGGGCCGGAACTCGATGCGGCGGAGGTATCCCTCCCCGCGTTCGTCCTCTCCCTGGTAGTTCGCGAGCAGTTCGTAGACCGAGCCACAGGCCCGGTTCCGTGACACCTGGTGGTATTCACCGTCTCGCCGCCAGGAGTGACCACAGAGGACCATGAAAATTTGGGAGTTCGGGCTGACGAGCGAATTCCAGATGGCCTCGCCGCTGTTCCCGTCACCGCTGACCTCGTCAACGTCGGTCGACCGTCCCGCCGCCCGCACGTCGAGATACGAGTGGGTCGTGAGAATCGTCGGCCGGTCGGGGTACTGGTCGAGGACCGTCTGTGCCCAGCCCAGCGGCGTCGACGGGTCCGTTACGCTCCCGGGTGCCGGCCACTCAAGGGCCAGGTGAAGGAAGTCGTATCCGCCGGCGGAGAACAGCTGGTAGGTGCTGAGGTTCCCCCCGCCATCCGAGGGCCCCGAACCACCGTACCAGTCCCTGGACCGGTATCTCTCCGGCCCGAAGTGTTCCCTGTACCGCTGTATAGAGGAACTTCGATCTTCCGGTGTCATATAGTCGTGGTCCCCGGGTATCACCGCGTATGGGACCGCTCCGTCGAGATTCGACATGGCACGGTCCATGTACTCCCACTCGACCGGCCGGTCGGGGTTCTGAACCACGTCGCCCTCGTGCGAGACGAACGCGATGTGTTCCTCGGAGACGTTGTTCGCAATCCACTCGGTCTGCGGTCGCGCGTATCGCTCGTCTCTCGCACTGTACTGCGTGTCCGGCAGCGCGACCACCGTCCAGTAGTCCTCGGCCGCGCCCGCTATCGAGCCGACCGTCGCCACGCCGACGCCGGCGGCGAGTGTCCCCAAGACTGCCCGTCGACTGACCGACCGCGTGGGCCCTGGCTCTATCGAATCAGTCATCGTGCGATGCCTCGATGGCCCGCCGGTCGGAAAGCGCGCGGACCCGCTCGACGACCTCCCTGTCGGTTCCAGTCTCGCCCCAGTCGGTCTCCCGCGGAATCCCCGCGATGTACGCGTCCGTGGACTGAAAAATGTCGGACAGAATCTGCTCCTCCCGCTCGACGACGTGGGCGAGTCTATCGAGCACCGAATCGTCCGGGACGAGCGCATCGTACGCGCTGAAATACTCCTCGAGTCGACGGTTCCACTCGTAGTCGTTTACCGACCGGATGTCCGAGAGCGCCGTCTCGGTCGACGTCGGTTCGACAGTAACGCTGTCCGCGTTCGGTGCCGCACGGAGGATAACGACGTTGTCGACGCCGGAGCGTTCCAGATACTCCGACCCGGAGAACAACGAATCGACGGATACGAAGCTCCGCCCACCATTTTTCAGGAATCTGGCGTTGAGGAACCGGACAACCGTCTCGGGGAACGACGAACCGGACGCGAGTTCCTCGTCGATGTACTGGCTGACCTCGGACCGAACTCGGTCGACAGGGCCGTCGTACTGGGGCTCTATCTCCGGGAAGGAAGTGAGATTGTGCGGCTGGAGGTTGACTGCGAGCGGGTAGCCGCGCACGTCCCCGTCGGCCCCGACCCAGAGGCGGTCGTCGGCGAGGAAGTTCCCCCCGGCCCTGAGCAACGAGAGGAGCGTGTTCGTCTTGCCGGCACCGCGCCAGGCGGGGAACAGCGTCGTCTGACCGTCGAGTTCGACGCCCGAGGCGTGAACGAGCGCCTTGCCGGTCGCGACCATCCGACTGCGGAGGGCGAACTCGACCGGATAGATGGCGTAGAACGGTTCCCAGTCCGGACTGACGTAGATGTGTTCCCAGCCCGGTTCGACGAGCATGAACTCCGAACCGCGCCGGACGACGAACCGGTCACCGGTCCACCCGTAGTGGTCGTTCGGGTCCCCCAAGACGATATCGGGGTCCGGTGACGTCGTCGTCCGTTCGACGACCATGTCCGGCTCGCCCCCCGGAACGCCAGTCTGGAACTGGTGGTACATCTCCCGGAACTGAGCGGTCGACCGACCGCCCTCGCCACGGACCTCTAACAGGAGCTCGCCGAAGAAATCGAAGTAACGCGACTCCATCAGTGCCCCCACGGTCCCGGCGTCTCGTCTCGCTGACTGCGCTCGAACGTGTTGCGATGAGTCCGTCTGACACTCATTTGGAAGTATCTGGCCGGACAGTGCTCCTGCTAGCCATTAGTTATAGAGCGCCAAATTCAGGTACCAAAGAAATAGCTGGTTCTCTGGTGGCAGTTGGTACGTAAACTGATAGTGATACATTAGATTACCACCGTGGAGGATAACTCCTGGCAGGCCGACAGGTGGGATTGGTCAGCGCCGCTCCGGACGACTGTCCTCTCCGAGGTGACCGGACGCGACCCGTGAGCGGCGGAAGCCAGCGTTTCCGTAGTAAGTGTATACTAATGCACAGAAACGGAGTGAATCTACGAGAAGATGGGATACGACATCGGATTTATCGGCACAGGGGCGGATCCGGACGACCCGGACCAGGACGGGTTCGCGATGGCGTACCGGCACGCGGCGGGCTACGAAGCGCTCGACAGCTGCCAGTTGACAGCGTGTGCGGACATCGTCCGCGAGAACGCCGAGCGGTTCGCCGCCGAGTACGACATCGAACACGTCTACGAACAGTACGAGCGGATGCTCGCAGAGACACAGCCCGACATCGTCAGCGTCTGCGTGCCGCCGGGGCTGCACGCGGACATCGTCATCGACTGCGCCGAGACGGGCGTGCCCGACGCCATCCACTGCGAGAAACCCATGGCCAAGACCTGGGGCGACTGCCGGGCGATGGTCGAAGCCTGCGAAGCGAACGGTGTCCAGCTGAGTTTCAATCACCAGAAGCGCTTTGGCGGCCCCGTCCGGGAGGCCAAGCGGCTGCTCGAGGACGGCGCTATCGGCGAGCTCGAACGCCTGGAGTTCAGCGAGGAGCACCTCTATGACACCGGCACCCACGTCTTCGATATCTGTTCGTACATGACCGACGGCGAGCCAGTCGAGTGGGTGATGGGACAGGTGGATTACCGGGAGGAGAACGTCTGGTTCGGCGCCCACAACGAGAACCACGGACTGACGACGTGGGCCTACGCGGACGGGACCCGCGGGCTGGCGATGACCGGTGCGGGGAGCGACTTCGTGGACTGCTATCTCCGCCTGCGCGGGAGCGAGGGCTGTCTGGAAATCGGTGCGACCGGAGGCCCGCCGCTCCGGCTCCGCCAGGGGAACGGGTGGACGCGGGTCGACACGAACCGCGAAGGTATCCACAGTACGTCGCCGAGCCGTCTCGGGCGGGTGCGGAATCTCCTGGTCGAGCGGCTTCCCTTTGTCTCCACCGACAGTGGTCCCAGTGCGACCTACACCGGGCGTGCCATCGCCGAGGTCGTCGAGGCGCTCGAGGCGGGACGGCCGCCGGAAATCGGCGGCCGAGCGGCGCTGCGGTCGACCGAGCTCATCTTCGCGAGCTGGGAGTCGGCGCGGCGTCGCGCCCGCATCGACCTCCCGCTCGACATCGACGACAACCCGCTAGAGAGCATGGTCGAGGCGGGCGAGCTCAGTCCGCAGCCAGCCGACTGACGACCCGGAGTAGTACTACCTTACCGCATCCGAGCGTCCGGGCTGGCATCTGGTAACCATCCGACCGGAGCTGCGCCGTAGCTGGGATGGTCCGTACCTGTCAACGAAATCCGCCCGACTGGTAAGTAACTGGTTGTATTGTGTGAGTATTCGGTGTTGACTCATGGATGTCTGGCAGTGAAAAGCTCGTATAGAGCCGGTAGCTGGTAATAATTGTTAATTAAGCCCGTACTAACCGTGGGTTTGCGAATGGACGATAACAGCGAACGAAAGAAGACGGGTCTTACCGGGTTGCTTGAGCGGGGTAATCGAATCATAACCCGCAACAGCAGTCCGAGTTCGGAACAGGATGGGTTACTACTGGACCGTCGGTCGTATCTGGCGGCGGCCGGCCTCACGACCGCGTCACTGGCGGGCTGTGCGGACATGGGCGGCGGCGAGAGTGTCCGCCCAGTGTCGGCCTATGGCTACGGTGGGTCACAGGTGCTACAGCAGTCGTCCTCACTCACCGTCTCCGAGTCGGAACCGAACGACCGCGAGGGCACCGCCGACGCGGTCAGTCTGGGAGCGACGGTCACCGCCACCCTCACCGCGAGCGACAGCGACTGGTACGTGGTCGAGCTGTCCGCGGGCGACGAGATAGCCATCGAGTTCTCTCGCGAGGCGCCGGACGGCGTCACAGCCGTGATACTGTACGACCCCGACGGGACGTTCACCAATCTCAGATACGTCTCGACGGACGACCCGGTCACCGTCGCTCAGACGGCGGAGACCAGTGGGACGTACTACATCCAGGTCGTCGACACACAGGATAGCGACGGGGGCTACACGATGACCGTCGGTGACGGGACGACGGCCACGCCGACCGAGACCGAGACTGCGACGCCGACTGAGACCGAGAC
>SDGW01000045.1_pt1 | contig 43254 bp, 32 predicted proteins | sample 2873831 | NCBI WGS metagenome assembly SDGW01 (sample SAMN08132700, study PRJNA421101) | hypersaline lake metagenome | isolation source: celular fraction 0.22 microns magnesium sulfate-rich crust from ephemeral... | place: Spain: Penahueca Lagoon, Toledo | collected 2011-07 | reverse complement strand
GTCTGGTCTGTCGAGGCCATGTTTTTAATCCCTCGGTCGAAATAGTCGTCCAACAAATGAGTAGTTCGTCGGACGAGACCTTCTCAGTTGAGGACGTGCAGGCTGATCTCGATGTACTTCGAGCGGTCGAAGACAAGGTCGTAGAAGCCATTGAGAAGGCAGAGAGCGCAGAGGTACTGGAGTATCTTATCCGCGAGCAACAGCTTGATCTGCATCACGAGGGCGATCAAGGGGTCGGAAAGATTCGTCGAGCCGTCCTCAAATCTCCGAAAGCCTCGCAGGACTTGAAGCGTACGGTCATCACGCGTGGCGACGACACGCCGGAGACTGTTCTCGTGCCGGACGATGTAGAACGGAACGCGAGAACTGCCCTCCGTACTGGTAAGCCCGTGGTTCTCTACGGCCCGACGGGAACCGGAAAGACGACGTTCGCAAAGCAGTTGGCACTCCGCCATTGCGTTGGCTACTCGCTACATACGGCCACGCCATCGTGGACGGCCAAGGACATCATTGGTGGCATCGGCCCTAATTTGACCGGTTCCTCGGGTTATCAATCGCTAAACTACGAGACAGAACTCGGCGCCGTGTCGGAGGGTGTCAAGCGAGCCCGCGACTTCGACATCCCTTATGCAGTTATCCTCGACGAGATCACGCGTGCCGACATCTCTCAGATTTTCGGCCCACTGTACACTGCCATCGAGAACCGTAACCAAACGCTAATCGAGACCGACGACGGAGAGACGATCGAATTGGATGAGGGTGTGAGCATCATCTGCACGATGAACATGTCCGACCGGACGGTCAACGAGTTGGACAACGCTATCACGCGTCGATTCGCAATGGTCGAACTCGACGAGTACGAGGACGACGACCGACGAGAGTTGTTTGAGGGGTGGCTCGAGGACAACCTCGGGGACATCCCTCTTGTCGGAAGCGAGGATCTGCTCAACCTCTTCGAAGCCGACTATGATGGGATCAATCACGGCTCCGAGCAGGCGTCTCGCGGCCCGATCATGCGATTCGGCCCGATGCACTACCGCGACGTGACGATCTTTCTGCGTGAGGCCCTCCAAGACGAATCCCTGTACATGGATGCCCCAGAAGAGGCGGTCGGACAGGCGTTCCGAACCTTCATCGTCCCGCGACTACTCAACTCGGCAGCCTTCCCGCAGATCGAGCAGATCGAGCAACACTACCGCGCTCTCAACAAGTCCTTCGAGATGTTCGACCTCGCGCCGGCGGCCGACCTCGCGAACCGGGAACTCGAGGCTGAGCGTCGGCGGATGGGCTCCTACGAGCAATGAGCGTTTCAGATCCGGACGCATCGTACACCTACCAGCCCGGGACATTCAGCATGCTCGAGCGGGGCGAGATTCGAATCGAGGGATGTCCCCCCTCGATCGATGACCAACTTCGTCGAGCCTCATTTAATCAGGAGACCGACAATGTCTTCGTCAAGACACAGGAGTCGCTCGACGATAGCGACAAGGAGTATCGAGTCGTCAAAGTTCGGCTCGACGGCCCGGTCATGCACGTAACGGCGCGTGACAACGTGGGCATCGTCAGCCTCACACCCCGATCGAAGCTCCGTATTGAGCCAAAGATTGACTGGGACTACATCTTCGATATGCTGCTGGCTGTTCACGGCCGCAAGCGGTCAGTCGAGTACCACGGAATCCCCCTCGATGAGTTCCGTACTGAAGACGTCGATCTGGAGGACGTCTTCCTGATTCTAGCGATCAACTACCTCAACGGGCTCGAAGAAATCCATCGAAATGGATTCGTCCGGCAACTCGAGACTCGTCGTGCCGACCTTGAGCAGCCACGAGGCGTCATCGACATCGAGCAGTCGCTAGTCAATCAGGCGGAGGGACGTGCCCAGCAGCACTGCCTGTTGAAAGAAGTCAATTACAACAACTCAGCCAACTCGCTGCTCCACTACGCGGGGACGCACCTTCTTCGACTCTTCAGGCAGTATGAGGACAAGTACGACCATCAGGCGTACTACCACGTCTTCTCGCAGGTGCATCAGGAGGTACGCAATCTTGAGGAACTCGACGTTACGAGCAATCGCCGACGGATTCCCGAGTATCGTCAGTTCTCGCTCCCCGACCTCCCGAAGCAACGCCACTACTATCGACAGGCGATCGAGGTTTCGAAGGCGGTCGTAGCCTCCTCTCTCGGAACGCCGGCGATGGAGGGAGACCGAGAACTGGTCGTGGACTACGTGTTGAATATGGAGTCGCTGTTCGAGCAGTACTCGCAGGTCGCCATCGAAGACGAACTAGATGTAATCAAGGAGTATGACCGCATCGAACAGACCGAGAACGTTTCGGCCGTACGATCGCCGACACTCCAGCCCTTCGAGAGCGAGTCACAGGTGTATCACCAGCCGGATCACGCCATCGAGGAAGGTGACGAGACACTGGCCGTTCTCGACTCGAAGTACTACGCGGAGGGAAAGGATCCGGTGAAGAGTGGTGGATCGCGATCGCGCCTGTTCAGCTACGCATACTTGCTCGACACATCCCGAATGGGATTTCTGACACCGCTCGGCGAGCCGCGGACGCGGACAGTCTCACAGACGGATGCAGAGCTACAGGTCGTCTCCCCCGACAGCGACGGATTCTCGCTCAACGGCTACCACGACGGCATCCGCGACTACCTGCATGAGGCGATCACCGAGGTCTATCCCGGCCTCGACGTCTTCCGAGCAGTAGAGGAACATGCGCTCTGTCTCGACCAGCACGACGCGTCCGCGCTGGAACGCCTGACCGATCCCGATGGGCCGTTCGGCTTCAGTAACGTCCACGAGTTCTCGCTTCGAGTTGTCAACGCGGCCGCTGACACGCTGTCGACGCAGTATCGCTCACGCTCCGACCTCGAACAGAATGGGAAATGGACGCGGCGACAGATCGAGACGCACTGTCAGGATCATTCGGTGGGGTCGACGACGTGTGTCCCGGTTTTCCGGAAGGAGGGACGCGATGAACGGATCGACTTATACTTCGTGACGCGTGGGGAGGACGGAACGCCCACGACCGTTTCCGTAGTCGGCGACTTCCGACTTCTCTGAGCCCCCTCAGAACGGTGCAGTGAGCCAGCCACTGCTCCGGCGGTCGATCTGTGGCCCGAAGACGCGACTGAGTCGATGGAGATCGTTTCCGGCCTGTAACTCGAAGTCCCGTTGCCGACGCTGGAACGACCCCTCGACGGCGAACTGGATCGTCGGTAGCGGATCGCGGTTCTCAAGATCGTTCGCCCGACGATCCATCACTGCCGACAACTCGTTTACCGCATCATTGTCGCCGAATACGTCGTCGAGGCCAACGACACAGAGTTCGTCTGGAACATCGTTCTCACGAAGCATCTCCTCGAATTCCTCGACGGGCACCTGATGATCAAAAAGGTCGTACTCGCCCTTGACGACAATGTTGTACTCGCCGGAGAGTTTACCGTGTTCAACCATTGTTACTCGAAGTTGATTTCAACGGAGATGTTCGACGCCTCGTCCGGCATCCGCTCGAAGAGGTCGCGTACCTTTGTGAAGTCCTCCCCCGCTTCGAGCGTCAGCTTCGTCATCGTCTCTTTGATTCTCACAGAGCCTTGGAGCGGCCCGGGAATGCCCATCCGGTTATCCAGCTGGAACCTCACCTCTCCATAGGTGACTTCTCCGGAGTCCTCGTCTTGACGCCATTTCCGCCGAAGTTCTGCCACGTCATCGCCGTTGAACACGAAGCGCCAGCCGCCACTCGGCACTCGGAACTGATACCCCGGCGACCACCGTGTCGGATCACCCGAACCATCCGACGCGATCACGTACTCTGGTTCGTCCTCCCGTCCGAGGTTCTGCAGGAGGTACGTCTGAACGGCGTCTTCGGTGACAGATGCGTCGAATCGTTCGGCCACGCTTCCGACCGTGAACTCGTCGCCTCCATCGAGATCGTCGATGTAGTCGAGAATCTGCTCGCCGACGTCGTCCGGCACCACGGGGACGAGCGTCACGTCCCTCGAATCACAGTCGTTGAGTGAGTCCGTGTACTCGCGATCAATGTCGACAAGATAATCGTCCACGAGGAAGTCGACCACTGCCTCCCGGAACGCTTGCTCGGTCTCGTCTCCCGGAAGGTAGACTGTCTCGTCGCGGCGGATTTCTTCGAGAATTCGGTGGGTGTTCGCCCGACCGCTCCCCTCCAAGGCGTCGCCAATGCGTTCGCGAACCTCGGGAGTGCCGATTCGCTCGGCGTCCGAAATGTCGCGGATCGTCGCGTCAGATTGGGCCTTCGTCACGATCTCCGTGCCACTGTAGAGGACGTATTGATCGTCCTGTGCGAGGCTGGCGGCAGCTGTCATCACCGTGTCGTGGCCGTCGCCCTCCAGCCAGATTTTGGTGTCCTCGAAGAGTTCGAGTTCGAAGTTTCCGATGTCGATCGACTTCGTTCCGCTACCGAACCGCCGCCGGAGTTCCTCTACGACATCGTCGACCGTCCATCGTTGCACGTCGCTCTCATTCAGGATCGTGGTGTCGAGGGAGCTGCCCTGTAGCGATTCAGAGAAGCCATTAGAGCCGTGTGTAATCACCGGCTTGTCCTCAAGCGCCTCAACAGCAGCATTCAGCACATCGTTCGGGCTACCCGGAATCGGATATTTAGGTTCGCAAAGGAATTGTTCGTAGATGTCCTCGAAAGTGGCTTCATCTCGTCGATCAATTAGATCCTCCACTATTTCCCAAATATTCTCTCTTAGGTCGAGTCCTGATGTGGTTGCCTCTTCTACGATGTTAGACGCATCAAGTTCGTCTTTATTATCACCGACAAACACGTTGAGATCCATTTCAGCAGCGAGCTCGAACCCGTTGAGAAGATCAATTCCATCAAGAACCTCTCCATAGGCTAGCTCGACACGATCCCGTAGTTCGCGCTGCTCATCCTCTTTTTGGCGCTCTACAGAAGTCTGTATCTCGCTATCCAGAGAATCGTCGTCTAATACGCGTTCAGCCCCTTTGATATACCGGGCTTTTTCGATGAACCCCGTACCAGATTCGATCGCCTTGCTCCCAGATGGTTGAACGAACACGAGCGTATTACGCCAATCGCGACCACGACTACCATCAGAATTTTTGATTACAGCTTCGATATTGTCCTGCGTCCAATCGCTGGCTTTGACGACGACCTTAATTTCGCGAGTGTTCGGAACCTGTTTCAAATCACCATCTGTGAACCCGACAGGGTATGCATTATTACCGAAAACTTGCCCGACAGTGTCGGAAATTTGTCTTAATGCAACTTGCTCGTCGACATCCTCTGCCTTGTTTTGAATGAGTGCGTTAGGATTCTGCCGGTCACGAATAGCGTACTTCCCGTTCAACTTATGGAGGTACCATGCGACGCCATATAGTTGCTCGAGGTTCAGAACGATGTCCGAAACGAGGTCGCCCGTCTGATAGGTTCCCATCACGATCTCGGCCTTGCCTGCGCCCTCGCCTTCGTCGGGCTTGAGACTGTAGAGGAGAATCGTGTTCAGGATGCGACGGCCGTAGGGGATCGCGTCGGGGTCGACACGGTTGCGGATGTCGTCGATACAGACGCCCGGACGGTCGATGTTAATTCGAGTCAGCTCATCGTCGAATAGAATGGCATCAATGTCACCGTGCGTGACGAGGTCGGTCTCTTCGATGAGGAGGGACGCGTCTTCATCATCGGGGTCTGCCTCGGGATCGGCGGCGGTCGTCAGGATCTTCGAGAAGAGGTAAATCATCCCCCGCGTGTTCTGGTTACCCTCGTCGGCGTAGTAACGCGTTTCGAGAGCATTCAGGAGGACGGGGTGGAATGGGTATGTATCGCGCATCGTCCCCGCGAGATCAGTAGGAATGTCGGAATCCGGGACATGGTCGTTCCCGGCGTACGCATCCACGTAGCCCGAGACGATCTCGTCGACAGCGCCCTCATCGATGTCGTCGATGAGGCGGTGGCGGATAACTTCCTGCTTGCTCACCTTGCTGCTCATATTGACTTCAGAGGCATTCTCCCTGTCGAGGATGCGGTGAACGTCAGAACCCTTCCGAAGGACGGAGACGATGGCAAAGACCCCACTGTCGTCGAGGTCGGCTGCTTCGAGGAAGGCTTGGAGGAAGCCGCGATTTCGCTTCTTCCGATCGCCACTCAGCGGCTCGAACCAGTCTTCGAGTTCGTCCATCAGGTACGCGACCGTGCGCCCGTCAACGGCCTCCTGAATCGTCTCCATATCTGGATACGGGTTGAGATCGCTCTCGGACGCATCGTAGTCAAGAACGTCGAAGAGTGGCTCCCAGAGGTAGTCAGGCTGGCGCTGTTGGAGCGAGACAGTGACTGCCTCCGAATTATCCTCTTCGGGCAAGGCGTCGCTGAAGCCGTCGACGTGCCGGTCGCCGAATTCGCCGGCGGCATTGGGATCGGCGAAACAGTGGTACATCGCCACCATCTGGTGGGATTTCCCACTCCCGTACGGCCCGTAGAGGATGTGCGTGCCGTAATTGGCGTCACCCCGGAGAGTATCACGAAGGTCGACGAAACCTTCGCGTAGACCCTGAGTCATCAGCGTCCGGTCGAAGAACGTAGACGCGTCGGCCTCGAACTCGTCCTCCTCGTCAACGTTGTAGAGTTTGACCTGTCCGTCAATCTCGCCTTCTTCCCGGAGTTCTCGACTTATCGTGACCGTGTCCGCGATCGTTCGTGTGAGAGAATCCGCACTAGCCATTCGTTATTCTGATAAGTGACTGTAAATTGCTTAAGTACTGCGGTTACTGCCGTCGGCTTGCTGCCTTTGGAGACCTACAGTCGAAGAGTCCAACGGTATCACAGAATCACCGTTGATTCACTTGACGTTGATGCCGTCCATCTGCGTAAATATGTAGTCTTTAACAGAACCCGCCGTACCTATTCAAACGATAATGGTCGCTCCAGACGACGTCTTTCAGGAGTTCGCAAACAATGAAGAGGCCCAAGAGTACTACAGAGAGCACAACAGCAAGCGGGACGACGTCGCCGAAGAGAAGCTTCGACCGCTTATCGACGGACTCAACAAGCGAAACCAGCTCTGGGGGTTTGACGGCTTCATCGGCCAGATGCATTTCAACAAGCTGTTCAACGCCGCCCCAGACGAGGTCGACTTCGGCGACAGGCTCCGGGAGGACATCCAGCCGCCAGAGTCGATAGATGAGGCTAAAGCAAAGATTGACTCGTTCGCCGAGTACACGCAGTGGTTGAAGGACAACGACATCGATTCCGACCCGTTCCCAAAGTCGACAATCTTCTTCCTCAGTTACTTCTGGCACATTTAACGGCCTACCAAGTGGCCGATTTTCTATCCGAAATGGGAGCAGTTCCTCGGCGATGTGGGCTTGCTCGATGCCGATGCGTCGTACGGAACGCGATACATGAGCTTCATCGAGACGCTAGACGAACTGCGAGCGGAGGCCGAACCGTGGTCGGAAAGCCCGGTCGAGTATCGGGACATTGCCAATGCGATCTACTGGCACGAGGAGTGGGGACGACTCCGAGATCGAAGAGGAGGGAAGAGATGGTGGAACCGAAGAGACGGAGACGTTCGCCGACTTCGACAAGCCGTACCTCCCGCCGGTCGTCGCCGATTTGGACGAAGTTGCGACGGGTACGGACGAGGCTGTGAACTGGTACGCGCCGGCCGATACGGATTTTTCGGTTATCTTCGAGCAAAAGTGCGGTACCTTATTCGAGATGCTCGGGTTCGACACCGAGGTTTTGGGACAGGGCTCGGGACGCAATCCGGACGGAATCGCTGAGGCGGCTCGGAGCGACTACGCGGTCATTTACGACGCGAAGAAACGGGAGGACGGGTATTGGATCGGCCGCGATGACCGGACGATCCGGGAGTACATCGAGACCCACACGCGTCGGCTCCGCGATCAGGGTAAGCGCCACATCTACTTCGCCATCGTCTCAAGTTCGTTTCGAGACACAAAGGAGTCGACGCTGCGCGACCTGCGGACGAATACCGACATCGACAACATCGTCCTACTCAACGCCGACGGGTTGCAGGAATTACTCAGGATGCGGCTCAAGGAACCGTACCTGAACCTCGACGACGTGGAATGGGTGTTCGGGAATCGCCCCGGAGAGATTCAATCCGAGGAGTTCGAGAATATCGTCCCTGAATGGCGACAGAGCGATAGCAAGTTCTTTCTCTTGTAGGGTGTAGCCTTCAGTCCGAATTAACGCGTACCGAAAAGCTATACAGGGCCCAACGTAACGTGATGGACATAGATCAATGTCTCAGGAAATCGGTCAGTCTGGTGAGGGCGAACGGAAGACCCTTCCCATCGAAAAGGGATTTCCAATTGAGCGTGTTAACGAGATTGTTCAAAAAGAGGGTCGAGCCAAAAGGTGGTATCGGCCAATCTACACTATGCACAAATGGTGGGCACGACGAACTGGTGCCGTCTTTCGGACAATATGCCTTTATTCCCTTCTTGATGACCCTGAAAAGGTAGAAATCAACCAATCGGGGCAGAATGAAACTCTCGCAAGTTTTCACGGAAACCAGAGCCAAATTAGTGATCTTATAGAGACAGTCAACCTTTCGAATCCAGAATCACTCTGGCAGCTTTATCCTAAGGATGTGACAATAAAGGATAAAAAAGTGCTCGATCCCTTTATGGGAGGTGGTACTTCAGTAGTAGAGGCATCGCGATTTGGGGTAGATACTGTTGGTAATGATCTCAACCCCGTTGCGTGGTTTGTCAGCAAGAAGGAATTAGATGCAGGTGAATCCGATATAAGTAAGTTGGAAGAATCGTTTGCGGAAGTACGTAATAATGTCGCTGAGGAATTACAGGAATACTACAAAACACCATGTCCGAACGGGGATCATGAAGCGGATGTCATGTACTATTTTTGGGTCAAAGAACTTGATTGTGTCTCCTGTGATTCAACTGTTCCTCTATATCGAGACTATCGTGTCGGAAAAGGTCGGTACGAAGATAAGGGGAAATACAATGTAATCTGTCCAAGTTGTGAAGAAGTTGTACTTGCCGACGATTGGAAAGAAGAGACCACCTGTTCAAATTGTAAATTTGATTTCACACCTTCTGAGGGTAATATTGATTACGGGAAATATATTTGCCCAGACTGTGGTCAAAAATATTCAGTAATAGAAGCTATTGAAGAACAAGGTGGATACAGAACTCGGCTCCATGGGTTAGAATATCACTGCTCTACTTGTGATGAAGAAGGGGCAAAAAAAGGAGACACAAAGGGCTACAAAGCCACAACGGAGGAGGATATAGAACTATTTGAGGAAGCTAAGAAAGAATGGGAACAATCGGAAGATCTGAACTCATACGTACCTGATAAACAAATCCGCCCCGGTTGGAAGACTGCAGCAAATGAATTTGAAGGTTCTATGCCGGGTAATGGGAACCTTTGGAAACATGGCTACACTAATTGGACGGATTTGTACAACGAAAGACAGCTGTTGTGCCTTTCAAAGCTACTTAAAGAAATTGACAACATAGAAGACCAAGATGCGAAAGAATTCTTATTGTTAGCATTCAGCCATTCCCTTAGAACAAATACAATGCTAACAACCTACACACCCACCAATAATGTCATAAATCAAGTGTTTAAAACAAATTCGTTTGATCCGCCGATGCGTCCTGCTGAAGGGAATCCATGGGGAGCAGAATATGGCTATTCAACATTTAAAGCCTCATGGAAAGGAGTACTTGAGGGGATTGAGTGGGCGAAGGAGCCTTTCGAGAAGTATGTCGCAGATGGGGAAACGAAAGAAGCAACGAACTTCAGCACTCCTGTAGGAGAGAATTCAAGGGTTAGATGCGGTGATGCACGGAATATTCAAGAAGAGAATGAATTTGATGCGATAATCACAGACCCCCCATACTATAATAATGTCCTGTATTCAGAGCTGTCTGATCTCTTTTATGTGTGGCAGAAGATAGTGCTGGAGTCAGAATACGAGTGGTTTGAACCTGAACATACACCACGGGCAGAGAGTATCGTCGTTAACCCAGCCTCTAATAAAGAAGCAGAGGAGTTTGAGTCGGAGATGAGGCAGGCTTTCGACCGGATGAATAAAGCACTCAAATCAGATGGAGTACTAGCTTTTACCTACCATCATAGTGATTCAGAATCTTGGGGAGAACTTCTTGAAGCACTCTGTGATGTCGGTTTTGAAGTTACTGCTACTTACCCAATTAGTGCAGATATAAACAAATTTTCCGATGGAGAGATGGTATCGTTTGACATTGTGATTATTGCGCGACCAAGTGGAGAAAGGACTTCTCGAAGTTGGAATTCTCTACGACGAGAAATCTATCGAACTGCACAAAAGACACGAAACAGTCTCGAAGAAAATCGTAATCTATCTCGGGGCGACATCGGCGTCGTCGAGATGGGCCGGTGTTTCCACGAATATTCGAAGCATCACGGCAAGGTCGAACGTGCCGGCGAGACGATGACAGCCAAGGAGGTTGTAGACGAGATCTATGGCGTTATCCAGCACGGCAGCGACATTGGCGAAATCGACGTCTTCCTTGACCTACAAGAGACGTCAGACGCATCCTACAACGACCTCAACAAACTCTGCCGCGGGACGAACGCCACGCCCGAACATATGGAAGACATGCACCTCTACCGGATGGACGACGGCTTCAAACTTGGAACGTGGAATGACGAGAAACGTATCGCCTACATCCAGTCACGCGTCGATAGCGACGAGGAACTCACCGACCTCGACAAGGCGCAGTTCCTCCGCTACCGCTGGGAACACGGCAAGTCCGTCTCTGAGTATCTCGGCGAGTGGGAGATCACCGACGATCTGCGCGAGCTGTGTGAGGGGCTCGCCGATGCAACCGGCGACGATACCTACCGGAACATTCTGGAGTCGCGGTTGAGCGACTACTAAAGGTCGTTCCCACATCTATTTGTCGAGGGCTCCAAAAAAGGTGGTCTACGACGGCCGAACGCACGTTTAATATGGACATCCGACAACCGATCCCTGTGATTTCAGACAATGTCACGTGAGTACCTCAAGCAAAAAATCTGGGACGCACCAGAGATTGCGATTGTAGAGTTATCCGCAGAAATCTGGAAGCACTACGGCTACAAGGCAGAAATCCGACCCAAATCCAGCGGTGAGGGTGTGGACATAATCGCTACTCGGTCTCATCCCTATCAGCGTAGAGAAGTCATCCACGTCGCTCACACTCAAGATGAACCGGTCGAGAGTTCGGTCGTTCAGCGAGTCTCTGCCCTCGCTATGCAGGAGGATGCTGACAGTGTTATTCTCGTGACTACAGGCTCAGTCGAAGAAGATACGCTCTCGCTCGCCACTGATCTGGACGTGAAAGTCGTCGACGGTGACCAACTCTGTTCGATGATTCATTCTGTCGATCTATATTCGACCTTAGCAAAGGCCATTGACCTCAAGGATTCACGAGATCAGCGTATCCATCTCGAAACGCTGGTGGACAGAATTGTAGCGAACACAGCGATCGAGGCGAAGCGACCGTTGTTGGAGAAGTTACGTACCTACTTCGAGAACCACACGTCGGTCGTTGCAGTCGACCAGCAACCAACCCTCGCTACATTTAGCGAGGGTGAGATACCCGGGGAATGGGAGCATTCGACGACCATGAGATTGTCGTCAAATCCGGAATTGGACGCTGACTCAGTTGCTAATCACCTGATGAAGGAGTTGACACGGGAAGAAGTAGCTTCGGTAGAAACCTCCGTTATCTCTTCTGTGATTAGGCTCGAATTGGAGGAGAAAGTTGGCGAGCCTCTCGAAACTGCTTCTGCCTCCGAACTTGCAGAGTGGCTCATCAACGATTTCGACGACGTTCGAGTGCCTCTCGTCGCTGAAGATTCGGGGTTAGCAGTCGAGATAGCCGAAGACTCCATCAAAACTGAGGAGTCAGTTGTGAGCAACAAGCTCCGAGTTGCAGAACGGTTGAATCGGCGGTACGAAGAAAGCTTCAACCATAACTGAACGAACCCTTAGAGCCCGAGTCGTCGCTTGATCCAGTTCTTCCACTCGAACTTGGTGTCGTATATCTTTATCATCATCAGTCGTTCCTCACGCTGGTTTCCGTTAGGAGGATGGTATTGGACGCGTGGCTTTCCAGCAGGATTTGAGTCAATTACGTATTCACCACCTCGACGTCCCTCAATCTCCAATATCGGTCGGCCACCACGACCGAATCCAATTTTCGTCACCTCGTAAGCGGCCTCGTAATCCATCGTCTCGCCAGCCCACTCGACCAGATACCGTTCCGGCTCCGTTTGATCAAGTCTGCTAATAGCATCTGAAACGCCGTTTGAGGTGGGTGTCGGCGATCCGAATACCTCGAGTTCGTCCATCTCTACCGAACCATCGATGTCCTCCGCTGATTCCTCGTCTTCAGGTGTACTCTTTTCCGTCATAGTTCCCAACAACTGATTCACCTATTATATAATTTGGTAGGCTAGCTGGATTGTTCGTCCTCTTGGACTCCGGGATGGAGGTGCTGGCAGTAGATGGAAACACAAAAACACCTTGGAAGAAATGATGAAACCAGATGACGAGAGATGACCTCGTGGATGTCGAATTCCGCCACGAGGATAAGGATATGCTAGCGAACGATTCTGACGATGCCTCGTCTCTTGAGGAACATCTACTCACGGTGCAGGCCAACCGTCTACAGGCGGGCCAGCCGGACTCAGAACTTCGGTCGCTTTCACACCTCGACGAGGAGAACGTCAAACTCCTCGAACATCAGGTGGACGCCGCCCATCGCGCGCTCTTCGAGATGGACGGGAAGGCTCTCCTCGCCGACGAGGTTGGCCTCGGGAAGACCATCGAGGTCGGAATGATCCTCAAAGAGATGCACCACCGCGGCACCGACGATGCAATACTGATTCTAACGCCGGCACAGCTCGCCCAGCAGTGGCAGGCCGAGATGCTGGAGAAGTTCGGCCTCAAATTCACCTGCAACTACGATGACAACTTCGCCGGCTTCGACGCCCACGACCACATCATCGCAAGCATCGACACCGCAAAGAGCGACCGCCACCGCTCGACCGTCCTCGCCCGTGACTGGGATGTCCTCGTGCTGGACGAAGCCCACTATGTGAAGAACGAGGAGACAGACCGCTACGCGCTTCTCGACAAACTCTCCTACGACTACGCGTTCTTCCTCACTGCGACACCAATCCAGAATGACGTCACTGACCTCTATAACATCATCTCGTTGCTCCGCCCGGGTCTGTTCGGCACCCGCGAGACGTTCCACCATTACTTCGTGAACAAATCACAAGAAACGTTGGTCAACCGCAACGAACTCCAGAACCGGCTTCGCGAAGTGATGATCCGCAACCGTCGTGAGGAGACGGACATCGACTTCACGCCACGCAACGTCACCACGCGTACCTTCACTCCGTCACCCGCAGAGCGCGACCTCTACGAGGCAGTCACAGAGTACGTCCGTGGGGCATATCGAGAGAGTCAGGGACAGAAGCTCGTCCTGATGACCCTTCAGAAGGAGGTCGTCAGCAGTCCGGCGGCGCTCAAAGGGACGGTTGAACGGCAACTCGACAGCGAGGGAGGCCGACCCGCTCACGCCGACAAGCTCGAAGAGATTCTTGAGCGGATCGACGCGGTCGAGACGCCGACAAAGCTCGATCGCGTTCAGCGGATCACTCAAGAAGCGCGAGAGCGCGTCGACAAGGGACGCGTTATCGTCTTCACACAATTCCGCGCTACCCAGCGGAAACTTCTGGAGACGCTCGCCGAGGAGGGTTACACCACCCATGCGTTCCACGGCGGCCACTCTAGCGACGAGAAGGAGGAGATCGTCAAACGGTTCGAGGATGAGGGCGGCGTTCTCGTCTCGACTGACGCGATGAATGAGGGGCGGAATCTCCAGTTCTGCAACGTGATGGTCAACTACGACCTCCCGTGGAACCCGATGAAGGTCGAACAGCGCATCGGCCGCATCCATCGAATCGGGCAGGATCGTGAGGTGTACGTGTTCAACATCGCGCTAGAGGACACTATTGAGGAATACGTGTTGGAGCGACTTTACCACAAGATCGACCTGTTCCAGCAGTCTGTCGGCGAACTGAGCGAGATCCTGACCCGGCTGGAGGAGACCGGTCGCAACTTCGAGGACGACGTGTTCGAGCGGCTGGTCGAAGCGGATTCCGAAGTTGAGTTGGAGAACGACTTCGACGCGATGGCCGTCGATCTACAGGAACAGCGCGACCTCGCCGACAAACTCGAGGATTTCAACGCCGGCGTTTTCGAGGGCTTCGACTTGGGGGCCGACGATGACTGACGCTACTCCGCCAGTCACGCAGCGCACGGTCGAACAGTTCACGGAGAGCTATCTGGCTTCGCTTGGCGCCGAGATTACGAAGGAGGGTCGACTGTGGTCAATCGCACTTCCCGACGGCGCGGACACCGACCTTGAATTGGATGGGGCCGTATTGGAGATCTCCGACGAACCGAACGACGTCGGCGATGATTCCCTCGTGATTGCCCCTGAGAGCCCGTTCGTGGAACGGATGCTCGATGAGGCTGCCGACAGAATGCCGGTTAGCTCGATGTCACTCACAGGCAATCACATCGATATTCAGCTTCCTCCGTGGATTGCTTCCGGCCCGGCTGAGGCTGTAGATAGTTCCTTCACGCCATACTACGACCGGCGGGCGATCTGTGCGCTCTTCCACGTCGGGATCGAGACTGTCAGCGAGTATCAGCGCGAGGAGCTTCACGCCGTAGCTATCGACCTCAACGATCAAGAGGAGCGTCCCCGGCTCGCTGAGACATACCTTGAGTTGGTTGACGACGAGCAAGGAGAACTTGCCGATGGAAGACCCGTTGACGAACAGGTGCTGACTGATGCACTCGATGCGGCACAGAGTACTCTCGAAAACGAATTGGCTTCAGTCGTGCAGGAAACCCGTGAGCGGGCGACGCGTGCGGCCGAGGTTGAACTCGACGAGTATCGACAGTTCGTACGCCAGCGGCGTGACGAATTGGATGACGAGATCGATCGTCTGACCACGCGTATTCAAGAGACAACCGAAACAATCGACGAAGCTTCATCACAGGACGAGCGTGTTGAAGCACTCCAGAAGCGAAAAGAGCTCCAAGCAGAACTGGACGACTTGCGTGCCGAGCTAGACGATGTGACGTCACAGATCGAGGCCGGCTTCCCCGAGAAACGTCGAGACATCCGGGAGCGACACGCGCTCACCGTTCGAATGCGTCCTGTCTCCGTAACTGCAGTCTCCTACGAGCGCGGCGATCTCGAACTCACACTCCGAGTAGATGATGCTACGGTCAGGCGATCATATGGGTACGCCGTCGGCACGGGAGTGATAGAGGACGTAACCTGCGAACGATGTGGCCGGCCGCTAACCGCGGAGAATCCGCTCAGCTTGGAAGGAAGCAAAACGATCGGAACTGCCTGCTGCGACGAGTGAGGAGCTAATCGCCCAACTGATAGAGAAGAAGATCAGAATTGCGGTCGAAAATATTCGACGCAAGAGCGTCGGCAGTCGTTCCTGCGGTCGAAACGCCGAAAGCACAAATCTCTGCCGGACTTCCATACCCTATGCTGGTCAGAGTCTCTCGCAACTCGGTATCCAACTCCGCGTTCCCGATGTCGATTGTCACCACTCCAGCGTCGCGAAGAGCTTCGAAAGCCGTCGGCGTCCGCGACAGAACGACCCCGCCAGATTGCAGGAAAGACAGTTCCTCCGCGAGAATAGTCAGCAGTCGATTGTCCCGATCGAGGTCGTCAATAACATTCGACTGGGATAGGAACGATGGCGTTGTTTCTGCCGAAAACACCTCCACATTATTCTCATTGAGAAGGTCGGCGATGTCGTCCCGGAACGCTGCCTCGGCTTGTCCCCGGTAGAGATCCCACACGCCCGTCTTTTGTACCGTAGACTGTTTCTCGTCTGAAACTAGCTTGTGAAAGGTTGCGGGGACGAACAAGTCTCCGAGTCGCGGTTCGGTTGGTGACGAACCGAGCGTGGCCTGCGTTTGAGACGTAAGAATCCCAGAGTCGACTAACCGTTCGAGAGAGCGGTCGGCGACGAGTAATGATGGGTCGAGTAGCGTGTCGATCGGCGGTTGGAATTTGCGATCGAGTTCTGTCCTGAGTTGATCGTTGCCGTTTCTCATCGGTATCCGATTCAGTACAATAGCTGATAAACCACAGTGATACACGCTCATTTCGAATTGAGGCTGGAAGCTATTATTCGCGATAGGATTAAAAATGTATTTTGCAATGATCTTTTCTTCGTTCGGGAGATCCTAGCCGGCAGCCATGTGCTTGCAACACCTCGACGCTAACGCCACCGACAACGGACAGATACGAGACGCGTCCTACCGCGATTGTCGAGGCAGCTCCGGAACATATGACTGACTCAAACTCGTCGCCATCGAACCCAGATGAGTTCGTCAGTGAACACCGAGAGGAACTGATGGAAATTTTGCTCAACGGTGATAAAACACTCCGCGCGCTGGCGATCGCTATCCTTTTAGAGGGTGGGGACGACCCCGATATTGACCTCGTGAAGCGCGAGCTAGAGTTGTTCGAAGACCTTGACGAGAAGGTTCGAGACGAGTTAAGGTGAGTGGCACGGGTCGCCAGCTCCAAGACCTATCTTCCCTCTAATATTGATCGGAGATCGTCATTATCACCATCCTCTAGTAATTCCATCACGCGCTCGACGCCCAGTCCATCGTATTCGGTCATCAGTACGAAGGCGACGCTCTCTTTGGTCAATTCAGGATTGGATTCCATTGCCTCTACCAAGTCAAGGGCCAGTTCCATCGATTGAGCGCCTATCTCGAAATCGCTAAAACGCTCTCTAAGATTCGACTTGGCAGTTTGATTTACCTCTGCTTTGTTGCTTAACCGGTCAAATTCTGACTCTCCTGTTTGTTCCTCGCCGGTCATCTCCGACCCACACCAGAAGCAGTTGTCCAAATGTCGCGGTGACCACCGCTCGCAACTTGAGCACTTGAACGGAGACGGCTCGACATACTCTTCCGTAATTTCGATCGGCGCACCGTCGATGTCGGCGATTTGCTGGTTTGCCTTGTCACTAAATCTCGCGATATAGTGCGCCGGTGCGGACGAGCTTGGTTTCCAACCGAAGCGGTGACGAAGTGCTCTCTCACTATTCTCTCCCGTGGAGGCGATTATGCTCGCACGGCTCTTCCTGAACTGTTTGAGGTTCGTCGGACGGTGGTATCCTAAGCGTTCTCCGATTTTACGTCCGATAGCACCGAACGAGCGACTAACTAACCGTTCTGGCTCTTTTTGCTTCGTCCATATCGGTTGTTCTGGGGGAAGCGAAAGGGGGGAGGTCGGTAGATCGACGTCTTCGGTCATCGTATCTAGTTTCAGGAGCCACTTGCGGAAGTAGGGCATAGAGACATGGACGTGTGGAGCGCGGTTGTATGTCTTGCTGTCCTCAATTTCGAATATTAAATAATCTCCATGGTCGGTAAGGTTGTTGGCCCTCATTAGGTAAAGTTCGGAGGGCCGCGCACCGGTTTCCCATGCTACTGCAATTAGGGCCTTATCGCGTATGTGAACACGGGGACTATCCAGAATTGGCACTACTGACTCGTCCCAGTGAAGGATATTGCTCCGCTTGGGAGACGGATCGTAATTGCCCTCTCTTTCCGAGGCGCTGGTTATGTTTTCGATGTGGGTCGGCCGCCCGTTGTTTCCCAAAAGGTCGCCGTACTGCCGAATCGTATTTCGATAATGGGACTCGGTTTTCGGTGATATTCGGTCTCCCTCCTCGGTTTGAAGTACTGTGACCCAATCTTCGAATCGCTCTGCTGCACTCGGTTTTTGCAAGAGCCCCGCCAGCGAGATACCGTGAGCGGAATCTTCGTCTCCGTTAGGCGTAGGGGGTTCCCTGTATCTACAGAACGTGAGGGCCGTATTTAGGAGTATATAGTGGTTTGTCTGGTTTTTGTGCTTAGTCAACTCTTTGTCGAACTTTTTGAGTAGCGACTTGTCCTCCGAGTTGACTGGAAGTGACTCTTTAGACAGGTGGTCAGGGACATCCTCATGGCATCGTTCAATAATTCCGTCAGTAGGGAGTTCCCGAATTGTCGCCTGTAATCTTTTGAGGGATTTTGTGTGCATCGCCGCCATAACCCTCTCGTCGGGAAGGAAATCAATAAATATGTTGGCTGTTTTACACTACCATTGTAATACTTGTGCTTTGCGAAAGGGAGAACAGCGGTTGGAATATGTATGATAAATATCACTTGGGTGTTTAAGAGAGTTCCATCTAGCAACAGCCATGGGCAGGAATCGAACCGAGACGCCCTTAGTGCGTGATGGAATGCATATAAAACCCACCGGCAATGTAACTCGCCACCAAATATTTCTCGGGAGTCATTAGTAAGTTCCCACCGCGATCTACCTCAAGAAGCCTCTGCTGCGCGAACGCAACCAATCACTCTTCCCTCCTGCAGGGCTGAATGAGGTACACGGCGGAACGATGGAGTGGATTAGACGCGGTGCCGACGATGACACCGGTCACGGGGAACTGACATCGCCGATGACGCGTACGTCCGCACGCTCACGCAATGTAGGGATGACATCTCGCGGGATGGGAGCAGTCACCGCCATCGTAGACTTGTACGTCTCATTGTTGGAGCAAAACGAAATTCGACAGCTCATCGAGATTGGGGATACAATTAATCGTCGGCTGGCCGACCCGCGCTCGAACCGTTGTGTAGTCGACATCAAGGCTGGCTGGCTCCGAACGCTCCACCGGATGCAGGCTGTGGCCTATCAGCGAGCATTCCCCGAGATTGAGAGGGCCGCACTCGTCTACGTCGGGCCCGACAGTGAATGATACATAGAGTGGTCGGAATACTGGCCGACGAAGTCACTCTGGCAGCAGTTTCGGTCAGAATTTATCTTAGCCGAACAGAGCGGCGCGTTCCAGTTCGGCCCCTCATACGGGAGTACAGCCACTGAATCCTCTAGCTCCCCAATCTATCGTCCGGGAGTAAGTAACACGCCGAGACAACAAAAACGGGCTGATGAACGTAGTATAAATCTATTTTGGTCAGTTGTCGTCATTTTGTTTTAAGGAGTCAAGACGCCAGCGTCGAAGCTTGCTAGATCCGATCTTGGATGCGAGGTTAGGAATCTCCGTCCGTTCGGCAATATTCTTGAGAATGGAATGAAGTTGTCGGTACGTAAGGGGTTCACCGGCCCGTCGGAAGTTGATCCCTCTCTCGCAGAACAGCGCAGCATCTTCATCCTCAGGACAGGGATGGTCAGTCTCAAGCCACTGATCGATATAGCCCTTAGAGTAGGTTATTTTCCTTGGGCTACTAGCATCCACCTTCGATTGGATATTATTAGGCGAGGTAATGAAGGCGTGGGTGTCGCCTTGGGATTCGTAGTCGCCGATCTTTAGCGCACGGAATTCCTTCTCACGGTAGGCTCCCTCCCAGAGAGTACTGAGGATAGCTCGCTCCCGCGAGGTCGTAGCGTTGGCGAGCAATGACTCAAACTGCTTATTCTTTCTCTCCTCGTAAATCTCCTTAATGTGGGAGGCGCTAAGGTTTTCTCGGACGTACTCGTTCAGTTCGTCGGGAAGTTCGGACTTTCCATGGAACCGATAGAAGTCCGTGAGTACCTTGATGTAGGCTCGCTTGGTTTCTGGGGATTCCCACATGCGTCTTCGGCTTAGTCTCTCAAGGAGCGTGATGACCGCCGTCTTTGACTCGATTTTTTCTAGCGGACTCTCGGTATGTTTGGCAAGTATCCGCAGTCGGTCGATACGAATCCGGAGTATTCCCGGAGCAAGGGAGTCCTCCACATCGTAGATATATTCGAGGATCGTCTTTTGATCTTGCTGGAGTTTTTCTTTTCTCGGCTCTTCGTCGGCCTCCTCGGGCAATTTCTCGATTCGCTGGAGTGCTTGTTCGACGTCGGCCCTGAAACGGTTCGAATCGATTTGGTCGCTCATCGCGCAGAATTACTCTCGACAGCCAGCCTATTATTACTATCGGTTATGGATTCCCACGGGGATTTACGCCGAACACAGGGAAAGAAAAACGTCTCAATACATTTTGTTTCCCTCCTACGAACTACCGATGCCGAATTACTAGCAATTCATACAACCACTGCGCCGACTAAGTTATGCCTTTTTCGCATCCTTTTGCAATTACTCTGGGTTATGGTAGTGAAGGAGATAGCCGCCAAAGAGTGTCTCGCGTAAAGAGGCCATACAAGACGCTTCCCACAAAGATACTGAAAAGAGGATGGTGGCAACCGCCTTCAACTAACGGATTCACAATGAGTTCGGAACAAACTGCCAAACATCGTTCCGCTTCCGTTAGCGTGAGCGGCCACTTTCCGAATACAATCCGTTCAATCGAATTAGATCGTTGTTGACCTCTTTCTTACTCATAGATTTACCCTGTCAGCGAAGATGACCTTCACCCATGAGTTTATGCCCGCAGACGATGGCGCCGGGGACGCATGTGTGACGAGACCCAACCAGACACTAGTCCACCGACGGCCAGCAGTCAAGCAACCCTCACCGTGATCGACATTGGGGGTATCGAGCACGCGGAAGTCGATTTTCCTACCGGCATCACGACACTCGCAGGTGCAAACGCCACCAATCGCTCCTCGCTCCTGCAGGCACTAAACGAGGTGCTCGGCGGAACGATGGGGTCGATCAGACGTGGGGCCGACGATGACATCGGCCACGCAAAACTGACAGTTGCCGATGACACGTACGTCCGCACACTCACGCAACGCGGGAGTGATGTCTCGCGCGACGGCGACCCCTACACCACGACCACCGAACTTGTTGACTTGTACGTCTCATTGCTACAGCAGAACGAGATTCGGCAACTCATTGAGACTGGTGATTCCGATGCGATTGATCGCCAACTGGCCGACCTGCTGATGGCTCCAGTGGATGTGGAGTCTATTCAACGGGAGATAGAACGGCGCCAGCAACGCAGTCGCGAAATCAAAGAGCAACTTGAGGAAATCGAGACCGCAAAGGGGGAACTCCCGGAGTTGCAGGAACAACGCGAGGCGAAACAGACCGAAATCGCCGATCTCCAAGCCGAAATCGAAGCCAAGCGTGACCGACTCACCGACCTCGACATCAATCATGAGGCGGCGGAACAGGCCGAGACACGGCTCAACAAGCTGGAGGACTTACAGGAAGAGTGCCGCAACATCGAGACAACTATCGAGTACAAGGAAGGGGAGATTGAGGACATCGAGCAACAGCTGGTTGACAGGGAGGACGAGCTAGCAGATGTTGAGCAACGCATGGAGGCGCTAGATACGCCGGACGAAGATGCCATTCAATCCCTCAAAGAACGACTCCAGCATCTGCGACGCGCGGCCATGCTATTCGACAATTTGGTCGAAGGAGGTCGGACATTCACCAATCCCACTCACGACCGCAGGAGCGATCTTCAAGTCGCTCTCAACGCCACGGATGCGGCCGGGGACGTCATCGCTTTTTATCCCGACTCGCCGGCCACTGCCTGTCCACTGTGCGGCACTAGCGTCCAGCGCGAAACGCTCCACAAACGCGTCGATGCACTCGCGTCGGTGGCGACCGACTGCTACAACGCTGCGAGCGAAATCGAGGAGGAACAAGCCCAGCTACAGTCACGGCGGCAACAACTGGAGGAATTGCGCGAAGAGCGACGAAATCTCGAGAACGAAATCCATCGACTTGAAGAGCGTATCGAGGATACGAGGCGTCACATTGCAGAGCTGGAAGACTCCCGGGACACCAAGCAGTCGAAGATTGGCGACCTGCAAGAACGGGTCGCGGAAATTCGGGAGCATCGTAGCAGCGAACTTGAGGCCTTGTACGACGAGATCGCGGAACTACAGGGCGAGCGTGCAACCGCAAAGGCGGAACTGGATTCGATCGACGCACAACTCGCCGACCACGAGTCGTTGATCGCCGACGAGGCCGACCTGCGCGAGGAACTCGCCGACATCGAAGACGCCATCGAGGCGCGGCGCAAGCAGGTCTCACGGCTGGAGGAAGACGTGCAGGAGGCAGCAGCGACCCACATGGAAAGGCTCGTCGAGCAACTTGAGTACGATAGAATCGATGGCCTTCGCCTCGACCGAGAGCCAACGGACGATCCGGCCGGTTTCTCCGACTTCCGGTTGGAGGTAGTGCGTCGTCAGCCAGATGGCGCCGTCCGCACGGAAGGTGACCTTACCACCCTCTCCGAGTCCGAACGATCGCTAGTTGGGCTCGTCGTCGCCCTCGCGGGCTACGTGGCACACGAGGTAGCCGACGAGGTGCCGTTCCTCCTGCTTGACTCGATCGAGGAGTTCGATACCCCGCGCATCGATCGCCTGCTGACCTATGTCCGGGAGACCGTTGCCGTGCAGTACGTCGTCACCGCCCTCCTCCCCGAGGATGCCGAAGGGGTTGGCGCCGAAGATACGGAAATTACGGCGGACACGTTTGGGTGACCACTGACTGCCGAAGGGCCATACGAGAAAGACCACAGATGACAGATCCAGACGAGATTCCAACGCACAAGTGGCTGCAATCCCGGTTTCAGCGCCGAGCAGTACGTCGAGGAACGACTGTGGACGGAGACCGCTGGTACGAGGACGAGGAGGGGCGACGCCACCCGAGCGTGACGACGATCACCGGCAGAATCGACTTCAGCCACTACCCCGAGGACTCGCCCCTATACGAGAGCCAGTGGCCGCTGCGGACGTGGCAAGACCATACGCGACGGTGGTGGGTGCAGTACTGGTACAAGCGCCAACTGGGTATTCTCGCGCACTACCGCATCACGAGCCAGATGGACGTCAGCACTCCCGACGACACGACCGACGCGCAGGAGGAGTTGATTCAGCCGTCAGACGACCGCGTGCAGAACCACTCGGCGGAGACGTTGTTCGAGACGATTCGCGAGTACGACGGCATGGGACTGGGGGCTGAGGGATGGGAATACGACCGGTATCCCGCTGAACATCCACTTCTCGACGTCGCAGAGCGGGATGCCGACGAGATCGCGCACCTGTGGCGCACGACGATTCGGCCGGAGTTGGACATCGGATACGACGACGTGTGGCGAGGTGAGTTGAAATTCGTCCGTCTCCTCGAAGAGAGCGGCTGGCCACCAATCGGCTACGGAGGTCAAATCGACCTCGTCGCCGATCTGCGCTCCAAGCTCCGCGCGGTCGACATCAAGACCGGCTCACTGCGGACGTCCCATCGGATGCAGGCCACGGCGTACCGGCAGGCGTTTCCGGAGATTGAGGGGGCTGCGCTCATCCACGTTTCGCCCACCGGCGAGTGGCGTGTGGAGTGGTCGGAGGATTGGTCGACGGAGTCGCTCTGGCAGCAGTTCCGGTCGGAACTCGTCTTGGCCGAGCAAAACGATGAGTTCGATTTCGAGAAGGAAGGGTAGATCGTGTGATTTGACATCTACACGTCCTCGGCGTCGTTATCTGCACGACGGCTGGCCGCATCGATTTCCTCCTCAATAGTCTCGATGTCCGCACCTGACTTCTCAGCGATCTCTGCCGCAGAGCGGACGTCCATCGCGGCATCGTCGCATTGGCGATCCGCCCACAGAACACCGTCGTAATCCGAGCGATGAGCGTACCGCGACAAGGCGCGGGCGACGTCTTCTGCGTCGACGTCGCGTTTCTCGGCGGCTTCTGGTAGCGACTCGTGGCCGGTGGCCACTGCGCCGACCGCGAGAAGGAACGCGTCGTCGGGCTCCTCGGCGTCGGTCATATGCACCCTCTCGGTCGCATACCCCATAGTCTCTTTGACGGCCTGATGGATAGTTAGGGGCGTTTTCGCGAGTTCTGCGGTGGTTTTACGGATTTAGAGAGTGAGGGTCGTAGTGGGCCATCGCGGCCCGGTGGGCTGGTGGAGTTATCCACTCTCCCCGCTTTCGTACTTATGACCGAAAACGACCTGAACAAGCGAGAACGCGCCGAACGTGGGTTGGACGATCTGCGAGCGACGCTCGAGGAGATAGTCGATGATGGGTCGCAGTCGCATCCGGGGATCGATGGTGTCCGGGACGCTGCAACTGGGCTGGATGGCCTCGATGTCGCCGAAGAGGCGCTCCGAAAATGGAGAGAACGGAATGTCGGAGAGTCCAATAAGCCGGTGACGCGTGACGAACTGGAGCGACGAGCCCGTAATCTCGCTGGAGAATGCGAGGATCTCGAGGTCGCGCTGGATGTCGACAACGAGTACGATGCAGCGGATCACGTGTCTGTGGCGCGGGATGTGCTTCAGCACGTTGTTGCCGATGGGCACGTGGACTGGAAGCGGTCGGTGGCACGGGTCGAGGCAGCCGCTACCGCTCTTGAACGGGGATGCGACGAAATCGAGGAACACGAAGAGGGCCGCGAGACGATTGAGTCGTTGCTTTCCGACTTGTGCGAGCTTATCGACGACCTTGAAGAGCGGCCGTATGATTGTGGTTCTGCTCCCCCGCGCGACGTGAATTAGTCGTCGGCGAGAAACCGGGAGAGGTAGTTGCGGGCGCCCTGCTCCTTCACGTTGCGTCGCTCGGCGACGAGGTAGTAATCGGAGCCGGGGGTGGCGGCGTCCTGCGCGAGGTAGAACCACGCGCTGGTCGCGTCGTACTCCGCGGTAACGATTTGGGGGGCGAATAGATGGCCCCGTTGTGCCGTAGACTCGGGGACAGATGCCGTAGCGGGCTATCAGGTGGGCGGCGACGGGGCGCGCCCGAACTCGACAATGACTACACCCCGCCCGAGCCAAAGCGGTCGTCGAACCGGGGGGCCAAAAAGTCACTCCAACAGATTGCCAAGGACGTCACCGAGAAGCAGCGATCGAAGTAATACCATTTCCCGAGATAAGAACCCAATCGGGGAGGTTCCGTCAAAGTGGGGCTGAGGAGTCCTTCTCCAATCCACCATTATTCTAATATATGTTGGTTGAGTCAGACCCGTTTGAGGAAGTAAGAGGGCGAACCCCCGATCGTTACCACCAATGACACTAACACGACAGCGAGTCCGCGACTTGGAATCGAAGGGCAAGGCAGAGCTCAAGTGCATGCTGGAGCAGGAGCTGGGCGACGCGTACCCGAGAGACATTACTGACAGTCTACGGAACGACTTCATGCGAGCTTGTTGTACCCGAATCGCTCCAACCGAGCAGCCACTGGAACGCGTCAAGGAGCACCCCAACTACGAGGAAAGTTGGTCGGAGAAGAAGTCCTTGGCCACGGCGCTCCGGATGTTGCTTACAGAGCGAGTTGATCACCCCTCGTTCGACGGGATCACGAGCCTGACCAAGACCGTGCTTGCAGAGATCATCGTCGCGATCAGAGAGGCCGACGACGCTCAAACCACACGCGGATAGCTGAGGGGGAAATGCATGACATATCCCGATCCGTTGCCATTGGATGAGGTCACCTGCACCGACCTTGAACGATGGGTTTCGGCGAGTAAGCCCCCCACAGACCACGGTCACGCAGTCTACATACTTGATTGCACACCACCAGAGAACGATCGGGACTTTCGGGTCACGGAGTTCATCAAACATGTGCAGCGGAAGGTCGACACCAGCCAGTCACTCAATAAACTGGAACGGGCCGCTTACGCTGCCGCACGTGGGCAGCAAGTGTTTTACGTCGGGTACACGAGCGATGTCGTCGACAGAGTTGGCCGACATCTGACCGGGGCAGCTGGAGGGGGTGCAAAATTCACGAACCGGTTCACACCCCAACTGTTGGTCGACGTTTACTGGTATGAAACCGAACAAACTGCCAGAGAACAGGAGCGAAAAATCGAAGCCCGAATTCGCTCCGATGACGGTTTCTATGCCTACTCGGAGTAGGCACCAGTTCACGAGCGTGGTTGATTCCCTGCAGGGGAACGTCGTTGGGATACATCAACGCACCTCAATTCACACTACAAAGCACGCAACCGACTGTCAAATCCAGATAATTTCAACACAGCTGTCCTACCCGATTATCCAATACTGATAGACCCGATTCGCTACAGAACGTCGTCCCAACCACCTGAAGCCGGTGTCGTAAGGCGTTGCACGGTTTGGAAATCACCATCCTCAATGCGCCTGAAGTTAAATCCCTCTTGCCCGCACCGACTCATGCCGTCGCTAAACTCACCGTCGTCTATCAGAGATTGAATTGTGGCGTAATCGATGGTCGTCGCCAGCTCGACGGTGGTGGCAAACTCGAGCCACGCGCCCTCCCTGTCGACGATGCGCTTCTCGGCAATTGGCAGAACATGACTCAGGCTGCTAGAATATCCGTCGACGCTCCCCGTGCAGTAGAGCAGGGCGATGTCGCCCTTGGATGCTGTCTGCCACGCCCGTCGCCGGGCGAACCCCTGTTGCCAGTAGGGTTCGGCATTGAAGTAGCGTTCGTGTTGGAGGGGCTCGTCGCAGAACCGCGGCCCCTCGGCACCGCTGATGTAAGCCGGTTTGGCTTTGCTCGTGATGTCTGCGCCGCTCGTTTGAATCAGGTAGACGCCCATCTCTCTGCCCGACCTTCCAAATGGATAGAATATCAATCTACGTGAAATAGAATCAAAGGAGGCCGCGGTCAGTTGTCGTGGCGGGTCAGGCAGTACGGCAGCCCAACGACCTCGACAGCCTCGACGTCGGGTGCCTTGACGACTGCCTGTCCCTTGCCGAACTTTGGGATGTCCCGCTTGTAGCCCCGCGGGACGGACGCCACGTCCTCAACGACCTCCTCGCGCAGGTGGAGGAAGACGTTGGTGTTGGTCTGCTTCAGGATGTCGCCGTCGATGTCCTCGGGATTCTGCGTAATCATCATCAGGCCAAGCTTGTCCTTGCGGCCCTGCTTGACCGCCTCGCGGGCCCGACCCACGATGTATGCCTCACGGATGTTGTCCGGGCTCGAGAAGTAGTTGTGGGCCTCGTCGACCGCCACCAGCATCGGCGTCCGCTTGACCGCTTCGTCGACGTCGAAGTCGTCGATCTTGTTCTCGATGATGTACGACAGAATCGAGAGGACGACGAGGTACTCCTTCTCTCCACGCAGGTGACTCGTGGGGATGACCGTGACTTGCCCTTCACGGAACAGCTTGTCGCTGATTTCCGGGAACGGGTTTATACCGCTGTCAAACACGTCGAAGTACTCCTTCTTCTTGGTTCGGCGCCAGATGGCGTTCCACGTGCCATCACCGATGCTATACCGAGACCGGAGGGGGCTGTCCGAGTCGTCGTGGTCTCCAAGGAACTTGATGAAATCTTTGTATCGTGGCTCGTCAACAGGTCGTGCTGGCCAGTCGTCGTTGTCCGCGTCGAAACAATTGAAATACGCGTCGATGCAACTGGTGATGGCCCCTCGAGTGACGTCCGACATCTGGTCGAACGGCATCAAAAGACGTGGTTCGTTTTTCACCACGGAGAATGGGATAGTGAGGGACTGGCTCTCCCCCGTCGCCGGGGCACGCGTGTTACCGACTTCGGGGACGAAGACATCCAAGTCGTCGACGCCGTCGTACTCGATTCCCTGCCGGCGGAGACGGCGGCGTTGCTCGTCGGTCAACTCCGGATTGTCCTCCCGCATCTGCCAGTACTCGTTCTCAGGGTCGAAGGTGACAACGTTGAGCCGATTGCGCTCTCGCTCGCCGTCCGGGCCGGTATCCACCGGGTACCGCTTGTCGGTGACGAACTGCCGGAGCAGGTTCTTCGTGAAGTGCGTCTTGCCCGTCCCGGTCGAGCCGGCGACGAGGGCGTGCCGGAAGATCGCCGGCTCGCCGGACTCCACCTCGCCCGTGTCCGGGTCGATGCCCGGATTCTGGATGTAGTAGGGGAACGGGTCGCCGTCGATCTGCATCGGGTCGCCACCGACCGACAGGTGGCCCGCGAAGATACCCTCTTGCGGGATGTTCAGCCCCGTGCGGAGGTGGGCGTCGTCGCGGGAGAGTCTGACCGGCGTGTTCGGCTTCGGGATGCGGTTGACGATACCGCGCTCGAGGCCGTCGCTCCCCTCCTGTTGGCGGAGGATGGCGATGGGGTCGAGTTCGGCGACGAGGACGAACTCGGACTCGTCGAGCTCGCGGTGCTTGCTGATCTGGTTATGCGTGTCCGACTTGTCGTCGAGTTCCGTGTACGGCTCGTAGCGCAGGCCGTCGATGACCGAGAATAGGTCGTCCTCGCCGCCGGGGTAGGGGATCTCCACGTAGTCGCCGACGCGGACGTCGTCGCGCCGGTCGGTCGTCACGAACGCGTTGACGTTGTACTCGCTCCGTGTGACGCGAATCTCCTCGCTTGCGAGCACGTGGCCCACCTCGGCGTTCGGTGGCTCCGCCGTCGAGTTCGGCACAGATGTCTCCGGAATCGTGGTCGTCGCGTCCGCGTCCGACTCGGCCTCATCGCTCGGGGGAATCTCGGCGTCGTCGGTGTCGGCGTCCGTGGCGTGGTCGGCTGACTGGTCGTCGTCGAACGGGTCGTTGTCGAGGATGTCATCTACGTTGTCGGTCATAGGTCGGGGGTGTCGTCGAGGTCGCTCCAGCGACCGTCCCAATTGTGGTCGTAGGAGGACTCGGTGCGCTCGATCATGTCGCGAATCGTCTCGCGGTTTTCCCGGCTGATGCGGGCGATGCGGTCGGCCCGATGTACGGCCCGGGGGACGCCGCGCCGCTGGGCAATCTCCTTCAGGGCCTTGAGTTGAATCTGTTTGCGCCGCTCCGCGTCCTGCACCATCAGGTACGGGGCCTCGATGCGGAGGAGGTCGCCTGTCTTGGGCAGCCGGACGTAGCAGAACGCGCGGCGGTAGTCCGACGGGTCGCCGTGGCCGAGGCGGTCTGCCACCGGTGCTAGCAGCTCGTGGTGCTGGCCGTTGATCCCCCGGCCCTCGCTGACGAACCACGAGGTGTACGTGAGGTACTCCAAGTCGTCAAATCGCAGTACCTCGGCCATGAACTGGTGGTCGCGCACCCACGGGACGGACAGCAACCGGCCGTCGTCGTCCCGGATGTCGTGCCGATCGATCTTCGTCCGGAGCGCGGCCAGCACCTGTGACATCGAGGAGGTCTTGACGATGCCGATTACGGGCTGGTCGTGCTCGTACTGGCGGTCGATCACCTCGACGTAGTTGCCGACGATGTCGGCAGGCACGTCCCACGAGCCCGCCGGCGACCGGCCGCCAGTGTGGTCAAGCAGCACCCAGTAGAGGATGCCGAGCGGCAGGACAGCGCCGTCGAGAAATAGTGCCCCGTCGATGCGGTCGAGCGAGTCGACCGCCTGCTCGCTCTCGCTCAGCCGCTGGGCGACCGCGGTGACCGACTTCGAGATGTTGCGAGGCTCCTCCGTGGTCTCGGGGAAGCGCACCAGCTCGCCGGTGACGTACTCCCCCTCGATCGTCTGCCTGTGGAGCGTGCTGTCGCCGTCGTCGAGGTAGGCCACACCCACGACGCGGCCTGTCCGCTCGATCGCGCGGTCGGCGGCGTCCCCGGCGACGGCCGTCTTCGCGTACGCCGTATCGACGACCAGCCCGTTGTTGTACTCCAACGGGCGCGTCGTGCTGGCGTCGACGCCGTAGGTCGCCCCGGCCCACGGGTCGTCCGCCCACGTCCCCAACTCGTCAAGCCGCGTCCGTTGGTACGCCGGTTCGCCGACGGCCTCGACCGTGCCGCCGTCGTGCCCCAGAAGTCCGAACAGCCGGCGGGCGTGTTCGGCCTGTGAGGCCCGCTCGCGGGGCACGGCGGCGTCGATCTCGGCGAACAGTTCGCGGACGGTGCCGATGGCTTCGGAGTCCATGCTCAGTCGTCGGCCTCCGTTGGCCGATCCGCGTCCGCCGAGCGCATGGTGACACGGCTGGTGTTGGTCGCCTCGTCGATTTCGACGTGGCACTCGTGGTCGGCGCCATGGATGAGCGTCTCGTCGTGCGATACGACGATGACCTGCGGGACGTCCCACTCGCGGATGCGGTCGAGCATTTCCTCGAGCTGGCCGACGTGGCCGTCGTCGAGGAACGTCGTCGGCTCGTCAAGGATGAACGGCGGGAGCCGGCCGCGGTCGCCGCCCTCCAGCTCGGCGATGAGCTTGTAGATGCCAGCCCGGAGCGCGAGGTTGACGATGGCCCGCTCGCCGCCGCTGGCGTTGCTCGGATCCTCGGTCGTCCCGTCGTCGCGCAGCAGCTGGATGTCGTAGTCGTAGCTGTCGCTGCGCTCGTTGTAGGTCTCGCTGATGACCACACGCTGGTAGCTGCTGTTGAGGTAGATGTCTTGGAAGATGTCGTTCGTGTACTCGTTGATGTACGCGAGGTACTGCTCGCGGAGTTCGGACTTGACGTCCTCGTAGGTATTCAGAACCGCGTCCAATTCCTCGTGAACGGCCCGCGCCCACTCGGCCTTGCGCTCGTACTCGTCAATGCGTTCCTTCAGGTCACGCAGGTTCGACAGCTCGTTGTTGAGCGTTGTGCGCTCCTCGCGGAGTTCCTGTACCTCCGCCTGCAGCTGATCACGCGTCTCCTCTCGCTGGTCGATCTTGTCCTTGACCTGTTCCAGTCTTGCCTCCAGTTCGTCGAGGTCGGTGTCGCCGAGCTGCTCTTCGAGATCGTCCCGTTCGCTCCGCAGGTCGGCGAGTTGCTCGTTGAGGTTGTCGATGGTCTCGCGGTGGTGTTCGATCTGCTGTTGTTGCTCGTCGATGTCCGACTGCTTCTCGTCGATCTCGTCGTAGAGGTCGGTGATTTCCTCGACGGTCTCCTTCCGGTCTTCCAGTTCGGCCACGCGTTCCTCGGCCTCCTCGAGCGCCGCCTCGCGCTCGGTTACCGTCTCCTCTTGATCGGCGATGTCGCCCCCGAGAGACTCGATGCGTTCCTGTGCTTCCTCGATGTTGTCGTTCACTTCGTCGAGGTCAGCCTCCAGCTCGTCGACGTCCGACTCGATGTCGGCCACGTGCTCGCGCCGCTCCTCCACTGCCTCGAACTGCTCGACGAGTGCCTCGCCGGCGTCGATTTCGGCCGCCAAACTGTTCCGTTCATCCTCGAGCTGCTCGATTTCGGTCTCGAGGTCGGCCACCTGTGATTCGAGATCGTCGATGGTCATCTCGTGGGCGTCGACTTCGACCTCGAGGTCGTCGACTTCCCCTTCGAGTTCCGTCTCCCGCTCGCGGAGGTCGGCGAGATCGTCCTCGACCGCCTCGACCTCCTCGCGGCGGAACTCCACGAGGTCGAGAACGTCGTCGCGGAGGCCTTGGATTTCGTCCTTCCGGGCCTCCAGTTCGTCCCGCTCGGCCTCGCGCTCATCCCGCTGCTCGCGGGCATCTGCGAGCTCGGCCCCAATCTCTTCGATTTCGTCGTCGATATGGGCGTCGTCGACCGGCTGCTTGCACCGGGGACACTTGCTCTCCGCCTCAAGCTCCTCCATCTCCTCGAGATCGTCAAGCAGGGTGCGTTCCCGTTCGTTAAGTGCCGAAATCCGGCTGCCGACTTCGTCGAGTTCCTCGTTGACCGTGTCGAGCCGGTCGGGGAGCCCCGTGTTCGCCGCCGCCTCCAACTCCTCGGCGGACAGCTCGACGTCGTACTCGGCCGCGCGTTCCGCAAGCTCTGCCAGTCGCGTCTCGAACTCGTCGACGGTCTCGTCGACCTGCGCCTCGGCATTGTCGATGTCGGACTGGAGCGAATCGAGATCTACCTGCTTCTCTTCGAGCGACGTCCGGGTCTCCGTCAGCTCCTCGCGCTCCGCTTCGAGGTCGCTCTCCCGCTCGGAGAGCGTGGTCTGGCGCTCCGCCAGTTCTGTCTCGGTCTCGCCGTGGTCATTGTCGAGCGCGTCAAGCCGCCCCTCGACGCGTTCGAGCGTCTCCGCCTCGACGGCGTCCGCCGAGTCGATGTCGAGGAGGAACTCGATCGCCTGCTCGTCGCGGCCGGTGACGGCGGCCTCGAGTTCCTCCCTCGCCGCGTCGAGGTCGTCTTCGCGGGCGTCCAACTCGGCCTTGATGTCGTCACGCCGGTCGCGCAAGTCGGTCAGCTCCTCGCGGGCCTCCTCCAGTTCCCCCTCGAGGTCGTCTAGCTCGTCCTCCGCCCGCTCCAGTTCGTTCTCGCGATCGGCCCTGTCGACGGACGCGGACTGCACGGCCTCCTGCACATCGTCGGTGGCCGCCTCGGCTGCCTCGGCAGTCTCGACGTCATAGTCGACCTCGTCGGCGAGGTCGTCGATTTCGGCCTCCAGCTCCTCGATGGTTGCCTCCAGCTCCTTGATCGTCTCCTCGCAGGCCTCGATCTGCTGCTGTCTGTTTGCCCGCTTCTCCTCCGACTCTTCGATCTGCCGCTCCTTCTCGCGCTTTTGCTCGATGGTGTTCTCGTAGCTCTCGATGTCCGTCTTCAAGTCGGCCCGGGTGTCGCGCAACTCGTCCAAGTACTCCTCCGCCGTGTCGATCTTCGACTCGACTTCGTGGATCTCCTCGTCGAGTTCCGCGATTTCATCCTCGAAATCGCCCTCGTCGCGCTCGAAGTCCTCGCGGAGTTCCTGCCGACGGCTGTCGGCGTTCTCGCCGTTGCGCGTCTGGACGCGATTCGCTCCCCGGCGGGCCATCTTCATCGTCGCGATGTAGTCGTCGATCTCGTCCAGCCCGAGCAGGCCGTCGATCATCGCCGCGCGGTCGCTCGCCTCGATGAGGCGGTCGATCTCACCCTGTTTCACGTAAACCGAGTTGGCGAAGTCCTGCTCGTCCATCCCGAGAATTTTCTGCACTTTGTCGCGCACGTCGCCGATGCCCGACTTGGGCTCGGCGAGGGCGGGCGACCGCAGTGTCGCGGAGTTTGGCGTGCCGGTCGTGTACAGCTCCCACTCGACGGTGTATTCGACGCCGTCGACCTCGAACACAAGCTCCACGACGCCCTTATCCTCGCCGCGTCGGACGAACTCGTCGAGGTTGAACGAATTGGTGCCTACGTTGCGGATTTCGGAGAGGAAGAGCCCGCCGAACAGACCCATCAGGAGTGAAGTCTTGCCCGCGCCGTTCTCCCCGTGGACGAGGATCGTCCCCTCGGGGAACTCGACGGTCTGGTCGGCGTAGCTCCGAATGTTCTGGAGGCGGAGCCGCTGCACCCTCATTCGTCACCCTCCGTTGCGGTCGCGGTCTCGTCGTCGAAAGCCTCTGCCTGCGCCTCCAGCAGCACGTCCTCCACCTCGTCGTCGAAGCCAGATGGCGTGTCGCCGCCCAACCGGACGCGTTCCTCAATATCGACCGCGACATCGCTAAGATTCTGCTCGGCAAGCCGCTCCTCGATGAGCCGGTCGGCGCTCTCGATGTCGCCGGTCGGCCCCTCAGAGATGTCGATTTCAGGGCCACCGCGCTCGTCACTGACGCGGCAGACCGCGGCATCGCGTTCCATCACGGCCTCGCGAACATCCCGCGCGGTGACGGTCGACGACTCGCCGGTCAGCGTGACCATGACGACCCTGTCGGCCACCTCGTGGCGGTCGAGAACGTCCTCCGCGTGTGCGTGGCCATCAGCCTCGGCGAACTCGATGCTCACCTGCAGGAACGGTCGCGTGTCGAGTTCGGATTCTCGGCGGGTCAGCGAGTCTCCGTCGATTTCGAGCAGGGACGCGCATCGCTCGGCGGTCTCGTCGACGGCACACCGCTCGGTCGAGCCCGCGTACCAGACCTTCGTTCCCTGTTCGACGGTGCCCACGGACTCGTGGTAGTCGCCCAGCGCAAGCGCATCGAGGTCGATGTTCACTCGGTCGAGGACGTCGGAGAGTGGATGCTCGGCGAAGAGTTCCGGCACGGGTGGCTCGAGAAGTTGATGCATGCAGAGGATGGTGAAGGTGTCTGCCGGCGGTTCCTCGAGGGTGAAGTCCTCGGCGTGCCATGCGGGCTTGGTCACGGCGTCGATCCCGTAGACGGCCACCTCGTCGTTAATGAGTTGCGGCGTCCGGTCGAGTCGCTCGGCCGTGCCTGTGCGCCCAATGAGGTCGAGGTACTGGTCGTCCATCTTCCGCTCGTGGTTGCCGACGATTCCGTAGAAGGGGATGTCCGCATCAGCCAGTTTCCGGAGGATGTCGATGCATCGATTCAGGTCGCGGAGCCGCGGGTCACGCGTGTCGAACAGGTCGCCGGTGTGGATGACCGCGTGGACGTTTTCGTCGATGGCGTAGTCGATGGCCTGTTCGAATGCATCGGCGAAGTCCTCGCGCCGAACGTCGCTCCCATACTGTCTGTTCCCGAGATGTGTGTCGCTTACGTGGAGAATGCGAGTTGTCATCGCGCTGTATGGTGCGGGATTTCGAGGGGCGGGTCATAAATGTAATTCAATCTCGGTCAAAGTGAAATCGCAGCAGGTGCCTGCGACAGGAAGGGGCGTTACATCAGATTACACCCGGTGAAACTGAACGGCATGCCCGTTCATGAACCGTCTACCCCATTCAATGTCGCCGAAATCGTTGGGGATTGCGCTCTGGTCTGACCCGTCCTCCAAGAAATGGCAAATGGATGAACGTATAAACCAGACCCGCATAGAATGTTTTTAAATGACCGCGGCTGTTGACGTGATGGAGGTCACCGAGATCGAGGATACACCAGCACGAAAGCCAATGGTCGCCTAAGACGGGAATAGCTTCGAAACGGATTGACGATGGACGCTCCAGTAGTTGCAACAATGCATAAACTCAGTAGTCACGATGCCAGCATCGAACTCACGAACGACACTGCGGCCACGAACGCAGGTGGTGTCTGATGCTGACCCACCGGGACATTCAGAACATCCTCGACACAGCAGACGAACATGACGCCGCCCCAGACTGGGAGCACTGGCCCGACCCGCCGATGGATGCAGCGAAGTGCTGGTCGTCCCGTGATGAGCGGTGGCTCGTACAGTACATCCCCGACCCGGACACTCCCTCGCTCGCCGTCGGCCACAGCCGCCGCGATGGCACCCACATAACCACCAGCGTTGACGACGTCGGCGATCACGCTGCTGCCAAGCTCCTTCGGTTGGCCGCCCGTGATCCCGAGGCTGCAATGCTCCTCCTCCATGAGGACGTCGACCGGGCGAGGACGAAGATGACGGCAGGGGGACGCGTGGAGTAGCTTCGGCCTTTCGCGGTTTAGCAAGTTCTCGGCGGTCGAAGATATTCGGCGTCTGAGTCCGACCTTCTGAAGGACGCACCCGTAGAGGGTTGAACACCGACGATAAACTTGTAATAGTACGATGGCTTGTATTCCATTGATTTATGTTCCATATAACGGGACGTATCTACCGTATAGCAAGACCGAGAACAGCGCATACTGCCGCCAACGGAGAGGAGACTAGTTTTAATCCTCCGGAATTCTACGCCTCAATTCCAAAAGGTTGCTTAGAACGAAATCAGCCTTTCTTGAGTATTCATCCATCTCCTCTTGAGAGTGCTCTGATGCCACAGAATGTGCTTCGATGTCCCCATTTTGTTTCAGTTCGTTTATTCGGCTTATCAAAGTTTGATTGGTAGCTACATTATATTCTTCGAAATCATCAAGTCGGTTATCTAGATCATCGACCAAATGTGAAAGCCTTCGATGTTGATTCTCCTCTTGGTTAAAAAATAGATCAGACTCGGCCAGACCATACTCCTTGAACATAATGTCAATAATGGAATTCTCGATCGCTTTTCTAACCAATACTAAAGTGGCACTATCTGCCCCTACTCGATAAACTCTATTTATTTCAGCAACCATTTCTCGATAGTACCAATTTTCGACATAATCAGTATCTACGAATTGTCGATTGATTCTTTGAGGATTCTCGTCTTCACCAGTCCACGGGAATGCTGCGCCACAATTCCCACAGTAAAGAGGGAGATCAGCCCTTGTCAGTTCAGCATCGTTTGAAAGAACATCCTCTGAAACGATAATTTTATTATCTTGACAGTTGGGGCACTCAGTTAGTCCCTCTGCCCCACAATCGGGACAATAGTTGTTGTCACCAGCTATCCATTCCGTATTTGTACTATGGTTGAGAAGATGCCCGGTCTCACAGACCTGTCCATAGGTAGTCATGGCTGGGGGTCTATCCTTCTTCACCTTATTTTTCTCGATCTACTGTTCTGCATTATTATCAGTAAATTGACGGACACTATCGCTGTACTTCTTGCAACGATTGGTTTTAGTGGGAAGGATAGGCTCGTCGTGGTTGAATTGATGTTGAATGGTCGCAATCATGCAGATTCCGACCAACCATCAACCACGCGTACCGATTTCTTCGTAGCTTCTTGACCGAGATATTCACTAGCCTATAGTTGTGTCATCCTCAAAAGAGATGATATTCTTCTGGTTCTCTTATATGGGCGTCTCGAATTGCACTACAACTATAGGAAGCTACAGAATCGGCGACCACACTTCAAAGAAGCCCTGACTACTAGTAAACGAAACCTGTCGCAAATCCTTCTACTATCAATGTAGTTCAGATTATGTATAACAATAGTTGCAACTGTTTTATATCGTTATATGTCAGGCAAAGACTCGGGGGGATCCAACCTCGACGAGAATCGGGACGCAGACCATCCATCTACCTGCACCAATAGCGAGGATGGTGATAGCCTCGATACCATCCGGCGTGACCTGCTCAAGGCGACTGGCGGCCTCGCGGTGACCGGCCTCGGGGCGTCGACCGCGACGGCTACCCCTACTCAGTCTGACCTTACCCGACTCTGGAGCGTACCGCTATCGCACGAAGACACTAGTCTGGCGACCGCCGACACCGACGGCGACGGCACCGACGAGATTGCCGTCGCCGACAAGAGCTGGCACGGCCCGACCACGTACGGCATCCTCAATGAGGGCGAGTGGGACTGGCACGACGAGGGGGATGGGGCGGTCATCGTCAGCGAGACGGGCGATGTTGACGGCGACGGCACCCCCGAGGTCGTCTTCCGCTCGAAGGTATACCCGAACTGGGTGCGCCCGTACACGCACGACGGCGAGTACCTCTGGAGCGGCGATCACTACGACTGGCCCGACTCCGGGTTCACGGCCGATGTCGACGGCGACGGCCGCGCGGAAGTGATGGCGCTCTCGAATAACTGGGGCGACCTCTCGGTGTGGGACGACGACGGTGACATCCTGTGGCGCACGCAGGACGCCGACCTGCTCGAGAGCCCGTTCGACTTCGGCGATGTCAACGACGATGGCCGGGGCGAGGTGCTGACCGACCAGCCACCCAACGACGACAAGAAGGGCATCCACGTGGTCGAACGGGACGGCGGCAGCGGTGCCCGGGTGCTGTGGTCGTACGGCCCGCACGACCCCGCCCACGCGCGGTTCGCCGATCTCGCCAGCGGCGAGCCCGCCGTGCTGGTCGCGTACCCCGACAGCGGCGAGGTACACGCGGTCGACGCCACCGGCGACCGGCTGTGGGTCGAAGCGACCGGCCTGACGAACGCGACCGCACGAGTGTACCGCCACGCTGGCGGGGCGGCGGCCGCAGCATGGGCGGGGTCGGAACTCCGCTTCGTCGGCGACGCGGGTGACCGTCACGCGTTCTCGACCGAGGCGACGGTGCAGCACGTGGCCGCGTACGACGGCGACCGACTCGCGGCGGTGACCGAGGACGCCATCGTGGTCGCCGAACCCGGCGAGGGCGTCGTGGCCCGCCACCCGACCGACCGGGACGTGACCGCGGTCGCGTTCGGTGACGTCGACGGCGACGACGAGCAGGAGGCCGTGATCGCGTACGGCGACGAACTCACCGCGTACGACCTCGCCGGTGGAGAGACTGGCCGCGCGAACGTGAGCATCGTCGACCACCGTCTCGTCCAGACCGTCGAGAACACGAGTCGGAACTACCAGAACGTCCTTGACACGACGCACGATCCGGACTCGGAACAGGCCGTCGACGACCCGCCACTCGTCGCTGGACGACGGAGTGCCGCCGCTTTCGACCTCGATGTGAAGAATCACGAAGCCACCACCGAACCCGTCGACGTCGAAATCGTCAACGAGTCGACCGGCGCCAGTCACAGGGTGACCATCCTTCCCAAAGTCCTTGGCTTGGGGCGTACGGGACTCCTCAAGCAGATTCGGGTGGCACAAGAATTGGATGGGGAAGTCTTCGGAGACGGATACCAACCGGACGACTTCCCCGTGTTCCGGGTGTATGACGGCGACACGGTCACCATCAGGGTTGGCGACCAGACCAACTCGGTCGACGGCGACGCGGTGGCACTCACGGCCGGCGAATCTGGAACACCGATCAAACCGATGCCGGAACTCCGTGTCGGCATAATGCGAGTCGACACCCCCTTGGTCAACAACGATGTGAGCGATTCCGACTACGAGCAGAGGGTGCGAGAGATTGCCGAGCAGCTCCAACGCACGTACCCCGTCCCGCAAGTGAAGGTGTACCGGAAAGACAGCCCGGTAGCCGGCCTTCCGAAACAGTTGGGAAAGACGACCTCGCTAATGGACGCGCAATGGGCCAGAGTACTTCTTGACCTTACCACCCCAATCTACGAGGATTCCGTCCTTGCAGGCGGTAAACGACTCTTGGCGAGGGACGGAACGGTGCAGGAGGCACCCGACATCGAGATCAACGAATTCGACGTGACGCTGGCGATCGTCCCAGACGGCTATTTCAGTCGGATTTATGGCGAGTCCAAGTTTGGGGAACATCACGGTGGCAAGACCCAGCACTACCCCGTCGCCGCATTAGCGCGAATTGGCGCCGCTCCAGACACCGCCCTGCACGAGTTCGGCCATCACTTCTTGGGCCACGCCTTCACCGAGGACTTCACCGGCGAGGGTGACCACCCCGAGTCCCACATAACCCGCGATGCGACGTCCACCCAGCTCGACATCGACGACGGCAGTTTCACCGTCAGAAAGGACAAGCAGTCCTTCATGATGTCCGGCACCGAAGGGGGTGGATGGGCCGACTCACTCACATGGGAGAAGCTCCAACAGGGCGGATTTGAACCGATCCCGTCGGAAGGCCTCCCTATCGAGGGCCCATCATTGAACGTGCAGGGCTGGATCGACCAAGCTGGCGAGATCACTCTATTCGACGCCCGCGAGCGTTCCGGCGGGGTACTCTCGGACGTCGACGACGGTGGGGTCATCCTCTCGCTCGCCGACCTCGGCGGGAAAACCATCGACTCGTGGGACTTCCCCGCCACCTTCAACTCGGTCTCCAATCAGGGCGTCAACACCGCCGAAGATACCGACGTAACTCCAATCGCGGCGACTATCCCCTACCCAGAGGACGCGATTGAACTCACCATCGTCGCCGACGGCACTACCAAGACGATTAACACAGTCACTGGCCAGCTGACGACGCTGGTACAGTCGATTCCGGACGCGGGCTTCACCCGGAACCCCGACCAGCGCAAGACCGCGCTCGACAACAAGATCGCGGCCGTCGACCGTATGATCGACAACGACCGGCTCCGCCCCGCAATCAACAAGCTCCGCAACGACGTCCGGGACAAGCTCGCGAAGTGGCTCTGGGACGACTACGCGGCCGCCGCCAACCAGTACACGCGCGCCAAGGCCCTCGCCGTGGTCGACTCCGTCATTGACCGACTTGAGGCGAATGCATCTCAACCGAAGACCGGAAACGACCGGAAGGACGGTAGAGGCGGGAAATAATCCCCATAGAACAGTTCTCGAACAACAAAGAGTGAGGGCGTACGAGGCAATACCGACCGAGTAATCGATGTTAGGGGCGGGTGTGGGGGTTCAAAGAAGAGAGTGATTCGACACTACCTCATGACCGGCATTTGCCAGAAGCAGCTTCTGTTGAATTATGGACGTGAACGTGGTGTTCTCGGAAAGGCTAGCAGGTCGTACTTACAGCTCAAGTTCGGTGGCGGGGTTAATTGGCACACCTTGTTGATTGTATAGCCCATGTCGTAGGTCGGCAGATGATGGAGCATACAGGATCATACCCGAGGGGTGCCCGGGCGCGACCCTGTATCGTAAGCCCAATCACGTAGATTCCGACCCAACCTCAACCACGCGTGTTGTCCTTTCCGTCACTTTGTGACCAAACCATCCACCACCACCCGATATGCGCCCTCTCCGCAAAAAGGGCTTAGCGTGGGACAACGAACGCGTGCCCATGACCGCAACCGGGTACGACGTCATCGTCGTCGGCGTGGGCGCGGCGGGGAGTGCCGCCACTCGTTCCCTCGCCGAGCGAGGCCACGACGTTCTCGCGCTCGAACGCCACGGCATCCCCAACCCGATGGCGGCCTCGGCGGGGGTCAGCCGGATCATCCGCCTCGCCTACCACGAAGGCGAGAAGTACGTCCCGATGCTCCGGCGAAGCCTCGCCCAGTGGCGAACGCTCGATGACAATCGTGACGAGCAACTCCTCCTCACCACCGGGTCGCTGGCGATTGGCACACCCGATGCCGACACGTTCACGGGTGCCCGCGACACCTGCCGGACACACGACCTCGACCACGAGGTGCTTGATTCCACGGAAATCAACAACCGGTTCCCAGCGTACGATCTGCCCGGCGGCTACCGGGCGGTCTACCAGCCCGACGGCGGCCTGCTCGATGCCGATCGTTGCGTCGTCGCTCTGGTTGAGGCGGCGCAGGCTGCCGGCGCAACAGTTCGCGCCTGCGAGTCGGTCGTCGACTTGACGACAGACGGCGAGACCGCCCGCGTGGAGACGACCCGGGACGCGTACACCGCCGACGCCATCGTCATTGCCTCGGGCGCGTGGGCCGCCGACCACATCCCCCTATTCAGGGATCTGCTCGAGCGCAAGCGTCACGTCCACTGCCGCTTCCAGCCCACGGCAATCGAACAATTCACGCCCGACGCGTTCCCGGCATTCGTGATGGATACCGCCCATGGCGAACACTACTACGGACTGCCCGTCCACCGAGTGCCGGGGTTCAAAATTGGGAATACCGACGCCGACGAGCCCGGCGTCGACCCGGACGCCATTGACGGGGAGCCCGGCCCGGACGAGGAGGCCGCCGAACGGGCGTTCGTCGAGCGGTTCCTGCCAGCGGGTGCGGGGCCCACCATGGAGCGGGCGGCGTGCGTGCTGACGCACTCGCCGGACAACGACTACATCATCGACCACCTGCCCAACCGAGAGAACGTGGTCGTGACGGTGGGGTTGTCGGGACACGGGTTCAAGACCGCTCCTGTGACCGGGGAGATAGCCGCCTGCCTCGTCACAGGTGCAGAACTGCCGGTCGACGCCGCACCGTTCGCACTCGACCGCTTCGACGAGGGGTGATGAGCTACGTATCGTCCCGAGCGACCATTGTGGGCGAGTTCCACTTCCAGCGTCGCCCCGCCGCGACGTTGAAGATGTCTACGTTCCCCATTGAGGACGCCTACGAGAGCTTCGGCGACGAGTTCACCGTCATGTGTGAATGGTTCAACGAGGTCGGCTACTCCGCCGACATCGGCGCCCTCGATGCGCAGTTCGACTTCGAGTTCACGACGCTCAAAGAATAGCTACGCGAGAACTGCTAATAAGATAAGTACGGCATGGCGTCGGTTCCCGGCTGTGTCAAGGCCATGCAGTAGAGCCAGCCACCGACAGTCCATTCAGTATCGTCTCACACGAGTACCGTCGGAATTCAGGCTCCGTCCGGTTCGATGTTGACGTTCTGGCTGAACACGTTCTCGGGGTCGTAGGCGGCCTTGGCCTCGGTGAGGCGCTCGTAACAGTCGCCGTAGACCTGTTCCGTCCAGTCTTCCCACTCGCGTTCTTCGACGCCGGTGAAGCCGGCGTAGGCGCCCTCACCGCCGGCGTCGCGGAGCAATCGTTCAGTCTCAGCGGCCCAATCGAGGGTCGGTCGGTTCTGGAACTCCTCCCAGTTGCCCTCGATGGTGAGCATGTACCGCTTGTCGTCCCACGCGTAGGCGGCGTCGGGGCCGTGACCGATGTTGCCGCCGAGCGGCCAGACACCGATGGCTGCCATCGGCGTCGGAGCGGCCTCGGTCTGTTCGAGGATGATGTCGTGGACGGCGTCGGTGAGTTCGTCGACGAACACCGAGCGGTGCGTGTATTTGCGCCCCCACGGGTACATCTGCGTGCCGAGGTCGTGGAGCATCTCGTAGGGCATCACGTCGCTCATGTCGATGAGCGGGTCGCCGATGTCACGCAGCGGCGCGATGACCTCTGCACCCTCCTCGGGGTCGCCGGCGTAACAGCCGAGAATGCCGACAGCGTCGGTTCCCGCGAGTTCGTCGGGCATCGGCGGCAGGTTCGGGACGTGGCCGTTGATGAGAATGGTCGTCAGCTCCTCGGGGGCGTCGGCCATGACCTCGCCAAACGTTTCGAGAACGTCGTCGGCGATGTCGGCGGGATAGAAGATACCGAGACCCTGTACCATCGGGCCGACTTCATATAGTTCGAACTCGAAGTTGGTGACGACGCCGAAGTTACCGCCACCCCCGCGGACGGCCCAGAAGAGCGCCTCGTTCTGGTCAGGCGAGGCCTTGCGGAGTTCGCCGTCAGGGGTGACAATCTCGACGCTTCGGAGCGCGTCGATGCCGAGGCCGTACTTACGGCGGATCCAGCCGATGCCCCCGCCGAGCGTCGAGCCGGGTATCCCGACGTCGCCGGCACTGCCGGTCGGGGTGGCGAGGCCATGTTTCTGCGTCTCGGCGAGCACGTCCTCGGCGCGGGTGCCCGGCTCGACGCGTGCGACCTGCGCCTCGGGGTCGACGTGAACGCTATCCATGTCCGCGAGGTCAATAACGAGGCCTTGATTGACGATGGCGCTCCCTGCTTGATGGTGGGCACCGCCCCGGATGGCGAGTTCGAGCTCGTTGTCGCGGGCGAACTGCACGGCATGTGCAACGTCGGTCGCGCCCTTGACGCGGGCGATGATGGCGGGATACTTGTTGATAAGACCGTTCCACACGTTACGGGCGTCCTCGTACTCCTCGTTGTCGGGGAGGATGAGGTCGCCCCGGAGGTTCTCGTCAAATCGTGTGATGTCCTCTTCGTCGAGTTCGGCGATGGTGCCGAGAGGATGTTTATATTCAGACATTGATAGACAGATGGAGACATTGACTTCCAGCCTTTAAAGTTAACTATATTTATATATTCTTTCGATATTGTTCGAATTTACTCTCTACTTCTACTAATACTTGGATTCAACGCTGAAACTCCCCTCTCGTTGTCCTGAGACCATCGTTTTGAACTAGAGGAGTCCGACCGTAATTGTAATAACGTGTATGGAAGCTGTTACAGACATATGAT
>SDGW01000044.1_pt1 | contig 43370 bp, 51 predicted proteins | sample 2873831 | NCBI WGS metagenome assembly SDGW01 (sample SAMN08132700, study PRJNA421101) | hypersaline lake metagenome | isolation source: celular fraction 0.22 microns magnesium sulfate-rich crust from ephemeral... | place: Spain: Penahueca Lagoon, Toledo | collected 2011-07 | reverse complement strand
CTCGCTCGTTGAGGGTGGGGCTTGTCGGTGTACTGGTCCCATGCTACCGACTGCATCGCGGTCGCGTCCGCTGGGACGATCCCCGACTTCAGGGCCAGTTGAACAAAGTTGGTTGTCAGTCGTGGATGCGCATCGCGGCGCGAATCTCGCCCCGGTTGTTTAAGTCGGTGAGTGTTTCCGTCTCCATCGGCTTGGCAAGTCCCGATGAGACGTTCTTCACTCGCGCAACGTCTTCGGAAACATCGAACCCAAGGAATTCATCTTCGAAGCTTTCAGATCGCATGGCATCCCCAACTTCGTAGATCTGATCGTTGTAGACGATATAGTATGACCCATAGGGAAAGGCCCCATATTCCCCGATGAGATACGCGTCGTCCCCCACGTGAGCGACCGTAATTGTCGCGCCTTCTTGGACAACATCCATGTCTGTGTCGGGAACATCCCATGGCGCAACCCGCGAGACCGTTGTCTCGTTGGCTTCGAACAAAACTCGATCCCCGTCTTCTGTGACGTGGTCGGAGTTTATCGGTCCGACGGCTGAACTAAGACGAAGCGTTACATCGCCGAAAAAGTATAGCTTCGTGCCCGTCGTGCGGAGTGCCCCCGAGAATGTGTAAAATTCGGGGTGGGTTGAGAACATATCGTTGTGTATCCTGCGATGCGGGAAAAAGGTTTCGTGAGATGCCATCCCGCACTCCGAGAATGGATTGTATCTGTCTGTCCCAGATGGGGAAGGTAACTTCACTACACCACTATATGTCTCTCTCATGAGTGGCCATCATTCCCATGATCATACGCATACATCGGGGGGAGGTGACGGATCGACACCGCTCCGGGGTCTGAGCGGGGCTCTTGTCGTTAATACGGTTTTCTTTGTCGTTATTCTCGTCGGAGCGTTCGTTTCAAACTCGCTCACCTTGCTGGCCGAAGCCCTCCATATGCTCACCGACAGCGCGAGTCTTGTACTCGCCCTCTTCGCGGCATGGATTGCGGCGAAACCCGCGGACTCGAGCCGAACATACGGCTATAATCGCGCTGAGGTTCTCGCCGGACTGCTCAACGGAGCCGCGCTCGCTGGGGTCGCCGGATACGTTCTCTACGATGCGTACAGCCGCGTCCAGAATCCCACCTATGTCGATCCTGAGATTATGATCCTCATCGGCGTGGTCGGCGTGGTTGCAAATGTAGTTGCGGCCGCGTTTCTGTTTGGGGATCGCAATAATTTGAACGTAGAAGGGGCGTTTCTTCATCTCGCCGTTGATGCCGCAAGCAGTGTTGCGGTCGTTGCTGGCGGTCTCCTGATCCATGTAACCGAATTTCAGTTGATTGACCCGATCCTTGCGGTGGGCATTGCACTCGTTGTCTTGTACTCCGTGTCGGATCTGTTGCGGGACAGCCTTAATATCCTTCTTCAGGGGTCGCCTGATGGGATCGATGTCGATGAGGTAACGACTACGCTTGAACAGATTGAGGGCGTTGTGTCGACTCACCATGTCCATGTCTGGGCGCTTGATTCCAATACCACAGCGGTGAGCGCGCACGTCGTCGTTGATCGGGAATCGTCCACAACGGGAGTGCTCCGAGTATGTCAAACTGACCTTGATGAACAGTTTGGCTTTGACCACATAACAATTCAGCCCGAGCACAGCGAATTTTCTGAAAGCCTTGATATCGAGTGTTATTGAGCGTCGTTCGGCGAGTCGGATTGAAGAAACAATAATACGGTTAGAATACCTTCACTTCCAGTAATGGCAGACACAGGGTGGCTCGACCGCGCAGAGGAAGAGTTAACACGTGCGACTCGAGATTCGGACGCGGGAGATATTGATGCGGCCGTCCAGCATTCATGTCAAGCTGTCGAATGCGCTCTCAAGGCCATCATCGTAAGTGAAAAGCGATCACTACCCCCTGAGGTGGACGATCACGATTATCAGAGCCTTCAGTCGCACGCAAACGCCCACCTCTCCGCACATGAAGATATCATCGCCGAGCTAACTGGGGTACACGAACGGGTCGTCTCCCCTGATATGCCCGACCATGAAATCGAGGACAGCGAGCGTCTTATCGCCGACATCACCCCTGTCGTTGAATACGCTGAGAGCTACGTCACCCCGTGAGTCGGGGATCGACCATGTCAGGTTGTTCCTCGGACAAGGACTGATTTCTCATCGGATTGTTCTCCGACAGTCATACGGACCGGGAACCGCTGATCATTCTCCACTCTTGGCGTCGTATATCCTAATGACACTGTCGTCGACTCGCCCGGCGGGAGCGTCACTTGTTTCGAACCCACCTGCTCTGGATCATGACCAACAATCAAGGCGACATCCTTGGTCAAAGGCGCGTCCCCTGTGTTCTCAACGCGAGCGGTCACTTCAAGATACTTCCCAGCCGCGAGCGGGGTGTTCGTGCCCGTGATTGCGACAGCAGACGTGGTCGACCCGCCGTCTGATCCTGACGCACTCGTAGCGGACGTCCCATGGACAGTAATCGATTGACTGTCCGACATCTCGCTAGTTTTCACGCGGACAGGGAACGTTTGCGTGTGTTTCACGGTTGGCGTCTGGTAACCGAGAGTAACCGTTTTGGTTTCCCCCGACGCAACGGTGATAGTCGTGGAATCGACTTGTTCCGGGTTCTTTCCGACAATCAGGCGGACGGTCTTTGTAATCGGGTCGGGACCTGAATTCGTTAGAGCGGCTGTTACTCTAACTGGCTGCCCCGTATCCACGGGCGTGTTTGTTTGTTGAATTGATAGCTCTGGCCCCGCGTACACAGTCGGTAATATAGTTATGTTGTTGGAAGTGGCCCGACTGGCGTTTCCTCCTGAAGACGTGTTCTCTGTTGTCGCGTCTTTAGCGGTGGATTCGTTCCCTCCCTCAGTGGCTGTCTCCGTGTTTTGATCTCCTGAATCGGATCTGTAGTTCTCTGCCTGTTTTGTCGCGGCAATCACTGGATCATCGAATCCGTATGCGGATACGTCAAGATCAAGCGCGAATCGGTCTGCAGGGTGTTTTGGACTCCATTCTACAGTGAATTCGGTCACCCCCGAATCTATATTCTGCGGGGGTTTTGCCGTTGTTCGTCCGTGGAGCGCACTGTCGACTGCTAACGGCCCCGAGTTCGGATTATCTATGCGGAACGTTACCTCAAACGCGCCGTCCGATTTCGGCTCAACGGATTGGACCGTAGCGTTTGGACGCGTCGGTTGAACAAAACTATGGCAATCATTAGGATTTTCGAACGTATATTTCCCCTGTGGATTATTGAGATTACCCGCCCCCATATTGACCCCCATCACTCCCGGAAAACTAACAGCCCGGTCGGGGAATGGGATAGTAACTTCCACATGGTTGTCTCGCTTGTTCTGATTAATTTGCATAGAGTCCACATGCCCGAATGAAAATGTCATTGTTCCCGCGTACGGTGTTTCGAGATCGTCTTCAACTGAGACAGCGTATTCCCCCGTTGCGATGGGTCGGTCGCCCATTTCACTATACCACGAGATAGCGGGGGCGATAACATGATAGGAGTGAAACGTGCCCGACAGTGTGACCCCCTTGCACCCATTGAAGTTAGCGACAATCGTCTCGGTCTCGTTCGTTGGACCCGGGCTCGGTTTCTTTACTGTCCCCGTATAGGCAGAGATGGGTTTCGTCTCGGCACGGAGAGGTTTGTCGTACCCATACCACGAGAGATCTCCCGAGTACACGAGGCGTTCGTCTGAACTCTCTGGCGTCCATGTGACAGTGAACGTGGATTTCCCCGGCCGAAGCAGCGCGGGGGCGTCCGAATCTGTGGTGCCAGTAACGAAATTCCCGTACACGTTCATATTCCGTTCATTGGGGTTGCGCGCAACGAACGTAACGTCATACGTTCCATCGCCCGTTGGCGTGACCTCTTTCACCGTAATTGAGGGGCGGTCTGGCTGAACAGCATCAATACAGTCGTTGGGATTATGGAACATAAACGCCGTTGTGTACTCCTCTTGTTCTGCAGACGGATCTGCATGGACTCCCATGATAGTCGTGCGATTGTCGCGCTTGGGGATAGTGACGAGAATTTCTCCTTCGCTTCGCTCAATTGTTCGTTTATCCACGTCCGCAAGCTGGAACGCAATTTCACCAGTAAATGGCGTGTCAATCTCCTCCCCAGAGATCCCATACTCGCCGTCACTCCCTATTGGCATCTGATCCTTCTCGTCGGACCACCACACAGTTGGATAAATTAAGTTATCCTCCCTGAATGTCCCACTCACCGATGCATAGTCGCATCCGCTGAACGCCGACTCAATTGGATTCGCGGGGGCCTCCTGTTCAACCCCCGTCACATGGGTCGTAAATTCCACTGCGTCCCCTTCACCCTCAAATCGAACGTGAAGTTCTTCTTGCCAGTCGGCGGGGACATGCCCGAACGGGAGAACCATGTACTCATCTGGTTCTAACGAAACCTGTTTTGTTACTCCATCTCCGCCATTAACGATCAGGCGGACCTCCTCGGTCATTGGTTCGGAGCTTGGGTTGTCAATCCGAACCTTGGCCTCAAGTGATTCGTTCGGACCAATCTCTTGTAGATCCGCCCTATCCGTTAGGAGAGTAATGGTAAAGTAAGATGTATCAGATAATTTAGGGTTGTCGGGACCCGTATTCGGTGTATCACTGGAGGGTGTATCGTCTTGTGTATCAGGATCAGAATTAGAGTCAGAGTTCGGTTCATTGTCCGCGCGGGGAGGAGTTTCGGTGTTGTCAGACCCCACCTCGTCGTCGGGGGTCAGTGAAGGTATAAGATCCCACTCGGGGGTGAGTGAGTCACCTTCACCCTGTCCCGATCCAGATCCAGAGTTGTCGACTTCTTTCTGTGGTTCCCCACCACCGAGATCGAAATGGCTCACGGAGGGAGTTGCACTTATCCCGAAGTTTGAGCCTTGTACGACGATAGTCAAATTGTCCGAAAGCTGATCACGTTTGTCGTCAAGCGTGGCGTATGATACTTCAAACACCACATGAGCGCCACCCGGGTCCCCTTCTGCAAATCTGGCCCCGCCGGATTCTTTCGTCGTAGTAAGAACGACCTCCCCGTCTGGCCCCGCGGCAAGTTGATACGGGTAATCCATTCCCCCTTGCAATTCGACCTCAACGCGGAGCGTCTCTCCCGGTTCAACGGTGGTTTTTCCCTCAAGAACATTGCCCTGTTGATCTAGTATGGCAAGACCCGTGTATTCATGACCAGTGGAATATGTGTTATCTTCTGGGATATAATACCCTGCGTTCTCGTCCTCATCTGACTCTTGCTGGGCTACCGCATTGGGCATATCGTGGCGTGGATTGGATGCAGACCCCTCGGCCGCCAGCACCCCCGGGGCGGGCGTGAGGAACAGCCCGCAGAGGGCAATGATTACGAGTTGTCGCGCGTTCATGTCGCTTGGCTACGGAAACCAGCTAATTAATGCTTTTTCGGAAGAATTTTATAGAAATATACGCAAAACTCACTATTGCCGACCAATTGTTGGCTCCTTGCCATGTGCCGGGTCGAATCTAAACAGATGTTGTTCCGTATTCGTTCTGCCACCTCAAAACCAAAATACTCACGTGAGGATGTAATCCATATGGCGAGTGAATGTATGTGCCCGCTGTGTGATGAAGAGACGGATGAATGGCTCTGCGGTATCTGCTTCGATGCAGGCTGCGACGATCTCGAAGCAAAGTGCTGAGGAATCTGGAAGACATCTACAGAGAAAGCAAGGCGAGTGCCTCGGGGCTTGACCCCGAGGCGGTTCACTCCCGCCATACTTTTGGGGCCAGTTGGTGTGCATCCATATATGCGCGACCAGATCCGCGAACTTGCGTCCGACGGATACGTACGGATGGACGAGCTAGAGACCGAACTTGGTGCCACGCAGGAGGAGATTTTCGCCGTCATTCAGGAGATGAAACGGGAGGGCGTCCTCCGCGAGGATAGCCGCGTATACAATGACGATGGGACGATTCGGCAAATGACCGGATGGACGGTTACTGAAGAAAGCTGAAACCGAGCGGGAAACGGACGTATCCGTTAGTCCATATTCACTTCGATAGTCGTCGCGTGGTCGGATTCGACTTCCTGTTCCTCGCGGTCGGCAGGGGTGACTTCGGTCAGGTCGGACGACGGATTTTCGACGACTTCGGTCATGATGCCGTCGGGTGAGGGGATGGCCTCGAGATAGACACCGTCGCCGAGATCGTCAGTTCGGACGAGAAGGCGTTTGGTCTCGGTTTCGAACATCCGCAGGTCGTCTTGGCGGATGTTAATATCGGCGTCGACGGCGAGCGATTCCGATTCGATAACGCCGTTTTCGTTGGCCATGCCCGACACGAGGGCCTGCTGTGAGGGTGCCATTACACTACCGTTGTATGGTATGCGGGTACTAAATAGTTTCCATCTCGGAGTCTTACTGTATTCCAGCCACCTTCGAATCTGGCCAATCGGGGCGGTCTGCGATTGGTTGTACGCCGCGGGGGAGCAGGTAATATTCGTACACGCCCTCGGGAAGCTCCGCCGCCACATCTTCGTGTTCGTCGTGCATGATGTTGAGCGTCGACTTGCGGGGAATATGCACCCGAATCGGCTCCGAGTCCAGCGACTCGCCGTCGGGAATCACCGCATCGGTGAGAATGGCCAGATGGTTGTCTACGGGCAGATTGCAGCGGTCGGGGACGCGGTTGTCGGGGGATTCGGGTAGCCTCCGCACGGCAAAGTCGCCCTGCAACCGCATCCGTTCGCCCTCGGCAAGCGTGATACGGTCATCCCCGTCATAGTTTCTGTCGAACCCCATCACATCATGGAGATAGTCGCGTGTAATCTCCTGTTCGGGATCAAGTCGGGTGCCATCAATCGAATGGGCGAAGAGTCCGACAGGGGTGTCGTCGAGGCCGACCACGAACGCTTCTTCGGGAATCTCGCCACGAAACGTCACGCGTTCGCCGCGCGGGCGACGGTCGGACATTACGTCGGCACGCGTGTCGTGATCGTATTCGGGTTTCAGCACCGCAATATCCGCATCCTGAAAGACAATATGAATCTCGCCGTTCGTGAAGAGTTCGGTTAGTTCGTGCCCGCCGCCCGGCGTGAAAAACTGCTGCGGATCATCAACGCCGAGGAACCGCGCGGCAAGACGGTAATTCTTATCGCGAATTGCACCCAAGAGATCCGCCAGATCGGGATCGGTACACAGGCGGTCAAACTGGTCGGCGAGTTGGTCAAAACTCGTACGGAGATCTTCCTCCGCGAGCGGGGGCTCGCCGGGGTGGTTCCGTTGATACGCCATAGTCTTCTCGCCGAATGTCCCCCACCATGCCGTGTCGAGGTCGGCGACGAGCGGCTTACAGGCGTGAGGGTCCGCCGCGATACGATTCGTCGAAAGGGGTACGCCCTCGGGCTCGTATACGGGGCTTTCCAGCGTCCTGCGGTCGGGATCGACGTAGCCGTCGAATCCGTACGCATTGAAATCGTACTCCGAGCTTTTATCGGGAAGAACCTCGCGAACGGCCTCGCCGCGGTCCTGCTTGAAGTGGCGGAACGCAATGGGCCGGAGGGTCTTTTCGACGATAATCGACTGCAGTTTTTCAACAGTCTGTATATACGACCCGTAGTCGGGCATATGCCCACCCACAACGCGTGGTCTCTTATAATTAATGTATTGGAATTGGTATCAGTGGTTGCCCGTGAGAGGGAGCGCCGCCCTACTCCCTTTCAGAAGATGGCCCGACCTATCGTCACGAGGGATATCCCAATCGCTGCCTTAACTATCAGTCTCTGTGAACATGGGTTTTTGACTTCCAACCCGGTTCACGAGCCATTTTCGAATGCGGAACCGCAATTGCCCGAACCAGCGTTCCTCAATGAATTCCTCTTTCTGTTTCTCCGCGATCCGCCTTCGAATCTCCGTAATCCCCATTTCCTCAAACTCCTCCGTCGTCACACCGATGTACTCAGCGTTTTCCCGACGAAGCCGCCGCGTGAGGGCTCCAATATCGGGGTCGTCGTCCATGTGCGGTTCTAGGCATGGCTGTTACTTATTTCTTCAGTTGCCCGGGGGACGCATTGCGACCGTCGGAACACCCTACGACCCGAGCGTCTCGACCGTCTGTCGAATGTGGTCGAGCGCGGCGGCGGGGGACTCGTGGTGTGTCCCGGCCCCTGCAATCCACTCGTCGGCTTCTTTTACCCATACTTCCCACGATTGCGGGCCGACCGCCCCTCTCTCAAAATTCACGTTAATTCCAAGTGTTACGCCATACTCCTCGAATTCGTAATGCGCGTCTTTTGTCCACACCTCGGGCCAGTCCGCGGGGACGATGTGGTCGGACGCACGGTTGAGACGACGTGGTGAAACTCCGTTGATGGCTGGGTATTCGGGCGGCTGATCGGGGATATCTAGCTCGTGGCGAGAGGGGGCCTCGTCGGGATTGCTAGTCATGCATCTGCGAGTCGTGCTCGCGGCGGACAAGCGTGCCGTCCGCCAGCGCCTGTTCGACGCGTTCTTTCGGCACATCGACCTCATCTGAACCGACGCCGGTGGATTTGAACACGATAATATCATCGGGCTCAATGGCCGTGACCTTAATATAGACGCCCGACGCGGCAATTGGTCGCCAATCCGATTCGACTTTGAATTCATCGCCTTCTGAGATCTGCGTCATGTAGTCCACTAATCGATAGTCTCCCACAAAGGCGTTCGGGAACCGCCCGCGGCGAACTTTGCGGGGCTGCGTTGGACACCCGCTCCGTTTTGGATCACTCAAAATCTCGCGGTTTGTGTCTAGTACAGTACGCGTCCACCTCAGTGATCGTCTCCCGAATGGGGAATCCAAGGACACGATAGAGTCGGCGGGTTTCAACGAAGTACCCGCCATCATATCCAATCGTGTCGTGGCAGACCTCACAGTCCATCTCACGTTGCTCCCGTTCGCGGCTCTGCAGATGCTCGAAATACCCCTTTCCGCCGATGGTCATACCTTGTTGACATCCTCCTGCGCCTGAAGGCGCAGGAATCCCGAGCGTTGGGAATTTCAGGTCGTCAGTGTACCACCATCTCCCGCGGTGAGAATCCGGTGGAGAGGTCGTAAAGGTATACATCGGGCCGTGCCAAGCGGCCGGTACTCCTATCCTCGCCCGTATACAGTGAGACCGTGTTCATTTCTTCACGACTGCACCGGCAGGGCTCATCGGACTCAGAGTTACTTTTACTGTCTTCGTGTGTTTCGAGGTGGTCCTCGATCAGTTCGCCTAAGCCAAGGCGGATATTCTCCGCCCCGCCCACGTCACCATGAGCAACTATAGTACACTCATCACACATGTACAACCCGCGTTCGACACGATTTGCATCCCGCTCCTGCCCGCAATTACAACAGGTTTTCGACGTGCGGCGTTCCGACGAGCGGTGGAGCGTGATTCCGCATTCTTTCAACTTGTAGTCGAGCACGTCCGTCGCCGTCGCATACGGCCACGAGTGCAAGTCGAGATTGCCGTGTTTGCCCCAGTCCCGCGCGTCACCGTCCTCATCCGTGCGGATTCCCTTCGGTGAGCCGACGTACACGTCGCTCACACCGTGTGCCACGCACTGGTCGGCGACCGTCGCCGCCCACGCGTGGACAAACTGGTGCGAGCGTTCCGACTTCGTGTGGTGCAACTGCGTCGCGCGTTCGCCACGAGGGTCGTCGCACTTGGCAATCTCCTTGCTGAAATAGTAGTTATCCTGTTTCAGCCGATTGCCGGGGTATAACGCGGTGTCCCCCGTGCTATATGCGATGGCTGCAAACTGGCTGATGCCGAGGTCAATACCTGCGGTTTCCTCGCCCGGTGGTTCGGGCGTGGCTATCTCGTTTCGGTAAACCAAGTGCAACTCCCAACGGTTGAGCGCGTCGACGTATACCGCACGAACCTGCTGAATTGAGTCAATGTCCACGTCGCTTCGGATGTCGTATTCGACGAGGATGTATTCGCGGGCGTGTTCTGAAGACTTGTGGTTCTTACCCTTGGAGAGGCGGATCTGATCGTGTTTCGTATCGTGGCGGATGCCTTGTTGCTTCCACGTGACTGTCGAGCGCGGGTGCTCTTCGTGGACGCGGTTGCCCTCTGCGTCGTAGTAGTTGCGTTTCCTGTACCCGGGCGGGTTATCCCGCGGGTCGGACGAGCTATACCACGAGGAAAACGCTTCAGAAAGCTCCTCCAGAACTTTCTGACTGGACTGGCTATGCAGTCCCTTGTAGTTGTAGTGCGTTTTCAACTCGCTTTTCAACTCGTCCTCGTCGGGGATTTCGCCCGTCTCATCCCATTCGTGGCGGAGATAGTACAGGCCGACGTTCCAGAGTTTCGAGGCACTCCAACCGTGCTGGTCGAGCGAGGTCGCCACTTGCGCGTGGTTGGTGATCTTCGCTCGAAGTGTTCGGTTGTCGTGCATGGGCAAACCGCCGTACAATGCCGTAGGAGAGGCGGTATTGTAAGCGTTGTGGGAGCGGTCGGGCGTGTGGAAATTCCAGCCGCGCTGTCACGCGTCGGGAGTGTCATCAAGTGACGGCGCGTATCCACGGGCTAAAGCCCGTGGTATTGCGCCTGCCCCGCGTATAATTCCCCTCATCAACTCGATATCGCGTGTATTCGCGACTCCCGATAACAAACATCGGACGACCCCGCTCTTGCGCGGCGTAGCCGATATGCGTATTGGCCATCTGCCGCTGTTGGGCACGGATGGCCCAGCCAACGGTGAACAGCGCAAGTATTCCACCCATTGAAACCAAGAGCAAAACCCTCGTTTCCGCTGGCAGTAGCCGTCCCATGAGTCCGTAGACACCCATCCCCAAGACGAAGTACACACAGATCGCCGGGAGCACGAATCGTCTGAACCCTTGTTTGACATCGTACGTTCGATCCAGTTGATCGTCATCGTCAGAGTGGTGTGGACACATTGGTATCACCTCAGATGAATGGAAGTGCCAGCGCGAATCCGAGCAATACCCCAGTGGTCAGAAACGGTATTCCTGCGTATCTGGATTCGTCAAATGGATCGAGAAAAATAACCGTAAGTGCGAGGATGTACCCCGCGAGGGCCGTTATCGCGGGCAGTGGAATTGCACTGGAGAACGTTTCCGCCACCGCGACGATAAACATCCCGGGGACTGCTACATCTCCGAATCCAAGGAGACGAATCGGAGTGTCTTCATCCAGTTCAAGTGCGCCGCGAAGAGATCCGCCCTGTTCAGGAATCAAAAACATCACGGGGAGTCGAAGCGAGAGACCACTGTCGACCAGCCGGTCCATCACGCCAGACCGATGCACAGCGATGAAATCATACCCAGACAGTACGATTAACGCTCCTACAAGGAATGGGAGACCGATTCCCGAGTACGTAACGATAATTGGCGGAACGATACATAGTCCTGCGGCGTTGATCGCCACCCAGTCATATTGCGTATACAATGCGGCGTAGTACAGAAGTGTGACAGCAACTGTCCCACTCCCAATGGCGGTCGCCAGCCAGTATCCCCCAATGTGATGGTATAGACCTCCGCCAACTGCGGCAAGTAGGGCTCCGCTAACGACCAGTGGCCAGTGACCGCGGCGGTGTTTCGATTTCCCCGCGTAGTTCAGACCCCCGAGAACAACTGCATAGAACACCATCATGTGCAGGTGGTCCGCAAGGGATATTTCTCCTGAACTACCGCTTGCTATCGGTCCCCCGATTGAAACCTCAGATACGTGGAGCCAGAGAGCGGCAACGAGTGTGAGAATAGCGAGCCCTCCAAGCGCGACGACCGGAACGAACTCCCCATATCGGGGCCGTGAATTCCCCTCATGGGCAACAGTTTCCGCCATATATGAGCAGGGTTGTCCTGTATGATCAAAAATCCCTCGATGGCGAGAGTCGCCCCCAGTCCATATATCAATTTTGCCGTAATTGCGAAGGATTATACGACTCTATCTCAACTATTCCCCTATGGTCCAGTTTGGAAACATCCCCCAACTCACCCGCTCTATTATCACCCTTGTGGATGAGAACGAAACGTTTGATGACCGCGACTGGGGCATCGTGGATAGTTTCGCGGGCACGTACCGCATTTACTGCGAGCGGTCGGCCAAGATCGTCCTCGACGATCTTAATGGCTATCCAAATGTCCCCGCGATTATCGAAATCCAACAGGCGCAAGCGGCGCTCGATATCGACCCCTACCAATGTCGGGATACGCTCCGCCACTATATGAACTGGGCGTATCGCTACGGGGCGAAACGGGCGGATGAAGTAACCTATCCCGATGACGAATACCGCGGTGAGGCCCAGACGACGCTTCATCTACATGCGGAGGATCTCATCGAATCGGGGGAGGCGACGGTGAACGATATGGCGCTCGCGTTCAAGCTGGCCTACGAGTATCACAACGAACGGCAGTTGAACACATCTGGTGAGCAAGCGGACTCGCTGCTGGAATTTTACGACCGTGTTCATGGGCAGGTCGTCGAGCTTGTGGCGCGAAAGGAGCCGGATCTCAACTGGGATCTGCTCGGGGGGTGGTTCAACTCGGGGCGGCGGATGGCGAACGAGGAGGCACATGAACAACTCGGGCGACGAAAGGGCCGACGCGAGATTATCGAGGAACTGCGGGCGACGGAGCTTTCGCTCGATGAGTGGCTTGCCGAAAATACCGACTGAGAAGTTAATCGTCGCTCCCAACGGACTGGGATTGCGAGATATCGACGGACTGACTCTGACTAACCGTCCCAGTGCCGCTGGCCGACTGATGTTGGCTGACCGACGCGCTCTGGGATTGAATCGCATTACTCCTGCCGCTTGCCGATTGACTTTGCGAGATATCTACCCCCTGCGATTGCTGGACGGTGGGCGTGTGTTTCTTCCCATGACCAGTTCCATGTCCCGTCTTTGTCTTCTCACCGAGGTTGGCGGATTGGCTCTGCTCGACGCTGACGGACTGCGCCTGATCAAGTTTCGGCGGCTCTGGCGTTTTCTTGTGAGTGGGCTTCCGTTTCGGCTGGTGTTTCGGCTGGTGCGTCGGTGGCTTAGCCCTGTGGTCGCCCGCTGCACGTTGCGTTTGATACTGTGAGAGGTCAGCCCGCTGCGCGAGGTCAATAGCATCCTTTCCGGCCTCTCGGGCGATGTACTGCAGTTGATCGACATCAGCGGTTTGCGTCTGGATGAGAGTTTCTTTTGCGGCAATCTCGGTCGCCCGCTGTACCTGTTTGATATTGGTGTACTGATCCTGCTGGATGTAGGCTCCTTTCGCAACCCCGCCAACGACAGCTTGGATCTGCTCCACGTTTGCCCCCTGTTGCTGAACCAGCGCGCCTTTCGTCGCCCCCGCAGACGCTTTTTGGATCTGCGTGACCGAGACATCCTGTTCCTGTCGAACTGCTCCGACGGCCCCCTTCATCGCCGCCACCTTCTGAGTCTGGCTTACATGGACGTTCTGTTCCTGTGCCAGTTTGACCCCCTGTGTCGCTCCATACTCAGCGGCCGCACGTTTCTGAGTCGGTTTCTTACCTTTTCCCGAAGCCGTGACTGATCCTGTACTCACTCCGATAGCGAGGCTACTAGCAAGCCCACTTAAAACAGCGCGGCGCGAACACGTTTCCGCTCGTGTCAGTGAAAATCTCATCGTAGTTGAGGTACTTGAGGGAGCGCCAAAAGACACCACCATACGTTTGCAAGCCGACAGAAGCTGACTCTCACCCAACCAAGAAGATACGTAAAGCACTTACGGACCCAATTCATCAGCCCATCTAACGCACGAGTATATGGACAAGACGTCACTACGCGCCGTCGTACTCCCACGTCTCGGGATTGACCCGCGGGCACTTGCGGCGTTCCGCATCGCCGTAGGGCTCGTACTACTCATCAATCTGCTCGTCTATCGATTGCCCAATCTCACACCATTTTATACCGATTCGGGAGTGTTTCCGCGATCTCTCCTCGCAGAGACGCATCCGCTCTTTGCAAGGTTCTCTCTCCACGCGCTATCAGGGGCTCTCTGGTGGCAGGGGCTGCTCCTCGCACTCGCGGCGGTCGCGGCACTCGCTCTCCTCGTTGGGTATCGAACCACCCTTGCGACCGGGATCTCGTTCCTCCTCTTGGCGTCCCTGTACGCACGAAATCCATTTGTCCTCAATGGCGGCGATTCGATTTTGCTCACGTTCCTGTTTTTCGGGCTGTTCTTACCACTCGATAAGCGATGGGCTCTCGGGGGCACTCGCGACGAGTCCTCTGACCGCCGCATCCTTTCGCTCGCAACGGCATTCTTCCTCGTCAATTTCACAACGATCTATACCGTCAATTCGCTCCTCAAGTATCAGAGCGACGCGTGGATGGCAGGAACGGCGGTGCCCCGCGTCTTTCACGTCGAGGGGTATATTGTCCGGCTCGGCCCCTACTTCGCAGAGTTCACTTCGCTCCTCACGGGCGTCAACTGGTCATGGATCATCCTCCTCTCTCTCGCCCCCCTACTGCTACTCGTCACTGGGTGGGCTCGAATCGCGCTTGTCGCGGGGTTCATGTCCGCACAACTCGGAATGGCCCTGACCATGCGACTCGGCGTATTCCCACTTGTTATGATTGCGGCACTGCTGACCTTCCTTCCGCCCCGGGCGTGGGACCCCGTCGAGAGCATTGTTCGCAACAGCGATCTTGCCACAACGGCTCGCACATACGGCGGGACGGTTGACCATACACCGCCCCGACTGTTCCACCGCGTCCCGTCCATTGTGCGTCGTGGGGTTCACGTCGGTGGAACACTCGTACTGGTACTCGGATTTACATCGCTACTGGTCTGGCAGGGGGCTGGGACGGGACTTGTTGAGGCCCCCGCGGACAACCTCGATGGCGCGCTGGCGAACGCTGGCTGGTCATTTTTCGCACCGCACCCGCCAGACACGGCTGGGTGGTATCTTGTCGAGGCGGATTCGGTAACTATGACACTCGGGGGGCAGGAGATTACCTCTGACCGCCCACCAGATATCGCGGGGAGCTATCCATCCACACTGTGGCATCGCTATGGGAATGAATTGCCGTTTGCCAGTGATCGGCATCAGAAACTGGTAGCGGAGTACGCCTGTGCGAACGCGGGGGAGGACGTCGATTCTGTGACGCTCTACTATGTTGAGCAACCCGTGGATGCAAACGGACCGAATGGGGAGCTTACGCGATATCGTCTCGCAGAGACCACGTGCCCATCACCAACGTGAACTGTGGCGATACTTCCGTTGAGCCCTACCTCTCCCAGTCGAGACGTGGATATCCGCCCCCGATGTACCACCACTGCCCTGTGTCCCACATATTTGTCCGAGCCGCATCTCCAGTCATCTCGTCGGTTGTCAATGGCGTCCCATACGAGGTTGACGCTCCAGTCGGCGACGTTCCAGATTCTTTATCCCAATACGCATTATTGATGTTCGAAGAATCGGCACTCCATGACCGGATCAGCCCGTGTTTTGTATCGCTTGTAACGGTACCGGTCGCGTAGACTCGTTGGACACTGTTCCCGCCCGAAGCCCAGTAGTATCCAATCAGACCCGCACCGTATCTACTACCACTGACATCGCCGCGCGCATATGAATCCGTGATGACCGTATTCCCGCCTTCCCCAAGGAGTCCTCCCGAATAGCCCGGTTTTGGGTATGCTGTGGGATCGTTCGGATTAAGACGCACGTCCCCCATCGCAAACGAATTTTGTATCGTCGCGCCTCCCCATGTCGTTCCCACGAGCCCCCCGGCCAGCGAGTCTTTGTCATAATACCCCGACCAGAACCGCGTTCGGCTTCCATAAACCGTCCCCGTTGCGGAGGAATTAGAGATTGTCCCGCTCGTCTCCCCCACAAGACCGCCAGTAAATGTCTCACTGGCCTCCGCTATATTCGAGCTATCATCGATGATCGTCCCATCGGGATTACACTCGACGTCATCGTCGGAATTATTAAGATTTCCATCGTTGGATGCACAGTTCCAAATCATATTTCCTGTCACCGTTCCAGTTGCATGCGAGTTCGAGATTGAGCCTATAGAGGTTCCAACGAGTCCGCCAACCGCATTTTTCCCACTCACGTCGACATCCGCAGTCGACTGTTGAACCGTACCTGCCCCATTATTCAGCGAGCCCACTATTCCCCCAGCGATCCAATTCTGTGTGGAGCTATTTGAACCGATCTCCCCCGTTACATGCACGTCCTTGACTTCGGTTCCGTCATATGCCCCACCGACCACTACCCCCACTTGACTTGCCGCGTTGACTGTTGCATCCTCAATGGTGACATCTCGAATAGTCGCTCCGCTTGTTGACCCAAACACCCCAACGAAGCTCTCTGAACCGCGATTGATTGTCAGGCCAGTGATCGTATGGCCCTCGCCGTCAAACGTGCCCGTAAACGGAGTTCCCGTCGTTCCAACGGGCTTAAATCCGCGTTCACTATGCCACGCTGGAGTTCCAGACGCATCAATATCGTTCCCTAATGCGTACGCCTCGCCCGGACGCTCCCGCATACAGTGGAGTTCACGATCTACCGTAATGACATAGGCAGTTGTTCCATCATCCAACGTGGTTGTCTTCGCGGTGTTGAAGTAGTCTGTACAATAGGAACTGAACCCGCCATCGGGCGCGCTGTAGTATGGAAAGCTATACGACCCGCGGTAAAACTCCTCGCCGTCCATAGAGCGGATCACTTTCTCAACACCGTCTTCGGTCTGGCCGATGATAGACAGACTCGTACAGGACGGGTCATGAAGTCGCTTGGCAATACCCTCTTTGACCACAGTCACGGAGGATGAAGTGTCGTCGCACACTAGACGGATTTTGTCCGCGTTCCCCATTTCGGCCACTTCCATCTGATACTGTCCGCTTTCCGATGCCTCGACCTGCGCGGTCGCGTCAAATTTCGTTGGAATGCCGTTACTAGCTTCAAATGCGATAAATGCGACAGTTGATGCCACAATCACGACGATCACAAGAAGAAGCGCGACGCCAACGACTGTCGACATCCCCGCTGAGGACCCCGAACTCTGCCGCGCTATGTCCATATATATTCCTATCTAAAATAGTGAATAAAGATGTTTGGAATAGCAGACCGCGGGGGAGACGCCACACAATGATAATAGAGACCGATCAGACTGGCAGACCTATATGATAAGATTTATTTAGCCACGTTCGAAATGGGGGGTGTAGGCAGAACAACGTCCGACTCGATGAGACGGCAGGCTCCCGATACCGGGTTGCCGGGCGTTGTTGGAGTCACGTGACTCCGTCGGACCCCGCGGTTCGACCACATACCTACACACATACACACATATACACACCATGGTTGAACTTCAAAACGAATCCGACTACGACTTCACCGACATCTCGTCGGAGGAGAAACGAGTCTACGACTACGGCGAGGAAGAACTGGTCATCGACAATCCCCAGTATCTTGCGGTGAGCGATAGCGGTCACCGAGTGCTGGATGGCGACGGCGTCAGCCATTTCATCCAGTACGGCTGGAAGGCCATCCACTGGGAAACGGCAGAGGACGAGCCGCACTTCGTCAAGTAGCGTTCTCGGCATACCCTCATTTTTTTCGGCAGTGTGGGAGCGTGTTCCCCCTATGTTTAACTGGAGCGACTTCCTAGCGAGGGTATACAATGGCACGAACAATGGAGAAAATTGTCGGAGTCGTAGATGCGAATCCGAGCGATCCAGACACACCAGATACTGACGAAATGTACGGCGAGCACTACGTCTGGGTCATGAAGCTCCAGCAAAATTCCGAGGACCCTACTGATCAAACCCTCGTCCGCGAACTGCGGTCGCTGGAAGATATCCCAGCAGTCCCCGCGGGAGAGTCGAATACCTGAGAAACTTGACTAGCAGTACTGGTAGCACGAGTTCTTCATTCTGGACCTTAACACTATGTCGGGAATCACAGACCGCATAACCATTATATTCGATTAGTATATACGTAGTGGCATGGTGGGGTTATCGAAGTGGAGTACCGTATTATTCGTTTTTTGGTTTGTAGTAATTTTTGCAGTTAGTATTGGACAGATTGTGACTCTTATACAAACCAGTAACCCTTCTACAGCACTGAGCGTGATTCTTCTCGTATCGTTCAAGGGGATGTGTTATCAAGGAATGGTCGAGATGTTTCTAGAGACATAGCAATAAGGAATCCATATCTCCTGTTAGGAAGACGCATCAGCGTTGGAGGGGGCGGAAAGTAGCCCGTCGTTGGATTCGGAGTGGTAGGTGGCTTCCGCCACGGGGACGGTGCCCTGTGGAATCCACCTCGCAACTAGTTTGAAGAGAGCATCACCCCTGATGTCGATTGTGTCTTCCATTTGGCCGCATCAAAGCAGGTGAACACGGAGACACCACGCGAGCAATTCCTCACAAATACGGCCCGCACGTACGACCTGCTCGAGCATTGCCGCGAGACCGGGGTTCACAACATCGCGTTCGCATCCTCTTCCACAGTCTATGGCGAGGCTCCACCGCCGACGCCAGAAGATTATGCGCCACTCGAACCAACCAGCCCATATGGGGCCAGTGAATGACCGCGGGGTCGAGCCCCGCGGCTTCCAGCCTTACGGCGTGGACTTCCTGTTTCTATAACGGTGTGTTTCACGATCAACCGCAGAGCGCGCAGGGACTCCAGTCTCCGCAGGCGGTGTGATTCGGGCCGTCCCAACCCTACTCGAGGGTGATGCACTGGTCGAATACACCACGGTGTCGCCGCCCCTTTCGAAGGACTTTAAGCGACACACGTGGTCACGAGTGGGCATCACACATATGCTTAGCTGTGGAATCACTTGACCCTGTCGAACCCAGTTAGCGGCGAGGAACGGCTTCATCCCCGAGGTCAAGCCTCGGGGCATTCGCCTCTACCGCCTGTAAACTCGCCGACGAGGGGCTTCTTTCGACATATGCGCACACGCATGGGTTTACAGTGTGGAACTTCCGATTTGCCAATGTCGTCGGCTCACGCCTTCGCGGGGCGGTGATTCCCGACTTCATCGAAAAACTTCGGGCGGACCCATCAGAACTTATCATCCTCGGGAACGGAGACCAGCAAAAATCCTACCTCTACATCGATGATTGTGTCGATGCCATCACTCACATCGTTGAGGAGACGGACGACGCGATGAATACGTTTAACCTCGGCACCGATGGGACGACTTCCGTGACACGCATTGCGGATATCGTGAGCACGGAGATGGGCGTCGACCCCGAGTATGATTATACTGGTGGTGACAGGGGAGGGAAGGGGGATATTCCGAAGATGCGGCTCGCTATTGACCGCCTCAGAAACACAGGATGGAGTCCAGAATACGGAAGTGACGAGGCCGTTCGATTGGCAACACGCGACCTTATCGCCGAACTAGATTGATCGGCAAATATGGTTGGCTCATGTGACGTCCTCTCCCGCCGTGAACGGCGGGATTTTCTCGCTGCTTAAATATAAGACGTTCAGGGCGGAGGTATAGTAGTATATACCGTCGTTTGTTAACACTCTAAATATACGGATTCAACAGTAACTACTAAATAGATAGAATGGTGATGGACATACACGCGGTACTGGTATACACCATTACCGATATATTACGCATGTCGAAAGCAAGCGAATCCCATATGGTTTCAGAAGTACTTCCCGGGGCGGGCGAAGCAAACCTCAGCGAAGACGAGGTGCGACGCCGCCTTCCCGAAGTGGAATTGATCGACGATCCTCACCTCCGGCATATGGTGATCGAAGCCCTGCAGTACACGCCAGACTACTGGTGGGAGGTAGCCGCAAGTGTCTCGGGCAATTACCACAATGAGTTCGCCCGCGGCGAACATGGGTTATGGATTCACACAAAAATGGCAGTCACTGTGTACGACCGCCTGATCGACTCGTGGGTGTATCAAGGCATTCTCTCCGAGTACCATGCGGATTGCGTGTTGGCGGGTATTTTGCTCCACGATATGTTCAAACAGGGATTGCCCGAGGATCGTGATCCGGACGATTATACCACTGAAGATGATCACGATGTGACTGCCGCGCGATGGCTTCGAAAACACACAGAACTCCCCTACGAAGTGATCCATGCGGTTGACGCGCATAACGGACCGTGGTACGAAGGGGCGGAACCTAAAGAATCCGGAGGCAACATCGTCGCGTCGTCGGTGGCGCAAATGACTCATATCTGCGATATGGTGGCTTCTGATAGTGATATGACAATGGGGATCTGGAAACCAACGGAAGAAATTCTCGACGTCTATCCTGATATCCCCACGTCAAACCTCGGTTAAGGGAGAGCTGGGACGAACACTCGCGGTCGATGACCGTCAGTTATCGGGGGACACGCGGTCGAAATAGTCGTCGAGAAACTGTTCCCGTTCGTCTTCGTCGAGTGTGTTGAGGTGGTCGAGTAGTTGCTGAAATTCCTCGCTTTGGACAGCCTCGATCAGGTCTGCGTATTCCTCAAGCTGTTTCATTCGATTCCGCCCCTCGTCATCGAAGAGCCGCTGTTCTTCCAGATGTCGCTTGTCACGACCATGAATGGAGTCAGCAGCATGGGCAACGGCCCACCCGTCGTATCCTGCCTTCCCTGCGATAAATATGCCATCGGACAGATTTGCGCGGAAATATTGTGGCGAATTGGGGATCTCGGTTCCCGAAACGCGAAGGACGCCGTCATATTCGTCCGCGGAGGTGTCTCGATTGGCGTCATCCGGCCAGAACTCGATGAGTGTCTCCACACTCTGGGCGAGCGTTCCGCGTTCCATATCCGCCTCAAAATCTCCCCGGGTCATCGTTCGTACATGCTCATTAAGTTTGACCAGTGTAATCCCAGTTTGCTCTAGCGGAGCGTCGGTGCGCCGTCTCTCAATACTGGTTTCATTTGCGTCGGCTGCCCGCGGCAGTGCATGCTCGATATCGTGGAGGAGTTCGGTCATATAGCAATGCATGCATGCGAGGTTCTTGAAGATGGCGGCGGGGGGATCGCACCAACAATATGGCTCCCGTAGAAACCCCTAAACCAGTGGGCGTCGGACAGTAAGGTATGGTCGATCTAGAGAAACTCAACGACCAGACCGCGTGGAGCGACCGAGAATCAACGGACAGGTATGGTATCGAGCATGCCACGTACCCGATTGAAATCGTCGTTGAACGCACGGGTTCCAACGCAGATGAGAACGAAAATTGGGAGACATGGCTCAATGTGAATGACGAATCGTTTGAATCTGAAATCCCCCCGCTTCTTGTCACTGAGACGTTCGAATTCCGCGAACAAGCCGTTTCCTTTGCCCGAGAGTTGGCGTATGAAGGCGGAATTGAACAGCGGCTGTGATCCCCACCTAGACGAACGCTCGTTCGGGGTCGGTGTCGCCATCGCTGTCCCCTTCAGCAGAGAACTGCTCCTCGAGTTCTTCGTAGTGGGATCGCGTCTGCGTATCGACACTGGGAGCCATCCCACTCAGCGCGTCTTCGAAGTGCGCTTTGGTGAGACGAATCGTCCCCACGGTCTCGCCGATTTCCTCTGGATCGACGTCGTGGATGAACTCTCGCGATGCCGCCATCGACGCTTCGCGGCAGATCGCTTCGATATCAGCACCAACGTAGCCATCCGTCTGTTCGGCCAGCCAGTCGAGATCCACATCGTCCGCCAGCGGTTTGTCCTGCATGTGAACCGTGAGTATCGCATGGCGTGCGTCTTCATCAGGGACGGGGACGTGGATGTGGCGGTCCAGTCGACCGGGTCGCAGTAAGGCACTGTCGATCAGGTCGGGGCGGTTCGATGTCGCGACAACGACCACATCTTCAAGATCTTCGAGCCCATCAAGTTCGGTCAGCAATTGGGAGACGACGCGTTCCGAGACCTCGGAGCCGCCACCCGACCCAGATCCGCGCTCGGTCGCAATTGCGTCGATCTCGTCAAAGAAGACGACGGTCGGGGCGTTCGACCGCGCCTTCTCGAACACTTCGCGGATGCCTTCTTCAGACTCACCGACCCATTTGGAGAGGAGTTCGGGCCCCTTAATCGAGATGAAGTTGCTATCGCTCTCGTTGGCGACCGCTTTCGCCATGAGCGTCTTCCCGGTGCCGGGCGGACCGTAGAGGAGCACACCCTTCGCAGCACTCATGTTGAGTTCATCGAACACTTCGGGATAGTCGAGCGGCCACTGAACGGTCTCACGGAGCCGATCTTTCGTGTCGGCGAGCCCGCCAACATCTTCCCACGAGACGGCGGGGACCTCAACGAATACTTCGCGGAACGCCGAGGGCGTGACACGCGTGAGTGCGTGTTTGAAATCGTCTTCTGTGACATGGAGTGCGTCGAGGACATCCGCGGGAATCTCATCCGACTCGAGGTCAATTTCTGGGCGCACGCGGCGAAGCGCATTCATCGCCGACTCTTTGACGAGACTCTCCAGATCGGCCCCAACGAATCCATGGGTATTGTCCGCATAGTGATTGAGCGTCACATCCTCCTCAAGAGGCATCTCGCGCGTGTGGACTTGGAGGATCTCAAGTCGCCCATCACGGTCCGGCACACCGATTTCAAGCTCGCGGTCAAACCGTCCGCCACGACGGAGTGCGGGGTCAAGGGAGTCGACACGATTCGTTGCGGCGATGACCGTCACGTTACCGCGCTCATCGAGCCCGTCCATTAACGTGAGCAATTGGGCGACAATTCGGCGTTCCGTATCCCCATCGGCGTCGTCACGCTTCGTCGCAATTGAATCAATCTCATCGATGAAGATAATTGCAGGGGCGTGCTCTTCCGCCTCTTCGAAGACCTCACGCAGCCGTTCCTCAGATTCGCCATAGTATTTCCCCATAATCTCCGGTCCGGAGATCGTCTGGAAGTGAGCGTCCACCTCGTTGGCGACCGCTTTCGCCATGAGCGTCTTCCCAGTGCCGGGCGGACCGTTCAGCAGAACACCCTTCGGCGGCTCAATACCAAGGCGATTGAAGAGTTCGGGATGGCGCATTGGGAGTTCAATCATCTCCCTGATTTCGGCTAGCTCGTCGCCGAGCCCACCGATATCTTCGTACGTGACGGTGGGCGTGTCGAGCCCGTCATCGTTGCTGTCCGTCTCAATATCTTCGACTGGGCTGTCGCTAATGGTGACGGACGTGGACTCAGTGACAACAACGGGATCATCGGGATCTGTCGATACAACCGTCACCGGGAATGACTGCGAGCTAGATCCAAGCAATCCAAGACTAAATGAGACTGTTTGGCCCTGCATGAGTGCCCGCCCATGTAACTTCTTCCGAAGATACGGCTCAAGCTCCCCGCGGATGGCGAGCGACCGTGGAAGTGCGAGGGTCAGCGATTTGGCGGGGGTCACATCGGCCTTCTCAACGGTCACAGTGTCGTCAATCCCAACGCCCGCCTCTTGTCGTAATTGCCCATCGATGCAGACGATGTTTCCAGCTTCGCTCGCGTAGCCGGACCAGACACGTGCGACGGTCTGGTCCGTTGTCTCTCCCGTAAGTACGACGAAGTCCCCGTTCTCGACGCCAAGAGACTGCATTGCGTTCGTATCAATTGCGGCGAGCCCGCGGCCCGCATCTTTCTGGTGAAGTGGTTTTACAGTGAATTTCATGGTTGATCTGATGAGGGAAGAGTGCACAGCGCACCCCAATCACCCGTCCCCGGGCGGGTCGTGATGTTGCAAATACAGCTATTGGTATACTGTATAATCAATCACACTAACTAATAGTAAGCAGTTATAGTATATAAGTGTTCCTACAAGACACCGTTCATGGATGTCCCCTCACCAGTAGTGTCCGCCGCCACTATCCTTTGTTCCCACTCTACGCGACGGGTTGCGGTTGGCATTGATATCAAGATGATGTGACTGTAATCGGATGTAACAGTTTCCATACGGTTTTATGGGTCATGCCATCATCGATACACGTATGAACCGTCGAAAGCTGCTCGCGGTCGCGGGCGGAAGCCTCGGATTGGCCGGATGCCTCGCCAACGCCGACACCGACACGGCTGCCACGCTCGCCCAGACACAGAAGCAGAATGGCGGCGGCAATCTAGACGTGTCGTTCGAATCGTGCACACGGGCGGCGGTTACCGGGTCCTTTGAACAGAACGACGTTGCGTTCGCCAACACGGGATTCTACGACAAGAACGGACTGTACGGCAACACCCTCCTCGAAAACGGCATTGTGTTCGGGGAAGATGTTGAAGCAGACTTCACTGGTACCGTCGTCTTCGAGATTTGCCGCCACTCCCCCCGCGTCGAAGAATACACCGACGTGATCATCGTCAAAGTCCCCGACTACGGAAGCAACGGCACCGTCATTGAATCCCTCACCACCCGCCGTGATGATTATAGATCGGTGAGTGCGACGCACGGAAACCCACACGCCCAAGGCTGCCTCAACGAGATGAAGCAGAACGGAGGTGGTTCTGATAACACTAACAACGATAACACCGGCAACAACGATGACCCAGAGAACGGAAACAATAACGGGTCAGAGGGAACGGCGGAATTCAAGATCCCATCTATATCGCCGAATACGCCCATCCCCTCTGGACAGGATTTCCGAGTCGATGCGAGAATCCAAAACACTGGCAATGCAGAGGGTACCCGAACCGTTCGGCTTCGTGTCGGCGATACCCCGCAACAGGTCGATTCCACACGCTTGACGCTCGCACCGGGAGAGTCAAAGACGGTTACTCTTGGGTATACTACCCCACAAATAGACAACGACGACGAGTTCCCAATCCGCGTGAATGTGGGAGACGAAGAAGCCTCACAAATCGTGCTCGTCCGCGGAACGTGACCTTCTCACAGGGCGGGTGATCCGTGGGAGTGTGGCCTATGTTATTCCCGAATCTGAGAAAGTGAAGAATAGTACGAGTACGATGAAAAACAGAAATAGCGCCATGACGAACGCGAGAAGAAGAGCAATATGTCCAACAATCGCGTGACGAACGATTTGACCTCTGGACGCGTCGGGCGCTGCCCATGACAATACACTATAACTAATGATCATGCTCATTCCCCAGATCCCCGTGAGCAATCCGACTGGGACTGCCCCCGAAAGCTCTACCCCTGTCCAATCGACCCCCTGTAGCACCGCGAAGTGAAGACACGTATACTGAAACGTGAGTCCAACACTGCCTAGGAACTGGTATCCCGTCTCGACCCATCTTGATGCGGGGGGAGAAGTACGGGACATGGGAAACAGCATCCCATATCCCGTTAGATGACGCAGTATTCGGCCCGCCGCCCAAACAAGGAACGGGAGCAGAAGAAGCCATCCGCTCCCGATCCGCCGCTGGGTAACGGAAAGAAAAACAAGTCCGAAGCCCGCCGCTACAAACAGCCCGCGTACCGCGCGCTGTCTCTCTGACAACGTTTCCCCCATACGCCGACGTACGGCGTCACCCCGAATAATTGTTCTCCGCCATACTATGGTAATTCTCTGTGCCTGCTATGTTGATTCCCCTCTTTTTTATACAGGCGGTCGGGGCGAATATTACGGGATGATCGGGATAGTGTCCGATTCTCTCACTCGTCCATATCCAATCGGGATTCGACCGCCTTCAACCGTTCATCGATCTCGAGAATGAGGACAATCGCCATTCCACAGACACCGCCCACAATTGCCCCGCACAGTACTCCGACCAATCCCCCAACAATCCCGCCAAGCAACCCACTCACAATGCCTCCGAGTAGCCCCCCGGTAAGGAGGCCAACCAGTGCTGCGAGAAGCGCTGAGACCCCAACGATGAGTGTATTTCTGTCACTTTCCATATGGACCCGATTATCATCCAAGCGTATAGGTGCATCTCCACCGTGAACCCGCGATATATCAACAAACATGTCTACCCCTATGCGACGTCCCCCCGATCCAGTCCCGAATGCTTAACACGGCGCTCCCCGTACTCCATTCCAAATTGGCATGCCCAACCAGAAATCCCAGATGGAAGACAGAGATGCTTCCCATGATGAAGCCGAAACGGGGGAGTATGAACAGGAAAGCCTCCGACGCGCCGCAGTTATTGAGAGATACGAGAACCTGCGTGCCCAGCGGGATAAGTGGCAACAGGACGAGGTCGATACAGAGAGTGAGGGCGAGACGGAGAGTAACGGTGTCGGACTCGTAGCAGCGTGCCGAGAATTCCTCAATCCCCACCGAACACAGAAATCGATTGTTGATATTAAAACCACGCCTTCTGTTGATGCCGAATCGCTCGATGAGGCGTTGGACCCCGGCGAAATTTCTCTTCTCCGATTCGTATTCGCAGATGGAACGAAAACGAAATGGTACTCATTTGATGGCAAGGAATTGGATGATATTGTTGAATTCTACGCAGACGGGAGCCTCGGGAGAATGCTTGACCCGAGGGTGGAAGTAGAGGTATATCCTCAAACATTCGACATACAGTCTGAGAACCGGATAGAAATCATGTTTCCCACGCCTCGTGATAAACACACGGGGCATCTGAAGTATCAGGTACAGCGACGACTGAACGCCCTAAACACGATTGAATTCAACAACGAGACCCTGAAGCATCTTCAACCGAAAGCGGCCATCTCAAGTGCTCTTGTGTTCGGGACGATTATTCCGCTGGCACTAGTATCCGTTCTGTTTCTAAGCGATCCTGTCTGGTCCATAGGGATAGCCATAGCGATTGGACTGTGTGTGCATCTGGTTCAGATGATATACATCGATGAAACAATGTACCAGCATGAAACGTATATGATAAAGGAACATTATTGGTTCCTCTGGATTCCGCTCCGCTATGTTTGGAGCCAAATCGAGGCCGGACTCGGACGTCTGAACCAACGTTGACATCCTCCCCGCCCTGAAGGGCGAGGGTTCCCGAGCGTTGGGATAATAATACCGTACCGGCTCGACTGCTAGTGCGAAATAAGGCGGCCGAACCGTACTATCTTAATGCAGCGGGAGAATCCCGCCGTTCACGGCGGGCGAGGGCGTCACCGGTTGTCAGCGACAGCGTCCTCACCGTCGCGCAACCACACAGTTTTCCACTCGCCAGTATCGAGTGACACGACAGCCACCTCCCGTGTGCTTGGATGCTGTTCGAGATGGGCTTCCACCTTCTTGCGATACGTCTGATGCGATAACACTGCTCCCATTGCCCCGTGCGAGAGCGATCCATCGGACTGCTCCGTGTAGTACTGCATCGGCTTCCAGCCGCTTCGCGCTGGGAGGATCATGAATAGACAGAGCCCGTCGAGCCCATGCCGCAACACGCGACCAAACGTCGTTTCGCCCTGTTCGACGACAAACTCCCCGCGCCCTGCCTCCGATGCCGCCTGTGTGCTACTCATACCCCTGCGTATGATCCCCGGCATAATGAATTTATGGATGACTCTCATACAGTATATTTCTCAAAACCAATGCTATATGCCAATCTTTAAGGGGCTCTGCGGTGAGGCTACTACTGTCATGACCCCAGACCCAATCGACGAGATGCGAGAGACGCTCCAGCGGGCGGCGGATCAACGCTCCGAACGGATGGACGGCGACACGTACGATCCCGAAATCGGATACGTCGGCGATGAAGACGGCGGTATCCTCGCCGCATACGTGCCTAACGAACACCGTGATTCGGTTGAACAGACCGCCGCCGACCTCGATCTGAACGTGGTGGTCTCCCACGAAGTCCCCCAAAACAAGGAGACTGTTATTTCGTTCGAATTTGGAACCGCCAAAACCCCCGCCTGAGGGGGTAGTTCACACAATAACAGCGCGGAAACCCACGGCTTTAGCCGTGGGTAGCTGACGTCGTACGAAGAAAAACCTCGCTTGCTACTGTCGAAGACGGCTCACCAACAGGGATCGTCCGCGGAGCGTTCGATTTCCGTGACGAGGTCGGCCTCGGTGATGACGCTGGGGTCGATGCTCTCAACGTTTTCGTACACTTCGACCCGCCCGAGAACCGTGTAATCGTCGACGTCCAAGACGTCGGTGATGTCGATGGTCTCTGGCGGAGAGACCCAGACTGTCTCGGTGCCGCTTGCGACCGGATCTGGTCCGTCGTATCCGACGTATTCGAGCACCGCGCCGAGATCCTGCCCACGTCCCGTGATGGACACCGTCGAACAATCGACGAATCTCGCCGTGATATCCGTCGTCTGCCCCCGTCCGGGATTGTTGTTCGGTCCATTCCCCGGGTTATCGTTCGGGCCGCGTCCGGGGTTGTCGTTCGGACCCTTGCCCGGGTGATCGTCGCGTCTATACCCGGTGCCGTCATCGGGGACGGCGCTGGCAGTAGTGCCAAGGGTGGCGATACCGAGCAGACTCCCCGCTTTTCGTAACAGGTTGCGTCGGTTCATGGGTACTCCACGCGGAGCTATGGGAGCAACTCTGAAAAAACCCGCCTATTGATATCGTTATATATTTTGAGATATGGCGGAGGGGTATTTGGCCACATGGGGCACACCATCCAGATAGTGTCTTCTCAACAATCGTAATCTGATTCCGTCTCGCGCAGTGTGTCTGCCTCCCACTCAATTATCTCGACTCGCGTGTTCGGGTCGATGGTTTCGTCGGGATAGTAGCCGCGGAGTTGCTCCATGAGCGCGTCCGTGGTCTCGTAGGACTGATGCCCCTCGATGGTCATCTTCGCTGCCATCTCGACGGATGTATAGCCGCGTTCGTCCACGACCGCCGAAGCAAACGGCGTTCCGTCAGGGGTTGCAAGATGAAACTGCTTCCCGACTGGGAACGCATCGGAAGCAAGGTCGAGTCGCAGTGTCGCCGTCTTCTCTCCGTTCAACACTGGCTCGACGAATTCGGAGTCGAATCTCATCACGGGCAGATCAGCGGTGGGCGAGTTATCTCTCGTCATGGAATCGTCGTGAGATACTAATGCAGATGACCGTAATTCCAGCGAAGATACTCCAGATGAACATGGCGACCGTCGGAGTGGACAGGTACCAAACGCCCATTGCACCAATGATCGCCAACAGTCCGAAAACCAGACCCAATCTCCAGAACTGGCGGTCGAGCGGGCGGAAGCGATCCACCCAATTAGTCTCGTCGTCGGGTTGGTGGGTCGAGTTCATAGGAAATCAGCCCTCGGTTGTCGCGGTCTCGCGGTCCTCCCACGGGGGGAGATCGTGGTACACATAGTGATCCGCCTCAACCCCGCCGATTTTGGCGATGACTGTCCCATCCCCGTACTCCTCGCTGTCGTCATCGTGAGAGATGACCGAAAAGACGATTGGGCCAATTTGATCCCGCAGGTCATGGAGCAACTGTTCTCGTGCTTCCTGTTTGTTGAGCCGTGTATCCGACGCCCCGTTCTGAACGCGGTTGCCGATATGATCGAACCCATCGGGGTTAGTCCTAGTCATACACGGCTCTACGGGAAAATGTGGGATAAGCGTTTTTGATTCTCTCAGAATGTTTTTATCTATCCGCGCTGGATCGGGCAGGTGTTGGTCTCATTCGAGGCGCGGATGCTCCCTGTGGAGATACAAAAACCCATCATGATGGCACACAACGTGATCGCCATGAAGCACCATGCGTCCAATACGAGATGGGGGCATCCGGTCGTAGTACGATTCCTCACAGCGCGGGCAGCAGTTCGGTAATGCGGGCTCAGTGTCAGTCATGGACCTCAGTCCGTCTCCTGAGTGGGATTGACTTGCTCGGTGATGATCAGCCAGCAGTGCCCGTTTCGTGCCTGTAGCCCCTCCCACTCGAATCCGCAAAGTTCGAGGCTCGTATTGAGTTTGTTTAGGGCTTCCTGCGAAACGGCGGATGTTTCATCGACCCTAGCATGGATTTTCATTCCAGTAGTTGGGGACCCCTGATCGGCCTTCGCAATGAGTTGATTCTCTTTCGTATACACTCTGTCGATGTAGTCGAGTGTGTGAACTTTAAACAGGGCATCCTTAAAATTCTCGTCGGTCATGAGTCACGCTACGGGCAAGAGCCCAATAAACTGTGGGGTTCGATTGGCGAGTATCAGGGGTTTTCATCGACAGCGTATCTTCGATCCAGCGTGAGAACGACGTGCCCTCCATTGCGGAGACGTCGGATTGATTCCTGCAACTCGGACCAGTCCATATCGAGACGGTCGGCGAGTTCGTCATGTCCGAGCGGTCCGTTTGCGGCGAGTTCGCCGAGCACCGGTCGATCCGCATCAGTAAGCCATTCCGACTCCATACACAGGGATAAGCTCTGACCTCGGAAAAATGTTCTCAGTCCGCCAGCCAGAGCCGTCCCGCACTCTCGAGGCAGGACAGCCCTAACAGAAACAGGCTCATCAGGACGATAGCGAGTCCCGTCACGCCGAGCGAGTAGAACGCGGTAAATGTGAAGGGCAGCCAGAGGAGAGCGCCACCGACTGCGCCGCCGATGAACAGCGCGCCAAGCACAGCGAAGACACTCGGAGAGAGCGTATATTCGAGGATATTCCGCCCATATTTGCCTTCTCCTCGCGTCAACTGGAAGAGCGACGGGTGGGACTGGAACAGCTTGTTCATTGGAGAGTTGGGTTCTGGCGGGACGATGATCTCGTACTCGCCATCATCGGCGTACCCGCCCCCATCGACGTACACAAGCACCTCATTGAGATCCGGAAGGGCGTGGATAGGAACGCCATAGTAGTCGGCAAGTCGTACGAGCGGTTCACCGTAGTCCGTCGTATTCTCGGGCCACGGGAGTTGAAGGAGTGGCTTATCGTCGGGGGTCACACGGATTTGAATTTCGACGTACTCGCCCTCTTCGTAATCTCCCCCCACCACTTGATAGCGGGTAATGGTCGGTCCATTGGGGAGTTGCGAGTCGCGGTCATGCTGTTTATCAAGCTTGTATGCGGCGGCGGCGAGACGTTCCGCGGAGAGGATATAATCGTCGTGCAATTCCTCTTCTAGCTCCTCAATCTCCGCGTCAGCTTCGGTGATGTCTTGCTCTGGTTCCGATTGGTCTTCCATCTATATCACCCCCAGTACAAGGAAGCCAACACCCAGAAGCACACACAGGACAGTAACGCTGGGAACCCAGTTCCCCGACTCGCGAGAGTACACCCCCACTGCGCCCGCCGCACAGATGGCACTGGTTACTGCCGCAATCCCGAAGAGAAAGTCAGAATCATCCGACGAGAGATCAAAGACGATAAATTCTCCCGAAGCAGCGTGCGCGACGGCGATAGTTCCCCCAGTCTCTCCATGGAACGACCCTGCGATTGACGTCGATTCGTTGGCGCGGATCTTATCGACGACCGCCTGTTCTTCGGCGTCAAGATTACCGTAGAGATACACGTGCTCGGCCTCGTGTTGCGAGGCATCAGATAGCTGGACTTCCACTGTAGTGGTTTCTGATTCGACCGCGTATCCTGCTGCGGCCCCGACTACGAGTGTGGTGAAGATTGCGGCGGCCAGCAGCCCCAATACGGGGGACAGGTTCCGCCGTCTCGGTTCCCGTGTCATAGGTCTATGTTTGGACGATTCCCTTGAAATTGTTTCGGAACATACACGCTTCCCAATATACGCACCACCTGTCTCTTGCAGGGCGGAGCGACAGGCGTTGCTACATATTTTCGAGAAGCGCTTCCATCTGGTCGTTTACTTCTTCTTTTGTTTCAAGGACGCCTTCGTTCCGGAGGTCTTCCAGCGTCGACCCGCGGTACGTCACATGTTCAACCGGCCAGCTCCCTTTCACGCGGAATCGAACTAGAGGTTCTGCGTCTTGGGTGACATCGATGGTTTTCGCGATAAGCCATTCGTCACGGTCGTCGTGCCAGAGTTGCGCATTGCGTCGGATCTCCAGCCCGTCGTATTCGAGCGAGCCGAGTCGCGTCCAGAGGGTTGCTTCTGCGTTTGCGATTTTGTTTTTGGCGCGTTGGATATGTTCCTCGACCTCTCCGTCTTCGGTTTGAATGAGCCACCCTGCGCCGTCGTGATCGTCGTTCCAGACGCGGTCCGAGTCCGTCCGATAGATCCAGCCATGCTGCATCTCTAACTTGGACCCGGTGGGGATCTCCTCGCGGTCCGAATCATCGTCGACCATAGAACGGGATTCGGCGCGTAGGATATTGAAGCTATGGACTTGAACGGCAATTGATATTCAATTGGAGATCCCAGTAAGAGTGAATCGATATGCCTCGCTCGGCATTAGGAATATATTTAAGCCTCACTGAATATGCATCAGGTATGATGATCGAGCCGTTCATATGGATCAGTTTGGTCCTGTTCCCACTGTTCGGCTATTTCGCCATTTACCAGTGGTATACAGGGCAACGTCATCCCCTTCTCATCCGCCCAGAGAAAAAGACGCATCTCTTTGAAGACGACGCTGGAGAGAGACGCAATCCATTTGGGGATATTTCAGACGGTACGGATGAAGACGACACCGCCGAGTACAAATATACCCCCGCAGAGTTCGATTGAACGGCCTCACCCAGTATGGCGCAGGTACCCCCGACTTCAGTCGTGGGTTCCGCGCTGCTCCCCGTATGTGATCTCGGGTATAATCTGGAGTCAATTCACCCCCATGATGTGGCGCGCGTCAGGATACCGAGCAGCACGCGTCGAACTTTGGAAGAGACGACAGCGAGAGCGCCGAAGTAGAGTACGAACACGAGCGCGATGATCGCGAGTCCCATCGGAAGGGTCGGTGTGAGGGAGCCAATCAGCGGGTAGAGAACGACGAAGACGGCGAGGGCAGCGAGCACCTGTACGCCGACGAGACGGGGTATAGCAAACGTCTCGAGTTGCGAGTCCGCTTGGTGTTTGAATACAAAGAGGCGGGCAAAATCCGCGATGAGTGTGGAGATGACAACCCCAATTCCTCCGAGCCAGAGTACGAGTGGGATCGCTGTGCAGATGTTAACGCCGACGGCAATCAGGCTGGCACGGACGTTCCGACGAGGCAGGTTCATCCCCTCAAAAAATCCTTCAAACGTGACTCGGTATCCCTGCAATACCTGTTGCCCCGCAAGTCCGATCAGATAGTAATACGCGAATGCGTATTCTGCTCCATAGAATCCGGTGAGCAACGTTTCGCCGACGAGCGAGACCCCCACAACAAGCGGAAACGTGACGAGAGCCGCCGCTTCGATGACATCCCGCAGTATGGGGGCGACGGGAAGGCCCTGTGCGTGGCGGCCGCTCACGTTCACGCTTGTGGCAGCCCCGATCCCCCACGAGAGAGCAAATCCGAAGGTTACCATCCGAACGGAAGCGTCGTAGTAGCCAACGCTGACAGCCCCTACGAGCAGTCCGAGCACCAGCGTATCAAAGCGGTGGTAAAAATCGTTGAGCAGCGAATTGGGAATGCTCCAACGGGCGAACTTGAGTATCGAACGCATGGCGGACGATGTCGGCGGGGTTGATAGAGATGGGCGGGCGATAAGAAGAAGTGCGAGGGCACAAATCAGATAGGATGCGGCGGTCATGCTCAACAGTTCGGCGACCCCGCCGTTTGACCAGTAGAGTACAGCCCCCGAGAACAGGACAATAAGAGTACTCGGGAGGGCGGCCCCCAGCCAGTTGGATCGCCCCGGGTGCCCAAGTCCGGAGAGATACATTTCGCTAATCTCGAGAAAACCCCGTGTGAGAATGGAAAGAAATGTAACTGAAATGAGCAATGGGGAGAGATATCCGAGAACGCCATGACTAATCCCGATGGTTTCGATGAGCCAGCCGAGCCCAACTGCAAGTGCGCCCACTGCAAGCGTATAGAGCACGACCCCAGTTGCCCCGGCCCAGAAATAGGCGGATTGTTTGCCTTCGTTTTCGCTCACGCGTTTACGCACTGCATGTCCGATCCCATTGCTGATTTGAGTGAACAGCAACACGGCGGCGTACAAGAAATAATACACCCCGACATGATCCGAAGGCAGCATCTGAGTGAGTAGAATCGCTAGAAGGAACGTCGTGAGGATGGCAACCAGTTGGGAGGCGCTTGCGGTGAACGCCTCGCGCCACAGATTCATCGTGACGCTCTTGGGAAGGGCCGACTCGGTCTCATCGGAGGACGTCATATACTACTCGACTGAGTTCCATAGTTATAATATATTTGCCAGAAGGTTCGCGGAACGAGATTGGTGGCCTAGAAGCAATTATTCCAAAATTGAAAACACTTACAATCACGATTCCCGTAGCTGTCGCATATGAGCCAATCTCTTGCGGATCAAATTACAGCAGAGTTCACCAAAACATGGTCTGTAATCCAGTTCACGCTCCTCGGTTGGGGCGGCATGTTGGTCGCTACAATCCTCGTGATGGCATCTCGTGGCCTGCTCGGTAACACACGACAACTAGCTGTGATGATTCTGCTCGGGGGGACCGTTGTTCAAGCCGTTGTCTTGCTCTGCGTTCTCGTATCAAAGTATTATCGTGCTATCACCGCCGGGCCCACGCTTTCTGATATGCGCGACGATATAGAACACTTGGAACGCAAACTGAGAGACAAGGTCGAGGATGAGGACGATGACGAACGCATCCAACAGATGCAGCATGTTCTCGATCTGCTCGAGTCAGCCCGTACAGCCCCCTCGTCCGAGGAGTGCCTCATGTATCTTGAACAGGCGGATGAAGAACTCGACGCGGAATCCGACACGGAATTCGACGCGCTGAACTCATCGTCGTAAAGTACCACGGGTCGGGTGACCCGTGGAACTCTCGCTGCTTTCTTTAGATGAGGTCGCTGGAAATCTGTACTCCAAAAAGAATATACCCACGCAGTCGATGTTAGAGACAACCACACCCTCGTAACCCCCTACACTGGGGTGCGGACGAGGGGAGATCGATGGAGTACATATGAACGTAGAAGAGCTACGACCGCGGCTGAACAATCCCGACAAACTTGAGCCGCATCTGCAAGATGTGTATGTAGAAAACGTGATCGAGCGTGGCGACGATCATCCCCATGCGACGCTTGAGTACTACGGGAGTCCCGAGCTTAATGTGTCGGTCGAAGACATACCGAGCGATGAGTTTACCCTCGATAGGTATTCAGTAACGCGGACTAGTATGGGCACCATTCGAATCAAGTTGCGCGCCTCGACGATGGCTCTCGTTCCAACCACTCGGTGCGAATATGGTCCGGGCGGTCACGATATCGAACTCGCGAACAGCGGTCTTGTGTATAAGGCCACGGTCACGTCCGACTTCACCCATATCCATCTCAATGGGCAGATCTTTGTCGGCATGTTTGACGACGGCGAAGATGTCTGACATCGCAAACCAAGGATTCATACATCCCCCCGCCGTATACTCACACGGGGTCGAGAGCCATAGCGCGTTGCCCACGTCTGCTCGCTTTTCCGACCCCTCCCCTCCCACCGTTTCCACGTTCTCAACCAATCAATAGTGCTACTGCTATCCTGCCATCACACTAGGAGACGCAGAATATCGGATCTCTCGTAGGGACACTGGACCCAGTGATCGCCCTAGTCGTCAGCTGTGTTGGCCTCGGTGTTGTCAGCGTCGGTGTCGAACGCCGTTGCGACCGTGTTCACAGTATGATAGCCGTCTTCGATGAGGGTGAGGTCGGTATACGCTTTGAGGTGGCTGTATGAGGCGGTACTATCGGATGCTTTGTAGTAGGCGTAGATGGACGTGTACGTAGGGATCGGTTCCTGCGACGAAAGGGCGTTTCCGACTGTCGGCGCGGAGCGAGGACGGGCGACACGAACATCGTAATCGCGGGTGAGCTTTTGTGCCCGTCCATAGGATTCGATACTAAGAACGTATTCATCCGGATCATCAATGTCGACGTAACTCCCGTATCGCGGCGACGAGCAATGATTAACGAAATACTCTTTCACCAAGTCGGGAGAGATGGCGTCGAAGACGGGTTCGACCTCTTCCGTGATCGGGAACACGACCAACTCTTTGTCCGACTCCTGAATGTCCGTGATACTCAGTTCGCCCGCACTGGTCGTTAGGAGAACGTCATCAGTGTCCGTTTCACCCACAGCGTCATCAGTAGCCGAGCTAAGAGGCACGTCGGAGTCGTGGAGCGTGCCGAGTCGTTTCACCACTTCCCATCGGCTTGTGTGGGAGGTGTTCTTGATAACCGCTTTCGGTTCGATAGCGTCCGTGTCGCGCCACTCTGGACACCGTGCGTAGACCACCCGTTTCCACGAATTTTTCGACCCGTGGTAGGAGAATTGAATGTACACCTCAGACACCGAGTTTGCTTTGAAGCTCGTGAACTCGTCCAACACGCTATCGCTAACATCGGAGAGATGGGCGCGCGTTGCGTACACATCGTCGTCTGTAAAGAGAACGGTACGCCCCTCGGCGTCCGGTTCAAGATTGCCAATGAGATTCCAGTCCACGGTGTTGTGGAGTTCCTGAATATGGTCTTTCCATGAACTAGAGAGGTGGATGAGATTCAGGGGGTCGTCGTCGGCCAGCAACTCTTCGAATGGGACCGTCCCCGTCGCGGTTAGCAGGGAGTGATCGCGGTTGTGGGTGTCATAGTCTTCGAACTTGATGACGTTCTCAAGGTGTGAGAGGTTCTCCTCATACACTTTATTGACGCACGTTGCCGTCGCCGTATACGGATCAACGAGCGACTTGTGTGCGGAGATCTTATGCTCGGACGTGCTGGTAAACACGACGACGCGCCCGACCTGTTCGGGGAGCGTGTCGTTGTACTCGTCTACGTCATCGCCGAAGTGAGCCCGGATATTGCCGACCGTGACCTCTCGCGTGCGGGGATAATTCCCGTAATGGAGGTTGATCGAACGGTCGTCGTAATCGCTGGCGACTCCCTCGTATTCAGACCCCGCCGAAGTGGTCGTACTGCGTGCGCTTTTGAATTGGCGGACGATTTCGTCTGACACATCCAACTCGTCGACCGTCGTGGAGCGGATCTTGGTGATTTTCTCCCATCCAAGGTCATCGAGGGAATCGTACATGTCGGTGTCCACTTGCACGACCGCGTAGTCGTCGCTGGCGTCCCATACGGCGTCGGCGCGACGTTGGAGAATGCTGTTGCCGTAGAACACGCGGTCGTACTCCTGATACACTTTGTGGACCCGTTCGGACGTTCGCTTGCGGCTGCTGATATTGTACCTATCGTTAATCGTCGCCCCGCGTTCGATAAGGTGAACTGACTTGGAGAGCGTTTGGAGGAGCGAGATGGTGTCATCGTCGGCAATGCTGCCGAAATTCCACCGCCGCTTGCGCTTGTTAATGATCGAGCCGAGGATGTTGGCGTGGTCGTCTTCGAGAGAGTCCCAATCATCGGGACTATCCAATTGCCCAAGTGCCGTCTCTACCTGCCGTTTGGTTTTCTGCTCGAGTCGGTCGAATACGTGGTTGCGGAACTCATGTGGGATTTCGATAACGTCTCTGGTCCCGCTTGGCTGGGGGAGTTGTTTGTCTTTGTACTGGTCGACGTTGGATTTCAGGATATATTCATCCTTTTTATTGTCGGGGACATTGTCGTAATCATCCTCGGAGATGGGGGTTTTCCCGATTTTGTCCTCGTCAGGACTGTCGTAAATCGCGCCACCCTCGTTCAACAGCCGAATATCAACGTTCCACCAATCATACAGCGAGAACGCCATACTGGTGTTCGTGGTCGTGCGCGTATCGAGGATGACGACCTTCCCCGACGCAGCCGGGGAGGCGACGGCGCGGTACAGGCCGTTTTCTTCGATAACAATGGATGGAGCCTCATCGGGGTACGTGTCTTCGAGATTGTTCCCCCCGATTTCATCATTTTCGACAGATCCATCGGGATTGTACCGTTCGAACATAATCGGGAGCCGCGCACTCTGGGCGTAATCTCGAATCCATTCTTCGAGATCGTCGGCGGTGATACCGTCGCGAATCGGGAATTTGAGCCGCGTCCCGTACTCGTCGGGATCGAGACTCGCTTCATGGTCTTCCCAATTGAAAACGCCGGGTTGGCAAATCAGATTGTGCGGCGGCGTGTCCTCGGGATTGTCTTCGGTGACGCGGGGGTTTGTCGAGAGCAGAAACGCGCCAGACCCGTCGTCTTTTTCGTCGCCGACGAGCATGTACGAGCCGAAGAAACCGCGACCGAAATTCGAGTTTACGTCTTCGCCGACTGCGCCGGTGGTGATCCCGATTTTCGCGAGGACTGTTTCGATAAATGATTCGGTCATCCCGATACCCTCGTCGCGAATCTCGAGATAGACCTCGTTCTCCCGTTTTTCGATAATACGCGCAATAACGCCCGCGTCCCATGCGTCGAACATGCGACGGGCGCGGAGAACAGCAGTGATCGAGTTTGAGAGAAGTTCGTCGATAGCGGAACTGGTGTGTTTGTAGATTTGCCCTGCGTTATGCCGCCACGTGGCCTTGGGGTCGGCGGTCACTTCGGTTTTCTTTTTTGAATTGAGGTCGTCTCCCTCATCGTAATCGCTGTCCATCGTGCCGATGGCGAGGCCGGTCTCCTGTTCTTCGGGAACTACGTTATTTTCGGCTGTCATTGTGGTAGGGTTTGGGTCTGTATCTGGGGTCCGACAACGGTTCTCTGAAACTCCGTTCGCACTCAGTGTTACAACTGCATCCACCATAAAGGTGGCGGAGAACATAGAGATTAGTATATGTTATGTATGCCCAGCACTATTCCGATTCGAATCGACGGACGACATCTACAATCCGCGTTGAAATAATAGTATACCCGCGAGGAGTGGCCAGAATCAGTCCAATAATTCCCAAAAAAACGCCGAGAGCAAATACAGCCCACCCGAGAATATCTCGGGTGAACATGAGTGAATGAATGAGTACCCCAACACCGATCAACCCGATGCTGGCGCTATTCAGACATTTTAACCATTTGCGTTGTCCTGCGTCTTCGCGTCTTAGCGTCAACAGTGCCCTCACAATGCCCGCCCCCGCCAAGAGGCCCCACAGGATAAGAAACAGTGTCTGGTAGTCAGTATACATAGCTAGACAACTATCCCTCTCCGCCATATATTTTCCCCGCTTTCGGACAATGCACCAAGAAACGGGTCGTACTCCCCTTACGCGGACGCAGGTTCGGACTGTCGCACACGGGACGGAACCTGTTCGAGCGTCCCATGTTCTTCATGCCAAAGGGTGATTACCTTGTTGAGGCGCTGTTTCGCCTCTGGCGGGGTCGGTGCCCGTTCGCGACTCCCTTCAGCAATACCCGCAAAGTCCTTGATCTCGTCCCATCGGGCGTCGATTTTGGCTTGTGACGTGTTCGGGCCAATGTCGTTGAACACCATTGCCTCATTGCCGCGGAACTCGTCTTCGCGGGTTCCCATCTCGTAGACGGCGAGATGATCGTTCGGCTGAGAGAAGAGGTAATTTTTCACGAAATCGTCTCGGATATTGAACCGCCCGCGCAGATCGTGATTCGTGTCCCACGTATGCCGGTCGTCATCGTCATCGTCGTCATCGTCGTCATCGCGGTTGCTTTTGATCGGCCCGTGATTGTGGGTGATACGAGAGAGGAACGCGGTGAAATTGTCGATTGCCGTCTCGAGCGACGACACCTCGTCCATGTACTCCTCCGCGTCCATCACATCATCCTGTTGGACAGTCTCGTCGTCAGGAGTCCCGTCCGCGTCACTCTCAGTATCATCATCTGCATCCGAGTCAAATGGGTTTCGACTCATTACAACAGTCTCTATCGGGATACGGGGCTATAATAGTTACTCATAGGATTCTCGATATACGGGGCGTATGGAAATACAACAGTACAAAAATACTGTATTATGCCAAGTTCAAGAGAAGGATCAAACGGGATTACTCGGCGTCGGATTCGGCGTCAACGTCGGAATCTTCGAGATAGTTGTTGAAGATATACACGGCTTCGGCGAGTGAGTCAGACGACCCGACCTGCGTTTTGTTCCCATCCTCGTCCGTCACCACGACTTCAGTGATATAACTGCCGGGGTCAACCGATAGCGTGCGTCCGCCCGGAAGGTCTTGTTCGCGGCGGGCAAATGACTCGTTCGGCATATCGCTGTCGAACATTGCCGTGCGGATCTCTTCGATAGCATCTTCTCGCGACTCTTCGTCCGGGGTGGGCAGCGCAGCGGTGTGATAGTCGTCACCGAGCATCTGCTCCGCCATCTCTTCTAACTCATCGAGCGCGTCGAGCGCGGTAGTCAACTGGTCGCGCGACTCTTCGACCCAGTGGCGAACCTCCGCAGGGTGCGCGGCGTCGGTCTGTTCGATAAGTTCCTCGTCGTCGGACGCGCGGAACGCCATTCCCTTCACGATGTTCTCCGCGCCCGTAATGTGGAGATTCGTGTAGAAATCGACAAGGAAGTCCTCGGCGTTATCGCCGAACTCATCGAGTTCGTCGGCGTCCCACCCAGCATCCATCAGGCGACGCTTTGCGCGACGGGCGACCCCGACTTGGCTACAGAGTTCGTCTTCGAGCCACGACACACGGGTTTCATCCCCGCCGTCGATAACGAGTTGGTCCTCAGCATACACCTGATACTCGGACGCCTTGGCAACATCGCAAAACTCATCCGCGTTCAGAACCGTGTCGGCCTCTACGGTATCCTCCGCCTTGGCCCGTTGAGAGACCGTGTGTGAATCCACATCGAACACATCGGGAACGCGACTCGCGCGCATCACGACCGATTTAACGTGGAGTTCCACGTCGGTTTCAGCGATGGTTTGAGCGGACACATATGGGGTTTCCAGCAACACTTCGACTGGTTCCAGTTCAAACGGTTCGAGTGCCGTCGTCGGAGCATCACCAGATGAAACGGGCCGCATTCCTGTCTCCTCATCCGCACTACTCTCGGCATTGTCGGTTCCCTCGCTGGACGGGGTAGTATCGTCGTCCATACACCCCGATTCGACCTCGATGGTAATAAAACCTCATTCCCAGACACTTACCATTCAATCGATGATGGTCTATATCGGATGACTGTTCGAATGCCGACAGAAACCATTAACATACCGGACCTCGACATGCAACATATGACCGACCTCGCACAACCAGTAGACGGGCTAACCCCGCAAGAAATGGACAGAGCTGAGGAAATCACTGTCCAAAAACCGGGGTCGAATATGCTCTGGGTCGAAATCGTCTGGGGAACGGGAGAAATCGACAAATTCAGCGTCAAATCTACCCCGCAAAACGACCTTCTCTACAACCGTGACAAATACCAGTTTCAGGGAAAAAGTCTCTACACAATCCTCTTCGGGGATGAACACACACGCGTAATCATCTCGGAAGATCCCTACGTCGCCGTAAAACCCGGCCCGTACCGCGACACCTACCGACTCTGGGTCGAAAATGAACTCGAATCCGTACTCACTTCGCCCGATCAGTCCCGCGTGGTTCTCACGGGCGTCGTCGAACTAACCGAAGAGCAAGACGCGACGAAACTCGCACGGATCTATGAAAATATTCGCGAAAACCAGATCAATCGCGAGGCCGTTCTCGCCCTCCTCAATAATGGCTACATCCCCGAATCCGACCGCATCGAAGAAAAAGCCGACGGGCTGGTTGTTGACGAGATGCTTCTCCTCACATGGGAAAACGAATTCCACCTCTACACGGAAACATGGTCGGACGGCGCGTTCACCCCAAACGGCAATGCGAAAGAGAAACCCGGAGAATTCCGCGAGATCACCATTAAAGAGGTTCACGGCGACCGATCCATCGAAATTGATGGAATCACATATCAAATGACCTCGGACGAACATATCTTCATGCGGCGGTTAGAGTGGATTCTCAACTGGGAACGCCACCTCGACGACGGCGAAATCGAATGCATGAAGCGGACCGTCCCGATAATCCAAGAACACAACCTGTGAACTACCCCACCCTACTCGCCCGCTACCGCGGGCTCGTTGAGGGTGGGGCTTCCCGTGTTTGCACGAGCGGGAATTTCTGCTTCCACGACGGCCTTTGCAGAGACCTCGGTAAAGTCATCGGTCTCCGCAGGGAGGCCAGTCTCCACAGACGTTCCTTCGGACTGTCCCAGCCCTAGTTTCCGCAAGCCACGCCGCTTGACGTTCAACGCGGCGTTGTAATCCCGATCCGTTTCGAACCCGCACGACGGACACGAGTGCTCGCGCACCCACAGTTCCTTATCGACTTCGACGCCGCACGCATGGCACTCTTTTGTCGTGTTGTACGCGGGGACTTCGACCACGTGACAGCCGTTTTTCTCGCCGTGGTGGTCGAGAATGTCTTTGAAGTCGCCCCATGCGACTTCCTGTTTGTTCCGCGCGTTGTCGGGGCCTTCGAACAAGCCGCGAATGGTGAAATCCTCGACGAACACGATATCGTAGTGCGTCGTGTAAAAATGCGCGAGCTTGTGATGATAGTCGCCCACTTTGTTGCGCATCGACTCGTGGACTGCGGCGACCGTCTCGCGTTGTTTCTCCCAGTTGCGGGACTCGTAGCGTTTGCGTGAGAGATTGCGTTGTTCGCGCTCGAGTCGGTCGCGGTCGTCTGAGAGGTCGAGGCGGTTGATCGCGCGTCCGTCCGAGTCGAACACGAAGTTGAGAATCCCGAGGTCGAGCCCCACAGTGTTATTGGGGTCTATCTCCTCGACCTCGGGTTTGTCGGGTGTCTCTTTCTCGATGTCGAACGAGGCGTACCACGCGCCCGACGCCTCGCGTTTGAGCGTGACGTGTTTAATATCGGCGGGGTCGATGTCGCGGTGTAAGCGGATCGGGATCTCGATGGTTTCCCCGCGGACTTTCTTGAGGATCAATCGGCCACGACCGGTGCGACCACTCTTCTTGTCGAGTTCGAAGCCGCGCTGGCGGTACGTGAACGATTGATACTCTCGCGGAGACTTCCAGTTTAAACTGCCGACATCGTACCCCGCGGCTTTCAGCTTGCCGAGGTTCTCGATGTTGGTTGCAATGCGTTCGACCGCTTCTTGCAACACGGTGGAGTATACTTGATCCCAGCCGTACTCGCTCCACCGTTGTTTGAGGTCGGGAAGCTGGTCGCGAACGTGTTGAACGCGTTGTTTCACGGTGCGGTCGTCGTCTTCGGCGGGTGGCAGGTCGTTGTATCGTTTGAGGCCGTCGTTGTAGACCTGTCGCACGGTGTCAAGTTGCCAGCCCAGCAGCTCCCGCTGTGGGGTGGTCGGGTAGAGGCGGAAGCGGGGGCTATACTCCATGCGACGTGTATACCGTGGTACGAGACGGGGACGGTTAAACGTGGCGGGGAGGGGCGAGCGGGCGCTGTATCCCCGCCCTACTCGCTCCCGTCGGTCGCTCCTTGAGGAAGGGGGCTTAGCGTCCTGCACCGCAGAAGCTAAATCACGAGGGGACAATGGCCGGTGATATGAAGGTCGCGCTGGGCGGGACGTTCGACCCTGTACACGACGGACACCGTGCGCTGTTCGAGCGCGCGTTCGAGTTAGGCACGGTCACGGTCGGACTCACGAGCGACGAACTCGCGCCGAA